>TBL_comb47_HYPODRAFT_10000373_pt1 | contig 59391 bp, 71 predicted proteins | sample TroBogypolimnion_40_FD_10682 | JGI IMG/M metagenome (IMG submission 10682)
ACCAGTAACAATGAAGAACTGACTCCCACCGGTGTTGGGCTGACCTGTGTTGGCCATGGCGAGTGAACCCAATGGATATTGCGCATTTGGGTTCGAAGCCTTCGGCGGGTTTTCATCGGTGATGGTGTAGCCCGGTCCGCCCGTTCCCAGGCCTGTTGGGTCTCCCGTTTGGTCCATGAACTGAGGGATAACTCGNTGGAACACGACGCAGTGGTAGTAACCNTTNTGGGCGAGGAACACGAAGTTGTTCACCGTGATGGGATCGGATTTGGCATTGAGCGTCACAACCATTGGTCCGAGGTCAGTCGTGATCGTGGCGGTGTAGGTCGCTGCCGTATTAATGGTCATCGCTGGAGCTGAAGGCCACGTCAAGTTATTGACCCGTGTTGTCGGCGACGCCGGGCAACCAGCCGCTTGAGAAATCTTGTTGGCCTTATTCTGCGCTGCCGTAATTTCTGCTGGGCTCATGGTCGAACCTGCGGCAGCTGCGCTTGTCGTCGTCGTTGTCGCGGGAGTCGAAGTGCTGCGGTGAGAGAAGACATAAATCGAGCCGACGACCACCACGGCGACGACGGCCACAATGATTCCTCGGCGAATGCGCGCCTTTTGCTTCTGCGCCTTTGTTTCTCGTTCTCTGCGCTCGATTCGAGCCTGACGCTGTCGATCTCGTTTTTCAGTAGCCACGGGCGCCACCCTAGTGGCCGCGGAGCATTTTTCAAAGATCACCCCAGTTCTATTAGGTTTACTGGCATGGCCTTAGTTGTTCAAAAGTTTGGCGGAACCTCAGTTGGGGACGCTGATCGGATCCGGATGGTGGCCGATCACGTGGCGAGAACCCAGCGTTCTGGCGACCACGTCGTGGTCGTGGTCTCGGCAATGGGGAAGTCCACCGATCAACTTTTGCGACTTGCAGGAGATGTCTCGAACAGCGAAATTCCGCCTCGAGAGATGGATATGTTGCTGACGGCGGGGGAGCGAATCTCAATGAGTTTGCTTTGTATTGCCTTGGCTGACCTTGGCGTCAAAGCGACTTCATTCACGGGAAGCCAAGCCGGCATCATCACCGATACTGACCACACGCGGGCAAAAATTCTAGATGTTCGTCCTGAACGCTTGAAAGAAGCAATCAACGAAGGGATCGTTCCCGTTGTTGCTGGATTCCAGGGAGTCTCGATCGAAAAAGATGTGACCACGCTCGGCCGTGGTGGCAGTGACGTCACTGCGGTAGCTCTGGCCGCTGCACTTGATGCTGATGTCTGTGAAATCTATACGGACGTCACCGGTGTCTATAGTGCCGACCCACGCGTTGTCCCGAACGCCAAGCGACTACCTCGCGTCAGCTTCGAAGAGATGCTTGAGATGGCTGCAACGGGCGGACGCGTATTGATGCTGCGGTCGGTTGAGTTTGCAAGAAATCATCATGTGCCATTACACGTTCGATCAAGTTTTACCTGGGAGCCAGGTACTTGGGTTGTTGAAGAGGAGCCAACTATGGAACAAGCCATTGTGAGTGCAGTCACGCATGACGTGAGCGAAGCGAAAGTCACCGTTGTGAGGGTGAGCGATCAACCAGGCGTCGCCGCAAAGCTCTTTCGAGCGTTGGCCAACGAGGGAATCAATGTCGACATGATCGTTCAAAATGTTTCAGCAGAGGGGTTCACCGATATCTCCTTTACCGTGCCGCGTTCAGATCTTGCCGGCGCGACCGGTGCTGCAGAATCCATTCAACAAGAGTTGGGTTTCACTAGTATCACCACGGATTCTTCGATTGCCCGGGTGAGTTTGATCGGCGCGGGAATGAAGTCGTATCCCGGCGTTACGGCAAAAATGTTTGAGACGCTTGCTGAAGAAAATGTAAATATTGAGATGATTTCGACGTCGTCGATCCGCATTAGTTGCGTGGTGGATGAAGCAGACGTCGAGCGAGCCATGATTGCCCTGCACGCTGCGTTTGAACTCGGCTAATCCCGGCTGCATCCTGCTCTACCATTGAGACCATGAGAGTTGGAGTCGTTGGAGCCACGGGTCAGGCCGGTTCGGTGATGCGCGCGCTGTTAGCGTCGCGAGCTTTCCCCCTTGACGACCTTCGATTTTTCGCCTCGGAGAGGTCGGCCGGGACTTCGTTGCTGTTTGAAGGGTCTCCGGTTGCCGTTGAAGACGCCGCAAGTGCTGACTTTACCGGCATTGATCTCGTCCTTTCCGCCGCCGGTGCCACGTCATCGCGGACCTTGTCGCCGCGGATTGCGCAAGCAGGCGCCATCGTGATCGACAATTCTTCGGCCTGGCGCATGGACCCTGAAGTTCCCTTAGTGGTGCCTGAAGTCAATGCCCACGCTCTCGACATGGTTCCAAAGGGCATCGTTGCTAATCCCAACTGCACCACCATGGTGGCAATGCCGGTGTTAAAGCCTCTGCATGATGAGGCGGGGTTGGCGTCGTTAGTCGTGACGACCTTCCAAGCGGTCTCGGGTGGAGGCCGCGAAGGCGTTCAGGAACTCGCAGATCAGATTGCCGCGAGCGCGGGCAGGGCGAGTGACCTTGCGCTCGATGGTCGCGCCATCACGATGCCAGCGGCGAAAAAATTTCCAAGCACCATCGCGCACAATGTCCTTCCGATTGCAGGTTCACTCCTCGATGACGGATCGGGCGAGACTGATGAAGAAGCGAAGTATCGCAACGAGAGTCGAAAGATTTTAGAACTTCCGACGTTGTCGGTGAGTTGTACGTGCACGCGCGTCCCTGTCTTTACCGGTCACTCGGCATCGATTACGGCTTCGTTTTCTCGTCCACTTTCGCCGGAGCGGGCCGAAGAACTTCTGGCCAGTGCGCCGAGTGTGATGCTCAGTGACCTGCCGACACCTCTTGATGCAGCGGGAATCGATCCGTCTCTCGTGGGAAGAGTGCGCCTCGCCGAAGGGGTCGTCAATGGGATCGCCCTGTTTGTCGTCGGCGACAATCTTCGAAAAGGCGCTGCGCTCAATGCCGTTCAGATCGCCGAAGCACTTCTTGAACGACGTTTTTAATCGACCCCGCCCGTGGGTGGAGCGTCAATGCCACCGCTCAAGATAGACATTCGGCGCGCCAGATTGACGGCGTGGTCACCGAAGCGTTCGTAGAACCGCGCAATGAGCGCGAGCTCAATGGCGACGGGTGTGGTCATGTTGCCGGCGACAATCTCAGCGGTGAGTGCGATGTGAAGGTCGTCCAACTCGTCATCGAGATCCTCAATGGCTGACGCCTCATTCGATAAGCGCTCACCGACAACGTCAGCCGTTTGTCGCCAGATGGTAGCTGCCACCTCGCCCATCCTTTCGACAAGTCCGCGAGAGCGCGCTGACATCTCGAGACCAAGCCCGTGTGCGGCCCGCCGAGCGATGTGCTCAGCGAGATCGCCATTGCGCTCAAGGTCGGGGAGCATCTTCAAAATCACAATGAGTTCACGACGTTCGTCTGCTCGTCGGCCCGGGCCGATCAACGCGTCTTCGACGATGCGGTTCAGATCAAAGATCAAATCATCGATCAGTTCATCTTGGGCGACCAGTTCTTTGGCAGCTTCTCGGTCGCTGGCCAAGAGCGCATGCGTTGCCCCAGCGATTCCTTCGCCAACCAGCGCAAAAATCTGGGCCAAGGCCGCATCAATCTCTGGGATAACCGGTTCCGGGCCGGCCATTCCGGGCAGGGACGTGACCTCAACGTCTGCTTCACTCGAGCGTTTTCGGGAAAAACTAAAGGTCATTACCCCTAACCCTATAGGGGTATTCGCCTTACTGTCCCAACCAAGGAGTTGTCATAGCGAAGCCCTACGATGGGATTGATCTCTCAAAGGGCCGTTTCTCTCAGCGAAAGGACGCTCAATGAACCTTGGGGTACTGATGATCGGAATCGTTCTTGGCGCCGCCTTCGGTGCCGCCCTTGTGGTTGCTTGGTCATCGCGTCGAGATGGCAGCCGCCGAGCCCAACTGAATTCGGCACAAGATCAGCTCTCGAAGGTGAGCGTTGAGCGAGACACGCTTCGGGCGCGCGAAATGGAGCAGATTGAGATCATTGCCTCGCTTCGGGCATCGCAAGCAGGTGTCGAGCGTCAGTTCAGTGAACATAAGGCAGCACTCGATGAAACGATTCAGCGGGTCTCCCATGAAGTCGTGCGATTGGGGAGTGAACAGCTGAGTAGCTTGGCAGCGGAGAAATTTGAAGGAGCAGCGAAATCTCTCTCGAGTGACCTTGATCTACGGGAGCAACGTTTCAAGAACGAAGTTGATCCTCTTCGTAGTTTGCTTGAGCGATATTCAAAATCGGTGACCGAGTTAGAGACAAAACGCGAGGGTGCCTATCAATCGGTAGCAAAACATCTCGTGATGCTCCAAGCGTCAGAAGATCGGTTACGGAAAGAAACACAGAGTTTGGTGACGGCGCTGCGAACCCCAACGACCAAAGGGCGCTGGGGAGAGATGCAGCTTCGCCGAGTTGTCGAGATGGCAGGCATGGTCGAACACTGTGACTTTATTGAGCAAGTCTCTGTCGAAAGTGACGATGGTCTTCAGCGACCTGACCTTGTTGTGACACTGCCTGACGGCGCACAAGTGGTCATTGATGCGAAAGTTCCGCTCAACGCCTATCTCGAATCACTCGAAACCGACGATGAAGGGTTACGAAAAGAGCGTTTGGCTGCGCACGCACGCCAACTACGCGACCACGTTGACAAGTTGTCAAAGAAGGCCTATTGGAAACAGTTTGAACCAACTCCCGATTTTGTTGTGTGTTTTGTTCCGGGTGAATCGCTCCTCGCGGCGGCGTTTGAGGCTGACCCCACCTTGGTGGAACAAGCAATGGAAAACCGAGTCCTTCTCACGGGACCGGTGAATCTCATCGCGCTGTTGAAGACGGTGGGCTTGGGATGGCGGCAAGAAGCCTTGGCGGACAATGCTCGTGAGATCCAACAACTTGGTCAACAGATGTATGAACGCTTGGGGACGTTTAGTACTCACCTTGAAACACTCGGAAAAACCCTCAATCGATCAGTTGGGGCCTACAACAGCGCGGTGGGGTCGCTTGAGCGGCGCGTGCTCCCGACTGCTCGTCAATTCAACCGCTTGGGCGTCGTCGGAGAGTCTGCTGATGAGATCCCAGAATTACCATCACTCAATGTTCGAGCAAGCGATGTGCTGGGCGGAGAACAAGCCCCTCTCGAAGATCACTCCTCCTTGGCATTGAACGATCTTCACCTTGTAGAACCGATTGACGAGACTGACGAGACTGACGAATTGGCGTGATCGCCGTGATCGTGATTCATGGCGACAAAACATCATCTCGTCGCTGCCGCCAAACAAATAAAGAAGGGCCGGATCTGACCGACCAGGAAATACGTACAAGGACAAAAGTCCTCGTTGCTCGGGTGAAGAAGAACTGCGAAGCAAACAAGAAGTAACCTTGGGAGGTCATGGCACGCCGACGCAGAAGGAAGTCTTGGAACGTGTCGCCCCGCCTTCTCGTCGTCGGGGTCTTGATCTTGATTCTTCTCGGGCTTGGCGTGAATGGGATCATCAGTTCGGCAAGGTCATCCAACAGTTATGAAACGTTGGTGAATCAGTCATTCGGCCTGCAAGCGAATAGCATCATCAGTGCGCAAAAAATTCAAGGACAACAACTCGGTGCGCTTTTGGTCAACGCGCCGAGCATGACGCGTAGCGAGCTCACTCAACAACTCAATGCTTTGCTCCTTACGACCGATCAGTCACAGAAGAACGCACAACGGGCAGCCAGCCCCTCTCCTTCGGGGGGCGCCGGTTCAGCCTTCGCTTCAGTGGTGAGCGATCGTGCTCAAGGCGTGACGCTCATCGAACAAGGAATCGCCGGACTTCTTGGTCTCAATGGTCCAAGTGGAACCCCCACGTCGGTGGCGCTCTTGAGTGCAACGCAATCATCAGCTGACCTAAAACAGGCAGCCGGACTTCTTTCCAGCGCTCAGAGAGCGCTACCTGCAATCCGTTCAAGCCTGGTTCACGCACCCGGGAAGGTTCTCCTTCATCGCTCTCCCTTTGTCATCGATCCATCGCTCCTCACGAATTCGTCGATGGATCAACTGGTTTCGTCTCTCTCAACCTCATCAACGCTCACGGTCACCCAACAACTTTCGCTTTCTACGGTCTCGTTGACCCCAACTCCACTTCCGGTCGTGGGGGCCACTAACACCATCACCTTGCCTCCGGCCCACTCGCTCACTGTGACGCTTGTCGTGACGAACAATGGGAACGTTGGCGAAAACCCTGTTGTGGCAACGGCAGAGCTCTCACCCGCGGGATTAGGCCTCTCACAACGAGTCAAGGTGTCGAGTTCGGTGGGGGCAGGAGGAGTGGTGAGTTTGGTGCTTCCCGTCCTGCGACTAACTCCCGGGACTACCGTGACGCTGGTGGTGACCCTGAACCCAGCACCTGGCCAACAGGACCGCACCGGGTTGACAAGGTCATTTACCGTCGTCGTGGCACCTGCGTCATCGCCTCCGAAGGGCTGAAAACTTAAAGGTGCGGTTCCGTCCAGGTATCGCCCTAACATAGGAAGCGAATCAAGGATTACTGAGGAGTAACGACAGCGTGTCAGAGAGCATAACGATTACCGACAATCGAACGGGAGAGTCGAAAGAGATTCAAATAAGAAATGGCGGAGTTCCAGCAAAGGAATTCTCGGCGCTTCTTCCCGACCTTTGGTTTTATGACCCGGCACTGTTGTCGACGGCTTCCTGTGAAAGTCGGATCACCTACCTTGATGGCGAGGCAGGGGTCCTCCGTTATGGCGGCTATCCCATTGAGCAACTCGCCGACGACGCAACTTTTCTTGAGACTGCCTATCTTTTAATTAATGGCGAACTGCCAAACGAAATTGAATATGCGGAGTGGACGAGAGAAATCACGTATCACACATTTATTCATGAGAACGTTCGAAAGCGTTTCCTTGATGGCTTCCACTATGACGCGCATCCAATGGGAATGTTGGTCTCAGCGGTCGCCGCACTCAGCACGTTCTATCTTGATGCCAAGGATATTTTCGATCCGGAGATTCTCTACAAGCAGATCGTCCGGTTGATCGCGAAGATGCCTACGCTCGCTGCGGCGGCGCACCGTTTCAGTGTCGGCATGCCGTTTGTGTATCCAGACAATGAACTGGGATACTGCGCAAACTTCCTCTCGATGATGTGGAAAGTCGCTGAACCACACTTCGAACCTGACCCTGTTCTCGTTCGAGCGATGGAGACCTTGTTCATCATGCACGCTGACCACGAACAGAACTGTGGAACAACGGCCATGCGTATTGTTGCTTCAGCCCACGGCGATCCTTATTCGGCAACGGCAGCTGCAGCAGCTGCGCTCTATGGACCGCGTCACGGTGGAGCAAACGAAGCAGTGATTCACATGCTCAACGAGATTGGCAGCATTGAGAACGTCGAGCCTTATATTCAGCAAGTAAAAGAAGGCAAACGTATTCTCCAGGGCTTTGGTCATCGGGTTTACAAGAGTTATGACCCACGGGCACGAATCATCAAAGAAACATCAGAGAAAGTCTTTGCCGTGACCGGAAAGAATCCACTCCTTGATGTGGCCTTGAAGATTGAAGAGATTGCCTTGAGCGATGAATACTTCGTCTCTCGTCGGCTCTATCCGAATGTGGACTTCTATTCNGGGTTGATCTATCAAGCGATGGGATTCCCACTGGAGATGTTCACAGTGCTCTTCGCGATCCCTCGAACTGCTGGTTGGCTCGCCCACTTCAAAGAACTTCTGGAGCAAGATCTGAAGATCACGCGACCACGCCAGCTCTACATTGGTCCTGAAGCGCGAACATTTATTCCATTCTCTCAGCGTTAAGCGAAGAAACCGTTAAATAACGCGAGTGAGTCCTTCTTGGACCATCGACACGACAAGTTCGCCTGCTTGATTGTAGAGAAACCCTCGCGCTAATCCACGAGCGCCATGCGCGTTCGGAGAGTCGGTGTCGTAGAGCAGCCATTCATCCGCACGGAATGGTCGGTGAAACCACATGCAGTGATCCAGACTCGCACCCATGAAGTTCGGGTCGTCCCAACGAATCGAGTGCGGTGCCAAAATCGTATCGAACAGACTCATGTCTGAGGCATAGGTCGCCACACAACTGTGCAAGAGGGGATCATCAGGAAGTTCGCCATCTGCTCGAATCCAAAGGCGTTGTATTGGTTCGCGACCTTCGGTTGCCTTCCATGGCAGATCACCGATGAAACGCTGATCGATGGGGTGCGGTCGCTCAAACCAGTCGGCCAACTCTTCGCGCCAATCGACAAGCCGCTCGGGCAAGGTGGGCAGCGATTCGGGGTCGGGAACGTCGGGCATGACGAACTGGTGCTCAATTCCCTTCTCTTCTGCGTGGAATGAACAAGCCAAGGTGAAGATCGCCCGACCGTGTTGGATGGCAGAGACTCGGCGAGTGGTGAATGACCGTCCGTCGCGAATACGGTCGACCTCATAGAGGATGGGCACCGTTGGATCACCGGGGCGAAGGAAGTAGGAATGCAGGGAGTGGACTCGGCCAGATTCAACTGTGCGCCCTGCTGCCATCAGGGCTTGGCTGGCCACTTGGCCGCCGAAGACTCGTTGGCGCTCTTCATCAGGCTGGGTGCCTCGAAAAATATTCACCTCAATCGGTTCGAGATCAAGAAGGTTGACGAGGAAGTCAAGAGAGTCGCTCACCTCCCTATGTTGTCACTGTCCCTGGCTCAGAGCGAACCATTTGAAAACAGGACAAGAAGGGTTCTATCGTGACGTGAGTGTCGACGTCCCCAGAGCCCCTTGTCTTCCCCCCTGATTTTCTCTGGGGAACTGCCACAGCGGCCCATCAAATCGAAGGTGGCAATATCAACAGCGACTGGTGGGTCTTCGAAAATAAAGGGGATTCCAGCGTGGCCGAACCGAGTGGCGACGCTTGTGATTCTTATAACCGCTGGGAAGCGGATCTGGATCTCGTCGCTTCAATGGGCTTGCAGAGTTATCGGTTCAGTATCGAGTGGTCCCGCATTGAGCCCGAAGAAGGCCGGTACTCCTTCGCTGAACGCGACCACTACCTCCAGATCTGCAAAGGAGCGAGAGCCCGTGGACTTCTTCCCGTCGTTACCTTTCATCACTTCACCTCACCTCGATGGTTTGCAGAACGGGGAGGGTTCGAATGGAGTGAAGCCCCCGAGCGTTTTGCTCGCTATGTGAGTTTTGTCGCCGAAACACTCGGTCCAGAGATTGCGTTGGCGTGCACAATCAACGAACCCAACATCGTGGCATTCATGGGGTATGGCTTTGGGGCGTTTCCCCCCGGCATCGTCAATGACTTTGAACGAGTCCGATCTGTCAACGCAACACTCTTGGAAGCCCATCATCAAGCGGTCACAGCACTTCGGAATGCTCCAGGCGTCTTTCCTATTGGCCTCACCTTGTCGATGGCCGAGCTCATCGCACTCGATGGTGGCGAAGCAGCGCGTGATGACTTCCAAGAGATGATGGAAGATTGCTATCTCAGAGAACTCCAAGACGATGATTTTATTGGTGTGCAGTGTTATACGCGTTTCTTCTTTAACCACGGTGGTCTTTCGCTTGGGAGTCCGGGAACAAGATCTACTCCTATGGGCTACGAGTTTTGGCCGAACTGCGTCGAAGCCACGGTCCGTCGTGCTGCGGCAATGACCGGGCTCCCGATCGTCGTCACCGAAAATGGGGTATCGACCACGAACGACCAAGAGCGGATTGAGTATCTTGACGGGGCCTTGCGTTCGCTCCACCGAGTCCTCCGAGAAGGTGTGGACGTTCGCGGCTATTTCTGTTGGAGTTTGCTCGATAATTTCGAGTGGGCTTTCGGTTATCAGCAACATTTTGGGCTCGTAAGCGTTGACCGGACCACCTTTGTGAGAACGCCGAAACCATCGGCAGATTTCTACGGATCTGTTGCAAAAAGTAGAACGCTGGGTGGTGCACCTCGTTGGCGTGAATCTTCGTGATTACCTAGGCGTTCCTCTCCTTGGAGAATTTCGGCGTAGCATCACTCTCGTGAGAGAACTCGTAATTAGCGCTCGCAAATGGGCGAACTCTCACACCGGGAAGAAGCTGATTCGCTACACCATGGTGTCGGTTATCACGACGATTTTTTCGCTGACGGTCTTGTTGTTGGTCTTCGGGGTCTTTCAATGGTGGGGCCAGTTGGGAAGCACAATTTTTGCTAATGAAGTTGCCATTGTCCCTTCGTATTATCTCAATCGTCGTTGGGCGTGGGGGAAAACTGGCCGCTCACATTGGGGAAAAGAAGTATTGCCTTTTGTGACGATGTCGCAAATGGGAATCTTCGTTTCGGTGTTTGGAGCGCTTTACGCACGCCATCTCGACACGCAGTTTCATATGTCGCATCTCGAAGCGACCTTGGTGGTGTTAGTGGCCAACGTTTTGTCCTTCGGCATTTTCTGGGTTCTGAAACTGCTTCTCTTCAACCGTCTCTTTAAGTTCAGTGAACTCGATGAATTCGATGAGCACTTGACGTTAGAGGAGCAAGGAAAGCGTTAGTCCCTGAAGTTACTGAATTGAAGCGGGACACCGATGTCCGCTTCCTTGCAAGCGCTAATCACAGCTTGGAGATCATCCCGCTTTTTCCCCGTCACCCGAACTTGATCACCCTGAATCTGCGAGGTGACGCCTTTGAGGTTTAAGTCTTTGATCAACTTATTGATTTTCTTGGACTGCTCTTGTCCGATTCCTGCCTTGAGTTCAATTTTCTGGCGAGCGGTTCCCTTGGCGGCTTCTTCGACGGGTTTGGGGTCGAGAGACTTCAGTGAGACTTCTCGACGAACGAGTTTCTCCTCAAGGACTTGATAGAGGGCACGGAGTCGATCTTCGGTGGCTGAAGTAAGGATGAGCTCCTTCTCGGTTGCCTCAATCTTCGAATCAGTATTTTTGAAGTCGAACCGCGTGGTGGCCTCTCGATTGGCTTGATCGACGGCGTTGCGAACTTCTTGGTGATCAATCTCAGAGACAATGTCGAAACTAGGCATGGCCTTAGCGTAGTGGGCAGTGGCTTTTCTTTGCGATACGTACCCCCTTGGGCCTCGGCTAACATCGTGGACGGGTCGGTGCCCGAGTGGCCAAAGGGATCTGGCTGTAAACCAGACGGCTCAGCCTACGGGGGTTCAAATCCCTCCCGGCCCACCAATGCCAAAGCCGCCTGTCCTGGGAAACCCCAGAAACAGGCGGCTTTTTGGTATCGCTGACGCCCCGATTTCAGCCTGACGGCGAACAGTGTGCTCTGTTACAGTGGGGTTACGAAACGGTTGCAATCCCTCATAAGGGAGGGTCCTGAGCCGTTGAACTTGCTTATGTCTGACGCTTCCTCACCCACACCACCAATCGATGAAGAGCCGTCTCGGTTATCCAGTGTTACCCAACGAAGCATCGACACGGTGGTAGAGGCTTCGGCGTTTTCTCAACGGCTGATCTATCTCTTCCGACCGATTCAAAGCACCTCGGAGAACGACCGCGACCCCGAGAACTTTTCGTGGCTTCGCCGCCCTGCGCTGTTGGGCTTCGTTGCCCTCGTGGCGATTGCCGTTGGAAGTTCGTTCCCCAATTCGCCATTCAAACTTGACATGCCCGGCACGTGGTTCTTTGGTGTTCCCTCAACGGATCCTTCTGCGAACGCAAGTAATCAGACCTTGCTGATGCTCGGGTTGCTGTTGGTCTATGGCGGATTGGTGTTGTTGTTGCGAGTCTGGATTCAGCTTTCAAAAGCCCTCAAAGCGCGTCCAGGCGCACCAACCAAATGGTTGATGTGGATTTTCGTTCTGTGGGTTATTCCCATGCTGGTGATTGCGCCGCTGTTCTCGCGAGACGTGTTCTCGTATGCCGCGCAAGGAGAGATGGTTTCTCACCACATCAGCCCCTACATCTACGGTCCTTTCACCTTGGGTTCGGGACCCTACGTCAATCCGGTTGATTCGTTATGGGGCAACACACCTGCGCCATACGGTCCGCTCTTTCTCATCATTGACGGCTTCCTGGCAACGATCTCTTTGCACAATGCAATGGCAACCGTCATCGCGTTGCGGCTCCTAGAGTTCGCAGCAATTGCGTTGTTGGCCTACTGCATTCCCAAGCTGGCGCGCTCGTTTGGTCGAGATGCTGGTGAAGCATTTTCACTTTCTGTTTTGAATCCCATTGTGATCTTGACCTTGATCGGGGGAGCGCACAACGACGCGTTAATGGTGGCCTTACTCGTTGCAGGGTTAACGGCGGCACGTCTCAAACATCCCGTCTGGGGCATCGTGCTTTGTGCGCTGGCTGCAGCCGTAAAAGCCCCTGCTGCACTGGGAATTCTCTATATCGGCTGGGAGTGGTTGGGCACCGGTATTCCGTTCCGACAACGCTTGAGACCAGTAGCGATTGCCGGCGTCATTTCGGCTGCGGTGCTCGGCGCGTTGACTCTTATCAGTGGGCTCGGTCTTGGTTGGATCAATAATCTTTTGACCCCGGGAACCGTGAAGAGTTGGGACGCTCCTGCGACAAGTCTTGGTATGGCGCTCACCGGTTTGGCGCATGTGGTTGGTTTCAATGTTGCGCAAGGTGGCGTGTTGTCGGTCACTCGATTGATCGGTTTAGTGATTGCCGTTGGCCTCGGTATCTGGCTTTTGAAAGAGTCGGATCGAATCGGGGAGTTAAATGCGATCGGTCTCACACTGATGTTCTTTGTGATTCTTGGGCCGGTGGTTCAGCCGTGGTATCTCACATGGGGCCTCGTGCTGCTGGCTCCGGTGGCCGAAGGAAAGATCCGCACAACCTTGATTGCCCTGTCGGTCATTTCACCCTTTGTGGGACTTCCTGGTGCGCATACCTTGGTTGTTGAACTTCTTCATGCGGATCCCATTGTGATTGCGATCACCCTTCTCGCGTTGTTGTGTTTTGTGATCGCACCCCTTGGGCGATGGACTGCAATTGGGCGAGAGATTGACACTGCTCTTCTTCCAGCGACTCGTTAGGCCTCGTTCTCAAAAAGTCGTTGAAGCTCGATGACGTCAAGCCACTTTCCGTGCTTGCGACCAACCTCTCGTTCGAGACCAACGATTTCAAAACCACAGGCTTGATGAAGGGCGATTGAAACGTCGTTCTCGCCCACGATGCGCGCAATGACGGAATGGAACCCGCTTTGTTCCGCGATCGAGAGCAACTCAGTGAGTAAGAGGCGTCCCACGCCTTGTCCTCGAAAGGACTGATCGACGTAGACAGAATTTTCAACGGTGGTTGCATAGGCCGCCCGAACCCGGAAGATACCAAGAGAGGCAAATCCTGCGATGACGTCGCCGCGAGCCCCTCGGGGGCCTTCTTGGCCCGAGTCGTCAACGGCCACAATGGCCCCGTGGACCCCCTGGTGCTCTTGTATCCAGGCACGTTGTTCTTTGAGATCTCGGGGGACCAGGTCAAAAGTAGTAGTGGTTTCCACGATTTCGACGTTGTAGATGGCCATCAGGGCCTCAGCGTCATCAAGTTCGACCAAACGAGTGTGCACGGCCCTGGATGGTACTCAGTTCTGGGGGGTCATGTGGCCAAGCGACCAGGGCGGGGAATGAGACCCCGAGAATTTGGCTATCATCGGCAAGCGGCCATCAAGGGTCCGTGCGCCCTTGTAGCTCAGTGGCAGAGCACCTCCATGGTAAGGAGGGGGTCGTGGGTTCAATCCCCACCGAGGGCTCGCCCTAGCGGCGTAGCTCAGTTGGTTAGAGCACACGGCTCATAATCGTGTTGTCGCGGGTTCGAATCCCGCCGCCGCTACCAAGTCGACCGGTCTTGAAAAACCGGACAAAATAGAGGAATGAGGAAGGAATCGCTATGGCAAAGAATGAAAAAAGGGTGCAAGTAACGCTGGAATGCCAGGACTGTAAACGGCGGAACTACATCACCACCAAAAATAAGATCAACGACCGTGAGCGCATTGAAATGAAGAAGTTTTGCTCTCATGAGCGTCGGCACACGGTTCACAAAGAGACCCGCTAGACGGACCCCTTCGAGAGCGGTGCTAGCATTTGGCTTCGCTCAGGTGTCCAACGGACGGTAATTCTGAGGCCACAACGAGCGGCCCACAAAGGGCAGTAGCTCAACTGGTAGAGCACCGGTCTCCAAAACCGGGGGTTGGGGGTTCGAGTCCCTCCTGCCCTGCTCAGCAAGCAGAACCATTAAACGCTGAACGACAAAGGTAAGCATATGAATCGCGAGCAGAAGCGTCAGATGCAGCGTCAGGGCCAAGCGGGCCCTGATGGAGCACCGCAGAATCGTCGCGCCCAAGCCACCGCTACCCAGCGTCGTCCTGCCAAGCAACGAGCGGGAATCCGACAATTCTTCCGAGAAGTTCGAGAGGAATTACGTCAAGTATCATGGCCTACCCGTAAGGAATTGATTAACTACACGAGCATTACGCTTTTTGTTCTGCTTGTCATGATCGGTTTGATCTACGGGCTGAATATTGGATTTGGAAAATTTGTTGTTTTCCTCTTTTCGAAATAACACCTAGGGATCGGCAACGTTGTGACTATTGAAAACGAATCGATGGAAGAGATTGAGGTTGATGTGAGCATCATCGAAACCCCTGAAGGTGACGTCGCGGTCGTTGACGTGATTGACGTTGTCGAAACTGCTGATGGGGTTGAAGTAACCGAAACCGTCGAAGTCTTTGCCATCGTTAACGACGAGATCACCGACGCAGACGATGACGACGACGATGATGAGGACTTTGGTCCGGTTGTCGAAAGTCCTTACGACCGACCTGGTCGTTGGTATGTCGTGCACACCTACTCGGGATACGAAAACAAAGTTAAGGGAAACCTCGAGAACGTCATTGCATCACGTGCGATGGAAGACTCGGTCTACGAAATCGTGATCCCGATGGAAGACGTTGTTGAGTTCAAGGGTGGCAAAAAAGTTACCGTTGCGAAAAAAGTTTTTCCTGGATACATCTTGGTTCGCTGCGATCTCAGCGACGAAGCATGGGGGGCTATCCGCAGCACGCCAGGCGTCACCGGCTTTGTTGGCCCTGGCACCAACCCGGTTCCCTTGTCTCGCAAAGAAGTCGAGAACATTCTGCACGTCCAGATCGAAGGCGAAGTCGCGCCCACCAAGCGCAGCCGCCCGCGTTCAGAGTACGAAATCAACGAAACCGTTCGGGTGAAGGAAGGTCCCTTCGCGGACTTCTCCGGCCAGATCGCCGAGATCAACGAAGATCAACTCAAACTCAAGGTATTGGTCAACATCTTTGGTCGTGAAACCCCTGTGGAACTTGAGTTCAGTCAGGTCGCCAAGCTCTAGTTCGCTCGAGCTCAGAATCGAAACAAGAAGGAAGAAACACCATGCCCCCTAAGACTCCTATCGCTATCGTCAAGATCCAACTTGAAGCTGGTGGAGCAACGCCTGCACCCCCGGTTGGTACCGCACTTGGACCGCACGGAATCCAGACCATGGACTTCTGCAAGCAGTACAACGCGCAGACTGAATCAATGCGGGGATCAGTGATTCCTGTGGAAATCTCGATTTACGAAGACCGTTCGTTTGACTTCATCTTGAAGACTCCTCCGACGCCCGTCTTGCTTCGCCAAGCCGCTGGCATCGCGAAGGGCGCATCGACGACGGGTCGTGAGACGGTCGCCACGGTGACCGACGCGCAGGTTGAAGAAATAGCGAAGACCAAGCTTCCTGATTTAAACACTGACGACATTGAACAAGCCAAACTTCAAGTTGCGGGTACGGCACGTTCCATGGGTATCACGGTTTCGAAGTAGTTCGAAGAACGATAGAGAGAAGAAGGAAATGACTCAGCACGGCAAAAAATACACAGATGCGGCAAAGAAGATCGACCGCGAGGAAGTCCACACCATTCCTGCAGCAGTTGCACTGGTGAAAGAACTTGCTTCGGCCAAGTTCGACGAGACGATTGAACTCGCTGTTTGTCTAGGGGTTGACCCTCGTAAAGCCGAGCAGGCCCTTCGTGGCACCTTGTCGCTTCCTTCGGGCAGTGGTCGAACGGTGCGAGTGGCGGTGTTTGCGGCTGGTGATCAAGCACAAGAAGCACGAGATGCCGGCGCTGACGTAGTGGGCGCTGACGACTTGGTTGCTCGCGTGAACGACGGTTTCCTTGAGTTTGATGTCGTGATTGCTACCCCTGATCTCATGGGTCAAGTTGGAACACTGGGACGAAGCCTTGGACCACGTGGCCTGATGCCAAACCCGAAGACGGGAACCGTGACGATGGATGTTGGCAAAGCTGTGACGGAGTTCAAGGCCGGCCGTGTTGAGTACCGCACCGACAAAGTGGGCAACGTCCACGTTCCGGTTGGGAAGGTCTCGTTCAGCCAAGAAGACATCATCAGCAATGTCCGTGCCGTTATTGAAGAGCTTTACAAGGTCAAGCCAGCCTCGGCGAAGGGTCGCTACGTGAACTCTGCGGCACTCTCGTCAACCATGGGACCTGGCGTCAAGCTGGACCCAGCATTGGTGCGAGAAGCCGACGAACTCGCTGCAGCGAGCGCGTAAATTCCCAATTGGCGTCGCGGCCCGGTGGCCGCTACAGTAGAAAGTCCTGTCGAGAGCATGTTCGCTCGACACACAGTTTGAGAAGCAGTAACGCCGAAGACATCCGGTGCCAGCAATGGCTCAAAGGACCAAAAACGGTCCGCCTGACGAGGTGGTGCGAAACGGGGAAATCACCCCGTGGACGCCGCTCTCGCCCGGATTCTTCAGCCGATATCAGTGATGTTGATCACGTGGAGGAAGAACGATGGAAGGTCCGAAGCCAGAGAAGGTAGCGGTTATCGACGAGGTGCGTGAGCGCCTCAATGGGTCAACGGCGTCAGTCGTGACCGAATACCGTGGCTTGACCGTTGCCGATATGGCCAACTTGCGTAAAAACATCCGTTCGGTGGGCGGCGACTTCAAAGTCTTCAAGAACACTCTGGTGCGTCGAGCGCTGGAAGGATCGAATCACGAAGGACTTTCTGACTTCCTCGTTGGCCCCACGGCGATTGCCTTTGTTGAAGGTGATGTCAGTGCGGTCGCCAAGGCTTTGAAGGAATTCGCGGACGCTAACCCTGCTCTCGTTATCAAAGGTGGGGTGTTCGAGGGAAGTGCGCTGAGCGCAGACGCCCTGAAAACATTGGCAAATCTCCCTTCTCGAGATGTGCTCCTGGCTCGTTTGGCCGGATTGATTGCCTCGCCGATGCAGACGTTTGCAGGCTTGATGAAGGCCGTTCCGCAAAGTTTTGCTTACGGACTCCAATCGCTCATCGATTCAAAGCCCGCCGAAGCAGCCCCGGTTGCCGAGGCACCAGCCGCAGTCGAAGAGCCAGCAGTTGAAGAAGCGGCACCAGCACCGGTTGCTGACGTAGCGCCTGAGGCAACCGAAGAGATCTCTGAAGAAGGTAGCGACGCTACCGGTGAAGCAGCAGCACCCGAGGCCGAGGCATCAGCCCCAGCCGAAGACGTTGCTGTTGAGGAAGCACCATCTGAAGAGGTAACCGCCGAAGAAGCCGGTGCTGATGCACCTGCTGACGAGGCATAACGAGTTTTTCTCACCCGTAAATAGTCCACCTGATCGAATAAACGAAAGGAAACACCATGGCCGGAACCCTGACCAAGGACCAAATCCTCGACGGCATCGCCGAGCTCTCAGTTATTGAGCTCTCCGAGTTGCTCAAGGACTTCGAAGAGCGCTTCGGCGTAACCGCAGCAGCCCCTGTGGCCGTTGCCGCAGCACCTGCTGCTGGCGGTGGCGACGCTGGAGGCGGCGGTGGCGACGAGCAGACTGCCTTCGACGTCATTTTGACCGATGCTGGCGACAAGAAGATCCAGGTGATCAAAGAAGTTCGTGGCCTCACCAGCCTCGGCCTCAAAGAAGCCAAGGACCTTGTTGACTCCGCACCGAAGCCTGTCCTCGAGAAAGCCTCGAAGGATGACGCGGAAAAGGCAAAGGCCGCCCTCGAGGGCGCCGGCGCCACCGTCGAACTTAAGTAATCCCCTCTATTCAGGAATTCTCACCCTTTTCGGCTGCTTTTGGCCGAAAAGGGTGAGGGTCCTTGACTCAGAGTAGGTCCGTCTCTAGGGTCAAGCACAGCACGGGGTCTCCCCGGGGCGCTTGCGAGGAATCTCGTCGGTCTCTGTTGTGCTCGCTCTAAAACGGGACTATGATTGCTCTTGGTCGTCCTCCCTCTGTCAGCTTCTCGCGAAGCCTGCTTTCGCGTCTCCGCTCTCAGAACGGCGTGTCGACCCAAGTTGTACCAGTCCTTCTAGTTAATCCGTCCACCGTTTCTCAACAGTGAGGAGTAGGCCGTTGTCTCCACGGTCCAGTAGTCCTGAGCGCGTTTCATTTGCCAACATCGACGAGGTATTGCCACTTCCTGACTTGATCGCTGTTCAGCGTGACAGTTTCAAATGGTTCCTCGACAATGGTCTCATCGAGACCTTTACCGACATCAGTCCGATTGAGGACTTCACGGGACGCTTGAGCTTAGAGCTCGAGTTCGATCCTGACGATCCTGACCTTCGACCACCACCGAAGTACACGGTCGAAGAGTGCAAAGAGAAGGACATGACCTACGCCGCGCCTGTCTTTGTGCGTGCCCGTTTCATGAACGCCGACACCGGCGAGATCAAAGAGCAGACCGTCTTCATGGGTGACTTCCCGATGATGACAGAACGAGGAACTTTCGTCGTCAACGGTACCGAGCGTGTCGTGGTCTCGCAGTTGGTGCGTTCACCAGGAGCCATCTTCGCTCCGGGCCGAGACGCCAAAACCTTGTTCNCTGGAACGATTCACCCTTACCGTGGTGAATGGATTGAGTTCGACATTGAGAACAAGCCAAACAAAGACGTCACNGCAGGAACGCGTGTTGCTCGAAAGCGTCGACTGTCGCTGTTCGTGCTGCTTCGTGCCTTGGGTTACGAAGACGAAAGTTTCTACGACAAGTTCGTGGGTCACTTCGACTTCCTCGAGGGCCAATGGGCCAAAGAGCAAGGCTCGATTGCCACCAAGGAAGACGCATTGCTGGAGATCTACAAGCGTGCACGTCCAGGTGAACCCCTTTCAGCTGAATCAGCGCGTCAGTACTTTGAAAACGCCTTCTTTAACCCGAAGCGTTACGACCTCACCCGTGTTGGTCGGTACAAGCTGAACCGAAAGCTCGGACCAGAGATTGAAAAGATCCAAGACATTCTCGGCATCAAACTCGACAAGCCGGCAATTGATCAAGGAACCTTGGCACCAAGTGAAATCTTGGCCGCATCGACCTACATGCTCCACTTGGCGAAGCACATGGCCGACCCTGAGACGACGTATCGCATTGACGATCAAGACCACTTTGCTAACCGCCGAATTCGTAGCGTTGGTGAGTTGATTCAAAACCAGGTTCGGGTGGGGCTTTCTCGCATGGAGCGCGTTGTGCGCGAGCGCATGAGCACCCAAGATGTTGAAGCCATCACCCCGCAGTCCTTGATCAACATCCGTCCTGTTGTGGCGTCGGTGAAAGAGTTCTTTGGCACCAGCCAGTTGTCGCAGTTCATGGACCAGAACAATCCGCTGTCGGGACTCGCGCACAAGCGTCGTCTTTCCGCGCTGGGACCAGGTGGTCTTTCTCGTGAGCGTGCCGGTTTCGAAGTTCGAGACGTTCACAGTTCGCACTACGGACGTATGTGCCCAATTGAAACGCCGGAAGGACCAAACATTGGTCTGATTGGTTCGTTGGCCACCTATGCCCGCGTCAATGAGTTTGGATTTATTGAGACCCCTTACCGTGAAGTGGTTAACGGACGAGTCACCGACAACGTTCGTTACTTCGCTGCTGACGAAGAGGAAGAGCATGTTATTGCTCAGGCCAACGCGCAGGTAGACGAAAAAGGGAACTTCACCGAAGACCGAGTGTTGGTTCGTCGAGGACCCGCAGGAACTGGTCTTCGTATGGGTTCGATGAATACGTCGTATGGGACCACGTCAGAGATTGACTTTGTGCCACCGAGTGAAGTTGACCTCATGGATGTCTCACCGAAGCAAATTGTTTCTGTGTCGACCGCGTTGATCCCCTTCGTCGAGCACGACGACGCAAACCGTGCCTTGATGGGTGCCAACATGCAAAAACAAGCAGTGCCGCTCGTCGTTCCTGAAGCTCCGTACATCGGAACAGGGATCGAAGCGCGTGCCGCTCGTGACGCAGGGGACGTGATTGTCGCCGAAGCCGACGGAACCGTCGTTGACGTCACCGGTGATCATGTGGTTGTCGAGTACAAGGCGGGATCGAAGGATCGTTTGGGCCACGCACTCAACAAAAAGACCTATGACTTGGCGAAGTTCCGTCGGTCAAACCAGAACATGTGCATCAACCAGCGCCCCCTCGTGAGCGCTGGCGACAAGGTCGACAAGGGCGACCTTCTCGCCGATGGCCAATCGACTCACAACGGTGAGTTGGCATTGGGTAAGAACCTGCTCGTGGCATTTATGCCGTGGGAAGGGTACAACTACGAAGACGCCATCATCCTGTCTGAGCGTTTGGTGAAAGACGACGTGTTGACGTCGATCCATATTGAAGAGCACGAAATCGATGCTCGAGACACCAAGCTTGGAACCGAAGAGATCACTCGGGACATCCCGAATCTCTCTGAAGAGATCCTGGCTGACTTAGACGACCGTGGCATCATCCGCGTCGGCGCTGAAGTTGGTCCTGGCGATGTGCTTGTAGGAAAAGTCACCCCGAAGGGTGAGACCGAGCAGACGCCAGAAGAGCGACTGTTGCGAGCGATCTTTGGTGAAAAGGCGCGTGAAGTGCGTGACACGTCACTCAAGGTTCCTCACGGTGAATCCGGCAAGGTCATTGATGTACGCGTCTTTAGTCGTGAACTCGGAGATGAGTTGCCTCCTGGTGTGAACGAACTCGTTCGTGTCTACGTGGCCCAGAAGCGAAAGATCTCAGAAGGAGACAAGCTCGCTGGTCGTCACGGGAACAAGGGTGTTATCTCAAAGATTCTTCCGATCGAAGACATGCCGTACATGGCTGACGGAACGCAAGTGGACATCATCTTGAATCCGCTTGGCGTGCCGTCACGAATGAACGTCGGTCAGGTATTGGAGAGTCACTTAGGCTACGCAGCACGTCACGGCTGGAAGGGTATTGACGTCAATGATGGCGTCGGTACCTCAGGCAAGGGCGATGACGCTTCTCGCAAGACCCGTCCTCGCACCACGCCAGCAGCATGGGTGGCAACACCCGTGTTCGACGGTGCTCACTGGGACGAAGTTGAAGAGGCGGGTAAGCACCCAACGATTCAGCAGATCTTCCGTGACCTGAACTCAGATTCAGCCAACGGCGATGTGATGATGGGCGACGACGGCAAGATTACCTTGTACAACGGACGAACTGGTGAGGCTTATGACAACCAAATCTCGGTTGGCTACGTCTACATCTTGAAACTCGCTCACCTTGTCGATGACAAGATCCACGCTCGTTCAACCGGCCCATACTCAATGATTACGCAACAACCGCTGGGTGGAAAAGCTCAGTTCGGTGGTCAGCGATTCGGTGAGATGGAAGTGTGGGCCTTGGAAGCATATGGCGCTGCCTATGCACTCCAAGAACTCCTGACCATCAAGTCGGACGACGTGTTGGGTCGCGTCAAGGTCTACGAAGCCATCGTGAAGGGTGAGAACATTCCTGAGCCAGGTATCCCTGAAAGTTTCAAGGTGCTGATCAAGGAAATGCAGTCGCTGTGTCTGGACGTTGAGGTCTTGAACCTTGAAGGTCAACAGATTGAGATGGCCGAAATTGATGAGGACGTCTTTAGGGCGGCCGAGGAACTGGGAATTGATATCAGTCGACCTGAACGAGGGTCGGATGAAGAAGATGCACGCCGCGCGGCAGAGAGGGGCTTAGGTCAATGACAAAGCTCGATGTAAATACTTTTGATCAGTTGCGCATCGGTTTGGCGACTGCGGACTCAATCCGTAGTTGGTCAAACGGAGAAGTGAAGAAGCCTGAGACGATCAACTATCGAACGCTGCGTCCTGAGAAGGACGGACTCTTCTGCGAGAAGATCTTTGGTCCTACCAAGGACTGGGAATGTTATTGCGGAAAGTACAAGCGAGTTCGTTTTAAAGGCATCATCTGCGAGCGTTGTGGTGTCGAAGTCACGCGGTCAAAGGTTCGTCGTGAGCGAATGGGCCACATCGAATTAGCGGCGCCAGTTGTTCACATCTGGTACCTGCGAGGGACTCGTTCTTGGTTGGCCTATCTCCTGATGGGAACCGAACCACGCGAAGAACTCAAGGCTAAGCAGTTGGAAAAAGTCATCTACTTCGCTGCCAACTTGGTGACATGGGTCGATGAAGACAAGCGTCACGCTGATCTTCCTGAACTCGAAGTCGAATTACGCGAAGAAGTCGCTGAAATTGAAAAGCGTCGTGACCTCGACCTCGACCGCCGCTTCAAAGCCCTCGAGGCCGAACTGACTCAGATGGAAAAAGAAGGTGCGAAAGATACTGAGATCAAAGCGCGCCAACGACTGGTTGAAAAAGAAATCGGTTCAATGCGTGAGCGCTCCGATGACGAAATCGACATCGCCAAGCGTTCGCTCGACGAACTGAAGTCGCTGCACAGCCGCAAGATCATCGAAGACGAACTGCTTTGGAGGGAACTCAAGATCCGCTATGAGGACTACTTCGAAGGTGGCATGGGTGCCGAAACGATCGTCTCGCTGATTGACCGCATTGACTTTGACTCAGAAGAGATCAAGTTGCGTGAAATGGTCGAAGCCGCCGATGGTCGCAAGCCCTTATCGGCGCAGCGTCGTCAAAAAGCCATCAAGCGTCTGAAGATCGTCTCGGCCTTCAACCGCCGCGACGAAAGCGGTCGTCGTATTAATGATCCTGCCGCAATGGTTCTTGGGGCAGTTCCGGTCATCCCACCAGACCTGCGCCCGATGGTGCAGCTTGACGGTGGACGATTTGCCACTTCTGACTTGAACGACCTTTACCGTCGGGTGATCAACCGAAACAACCGTCTCAAGCGACTGTTGGACTTAGGCGCACCTGAGATCATTGTCAACAACGAGAAGCGCATGCTTCAAGAAGCCGTTGACGCGTTGTTCGACAACGGCCGTCGTGGACGCCCTGTCTCGGGACCGGGTAACCGTCCGTTGAAGTCACTTTCAGACATGTTGAAGGGGAAGCAAGGTCGTTTCCGCCAAAACCTGTTGGGTAAGCGAGTGGACTACTCGGGCCGTTCGGTCATCGTGGTTGGTCCAAACTTGCTGCTCCATCAGTGTGGTCTGCCCAAGTTGATGGCACTCGAACTCTTTAAGCCCTTCGTCATGAAGCGTTTGGTTGAGAAGGAGCTCGCGCAAAACATCAAGTCGGCAAAGCGTATGGTCGAACGACGCAAGCCCCAAGTTTGGGACGTGCTCGAAGACGTCATTAAAGAACACCCCGTGCTCTTGAACCGTGCACCAACGCTTCACCGTTTGGGTATCCAAGCATTTGAGCCACAGTTGGTCGAAGGAAAAGCCATTCAGATTCACCCCTTGGTCTGCACCGCGTTTAACGCAGACTTTGACGGTGACCAGATGGCGGTCCACCTTCCACTTTCAGCCGAAGCGCAAGCTGAAGCACGAGTGTTGATGCTGAGTGCGAATAATATTTTGTCGCCAGCAACGGGTCGTCCGATCACCGTTCCTTCGCAGGACATGGTCTTTGGTGCGTACTACTTAACCCTCGAGGTTGACGGTGCCAAGGGTGAAGGACTGGCGTTCCGCCATGTCTACGAAGTCGAAGCGGCCGTTGACGCGGGCGATGTCGCACTTCACGCCAAGATTAACTTGCGTCCTGATGTTGACTCAGCTCTCGGTGACCGTTTGGTTGCTGCTGGTCATGTGCCCAACGACACGGGAATCCTCAGCATTGAAACCACGCCTGGTCGCGTGCTCTTTAATGAGGGTCTTCCCTTTGCGTTCCGCTACGTCAACACCTTGGTCGGAAAGAAGTCAACGCCGATTGGTGAGATTGTCGAAGAACTGACTGCTGGTTGGGGAAAGCAAGAAGTTGCAGCATCACTTGACCGCATCAAGGCGCTGGGCTTCCGCTATGCCTCACAGTCGGGTCTGACCGTTTCGATCAGCGACGTGCAGACTCCTCCTGAGAAGCAGGCGATTTTGGACCGCTACGAAAAAGAAGCCGAAAAGGCTGAGATGCAGTACAAGCGAGGCATCATTACTGACGACGAGCGTCGTCAAAAGGAAGTCGAGATCTGGACGAGTGCAAACTCTGAGGTCGGACAAGCCATGGAGAAGACGCTCTCAGGACTGACGTTCAATCCGCTCGACATGATGGTGGACTCAGGTGCTCGTGGTAACGCGCAGCAGATCCGACAGATTGCCGGCATGAAGGGCCTGGTTTCGAACCCTCGAGGTGAAATGATTCCTCGTCCGATCAAGTCGAGTTTCCGTGAAGGCCTTTCGGTCTTGGAGTACTTCATCTCGACACACGGCGCCCGAAAGGGTCTTGCTGACACTGCACTTCGTACCGCTGACTCTGGGTACCTAACTCGTCGTTTGGTTGACGTTGCGCAGGAACTGATCATTCGTGATCTCGACTGCGGCTCTATTCGTGGAATCTGGCTTGAAGAAATCGTGCCAGACACAGCAGGTAAGCGCTCCTACACGGAGACTCGTGCCTACGGTCGAGTAACGCTTGATGAGCTTGTCTTGGCAGACGGGACCGTGATTGCCGTTGGAACCATGCTGACCGATGAAGACGTCGCAGCGCTGCGTGATGACGCCGTCATTGACCGGATCCGTGTTCGCTCCACACTGACGTGTGAAGCAAGCAAGGGAATCTGCGCCGCTTGTTACGGACAGTCATTGGCAACCACCAACTTGATTGAGCTGGGTGAAGCCGTTGGCGTCATTGCCGCGCAGTCCATTGGTGAACCAGGAACGCAGTTAACCATGCGTACCTTCCACACCGGTGGAGTTGCAGGTTCTGACATCACCCACGGTCTTCCTCGAGTCGTTGAACTCTTCGAAGCGCGGACCCCGAAGGGTGCGGCAATCTTGGCGCACCACTCAGGTGTGGTTCGTATCGACGAAGAAGACAGTGGCCGAACGATCACGGTGGTTGCCGACGACGGAACCGAGCAAGTTGACTTGGTGCCGATTCGTGTGCACTTAGAAGTCAAGAACGGCCAAGAAGTCGCCGCAGGTGATGCACTGGTTGAAGGTCCAAAAGACCCGAAAGAACTCCTTGAGGTCAAGGGTGTCCGTGAGACGCAGCAGTACTTGGTCGAAGAAGTCCAGAAGGTCTACCGAGACCAGGGCGTGTCGATCCACGACAAGCACATCGAACTCATTGTTCGCCAGATGCTTCGCCGGGTCAATGTCGCTGATCCAGGTGACTCCTCGTTCTTGCCAGGCCAACAAGTCGATGCTCAGATCTACACCGAGGTCAACCGTGAACTCGTTGCCGAAGGCAAGAAGCCAGCGGAAGCTCGTGTTGAGTTGATGGGGATCACCAAGGCCTCATTGGCAACCGACAGCTGGCTCTCAGCGGCCTCGTTCCAAGAGACCACCCGAGTCTTGACCGAAGCAGCCATTGAAGGCCGATCGGACAACCTCTATGGGTTGAAGGAAAACATCATCATCGGCAAGCTCATCCCGGCTGGTTCTGGGATGGAGGACTATCGAACGATTCGTCTTGATATGCCTGACGCTGAACCCATCGTGGCCTATGGCCAAGAAGATGATGACCTGGCCGCTTGGCTTCTTGAAGGCTTCGAGGGAACCGATGAATCCCTTGAAATTGGGGCTTCTTGGACCGGCGACGCCCCTCAAGTCGATGAGGGACTGGGCGGCGGCGCTCAAGCCGGAGCGTGATCGTGATGGCGGCCAAGGCAGGGGAACGAAGCCCTTCAAATCCCAGCGTTGGACGCACCCTCACTTTTGCGCCTAACATAGAAAACCCTGCCCCGGGAGGTCGTGAGACCATCCGAGCAGTGAACCCCCCGAAATGCAACGAAGAAAGTCGATGAGGTAACGCGTGCCCACAATTGAGCAGTTGGTTCGAAAAGGCCGACAAGCCAAGACCACCAAGACCAAGACGCCAGCGCTGAAAGGCGCGCCACAGCGTCGGGGCGTTTGCACTCGTGTGTACACGACGACACCAAAGAAGCCGAACTCAGCCCTTCGGAAGGTCGCCCGTGTGCGTCTGACAAGCGGTGTGGAGATCACGGCCTACATCCCAGGTGTTGGCCACAACCTTCAGGAGCACTCCATTGTGCTGGTTCGTGGTGGTCGTGTGAAAGACCTTCCTGGTGTCCGTTACAAAGTCATTCGTGGCGCATTGGACACCTCTGGTGTGCGTGACCGTGAACAAGCCCGTAGCCGTTATGGCGCCAAAAAGGAATCCTGATGCCGCGTAAAGGTCCCGCTATTCGTCGTGAACTCGCTCCTGACCCGGTCTACCGGTCAGTGCTGGTTACCCAAGTCACCAACAAGGTGCTCTCTCGCGGAAAGCGAACGATCGCTGAGCGCATTGTCTACACCGCCCTCGACACTGTCAAGGAGCGTACGGACTCAGACCCCGTTGCTGTCTTGAAGCGTGCGGTTGAAAACGTCCGCCCTGAGCTGGAAGTGCGTAGCCGTCGTGTTGGTGGAGCGACCTACCAAGTTCCGGTTGAAGTTCGCCCTCGTCGTGCCACCACATTGGCGATTCGTTGGTTGGTGAGCTACAGCCAAGGACGTCGTGAGAAGACGATGGCAGAGCGTTTGGCAAATGAAATTCTGGATGCGTCGAATGGCGTCGGTGCTTCAGTAAAGCGACGTGAAGACCTCCATAAAATGGCGGAAGCTAACAAGGCCTTTGCTCACTACCGTTGGTAGACACGGTAAGAAGACGTTGACACCCCCCCTTTAAGAAAAGACTGGACGAATGGCAGACGTATCCCCACGCAAAATCTCCCTCGAAAACACGAGAAACATTGGCATCATGGCCCACATCGACGCGGGAAAAACCACGACCACTGAGCGCATTTTGTACTACACGGGGAAGAACTACAAGATCGGTGAAGTCCACGAAGGTGCGGCCACCATGGACTGGATGGTCCAAGAGCAAGAGCGTGGAATCACCATCACCTCTGCTGCGACGACGTGTATGTGGAACGATCACATCATCAACATCATTGACACTCCGGGACACGTTGACTTTACGGTTGAAGTGGAGCGTTCGCTGCGAGTCCTTGACGGCGCCGTGGCAGTCTTTGACGCCGTGGCTGGTGTTGAGCCCCAAACTGAAACGGTGTGGCGTCAGGCCAACAAGTACAACGTTCCTCGGATCTGTTTCGTGAACAAGATGGACCGAACCGGTGCTGACTTCGCCCGCTGTGTCGAAATGATTATCGATCGTCTTGACTGCGTGACCGCAGTTATCCAACTTCCTATTGGTGCTGAAGGAGACTTCCTCGGCGTCGTTGACCTCGTGAGCAACAACGCACTGGTCTGGGAAGAAGGAATGGGTGAGGACTTCAAAGCTGTTGACATTCCTGACAACTTGAAAGCCGCCGCTGAAGAAGCTCGTCAGAACTTGATTGATGTTGTCTCAAACTACGACGACAACGTGATGGAGAAGTACTTAGGCGACGAAGAAGTCACCGCAGATGATCTCAAAGCAGCGCTGCGAACGGGAACGCTCGCCGGCTCTATTGTGCCGATCCTCTGTGGTTCAGCATTTAAGAACAAGGGTGTCCAGCCCATGCTTGACGCAGTGGTTGATTTCCTTCCTTCTCCTTTGGACATCCCTCCCACGGAGGGAATCAAGCCAGGGAAGGCCGAAGAGGAAATAACCCGTGACCACAGCGACGATGCTCCTTTCTCTGCTTTAGCCTTCAAAATCATGACCGACCCTTATGTCGGCAAGCTCACCTACCTGCGGGTGTACTCGGGTACCTTGGAAAAAGGTGGCACCGTCGAGAACACCACAAAGGGCAAGAAAGAGCGTATTGGTCGCCTTTTGCAGATGCACGCCAATAGCCGTGAAGATGTTGATGTTGTCCGTACTGGAGACATCATTGCAGCGGTCGGGATGAAGCAGACCACGACGGGTGACTCGCTCGCAGACCCGGCTAACCCCATCATCCTCGAGGCGTTGGAGTTTCCTGAGCCCGTTATCCACGTAGCTGTTGAACCTAAGACTAAGGCTGACCAAGACAAGCTGTCGAAGGCCCTCTATGCCTTGAGCGAAGAAGACCCGACCTTCCGTGTCCGCAGTGACGAAGAGACGAACCAGACCGTTATTTCGGGAATGGGTGAGTTGCACCTCGAAGTCCTCGTTGACCGAATGTTGCGAGAATTCAGCGTGGATGCCAACGTTGGTAAGCCCCAGGTGGCCTATCGAGAGACCATTCGGAACAAGGTTGAGAAGATCGAAGAGAAGTATGTCCGCCAGACCGGTGGTAAGGGTCAGTACGGCCACGTTGTCATCTCCTTTGAGCCCACGGGCCCAGGTGGAGGTTACGAGTTCGTCGACGCCATTACCGGTGGTGTGATCCCCAAGGAATACATCGGCTCGATCGACCAGGGGATCCGTGAGGCCTTGACGTCGGGCGTTTTGGCTGGCTACCCCATGGTGGACGTCAAAGTGACCTTGACCTACGGCTCCTATCACGACGTTGACTCTTCTGAAATGGCGTTCAAAATCGCTGGTTCACTGGCCGTGAAAAAAGCCGCCCGAGCTGCTCGCCCGGTTCTCTTGGAGCCAGTGATGGCGGTCGAAGTGGTGACGCCTGATGACTACATGGGAGACGTTATTGGTGACCTTTCTTCACGCCGTGGGCGGGTAGAAGGCATGGATCAACGGGGAAATAGCCAGGTTATTCATGCCCAGGTTCCCTTGGCCGATATGTTCGGCTACGCTACCGATCTGCGCTCTCGTACTCAGGGGAGAGCAACGTATTCAATGCAATTTGAGGCCTACAACGAAGTGCCAGAGGCGGTTTCGAAAGAAATCATCGCTCGGGCAACGGGCGAGTAGGTCTCTCGGGGAAACCCGGATCAGTTGAGAAGATCTCTAACAACCATCGCCCCGCTGGAAATCAGCGTGCGCTGGACGTGAGAAAATAGAAAACAAGTAAACGACATGGCGGACTCGAAAGGGTTCCGCCCGAAACCAGGGAGAGGTTCCCGCATCATGGCAAAGCAGAAGTTCGAGCGAAATAAGCCGCACGTCAACATCGGAACAATGGGTCACATTGACCATGGAAAGACGACGCTGACTGCCGCAATCACCAAGGTACTGTCCGACGCCAACCCTGGTACGGAATTCACGCCATTCGACATGATCGACAAGGCGCCTGAAGAGCGTCAGCGTGGTATCACGATTTCAATTGCTCACGTTGAGTATGAGACGGCGAACCGTCACTACGCCCACGTGGACATGCCGGGTCACGCTGACTACATCAAGAACATGATCACTGGTGCCGCGCAGATTGATGGAGCCATCTTGGTGGTTTCGGCGGCTGATGGACCTATGCCTCAGACCCGTGAGCACGTGCTTTTGGCACGTCAGGTCGGTGTACCGTTCATCGTGGTTGCCCTCAACAAGTCCGACACGGTCGACGACCCTGAGCTCTTAGAGCTCGTGGAGTTGGAAATCCGTGAACTCTTGAACGAGTACGAATTCCCTGGTGATGACACCCCAATCGTGAGTGTTTCAGCGCTGAAGGCTCTGGAGGGCGACGCCGACTGGGCAGCCAAGATTCTCGAATTGATGGAATCAGTTGACTCCTACATTCCAGAGCCAGAGCGTGACGTTACGAAGCCATTCTTGATGCCAGTTGAAGACGTGATGTCAATCACTGGTCGTGGCACGGTTGTGACTGGAAAAGTTGAGCTTGGAATCGTTAACGTCGGTGACGAAGTTGAGATCGTTGGTCTGAAGGACACCGAGAAGACGACCGTGACCGGAATTGAAATGTTCCGTAAGCTTCTTGACCAAGGTCAAGCCGGTGACAATGTTGGTGTGCTTCTTCGTGGAACGAAGAAGGAAGACGTTGAGCGTGGACAGGTTCTCTGCAAGCCAGGGTCAATCACCCCGCACACTGACTTTGAAGCCAGCGTGTACGTGTTGACCAAGGAAGAAGGAGGCCGTCACAAGCCCTTCTTCTCGAACTACCGTCCTCAGTTCTACTTCCGTACGACTGACGTCACCGGTTCGATTGAACTGCCTTCAGGCACCGAAATGGTGATGCCTGGTGACAACACCGAGATGACCGTGACGCTGGGCAAGCCCATCGCTATGGACGAAGGCCTTCGATTCGCTATCCGTGAGGGTGGCCGAACTGTTGGTGCCGGTCGAGTCGTCAAGATTCTCAAGTAGTTCACCAAACTAGGTAAAAGGACCATCCCCCATGGCAGCACAGAAGATCCGTATCAGGCTGAAAGCCTATGACCACGAAATTCTCGATCAATCGACCGAGAAGATCGTGCAAACGGTTCTTCGTACCCAAGCCAAGATCCAGGGTCCGATCCCTTTACCCACCGAGAAGCACCGGTACACGGTGATTCGAAGCCCCCACAAATACAAAGACTCACGTGAGCACTTTGAGATGCGGGTGCACAAGCGTTTGGTGGACATTATCGAGCACACCCCAAAGACGGTCGACTCGCTTCAGCGTCTCGATCTGCCAGCTGGGGTCGATATCGAGATCAAGATTCAGTAATTCTTAGACCTTTTCTGGCGTCGAGCCCCCAATTGGCGGGCTCGGCCCAGAAGGTCTAGAGTAAGTAGCCCTGCCCGCAAGGGTGGGAATCAAAAATCGAGGAATCGGTTTTTGGACAGATGACGTGCTTGGCAGCCTGGGAAACCAGGGACACCAAGCCAAAAAAGATCGAGCGCTCCGCTCGGGGGATCCCGAGAGGAGCGTTTTCTTGTCGGCTGAGAGGTCGAGGATAAGGAAGGGTTGCAACGTGGCAACGAAGGCGATTGTCGGCGAGAAGGTCGGCATGACACAAATCTGGGACGAGGAAAACCGCGCGGTCCCGGTGACGGTGGTCAAGGTCGCGCCTGTCCGCATTGTTCAGGTCAAGACGCCTGAGACTGACGGCTACTCCGCACTTCAAGTGACCTGGGGTACCAAGCGTGCGTCCACCCTGAACGCTCCTGAGACTGGTCACTTTGATAAGGCCGGTGTGCAAGCGGGTACCAAGTTGGTAGAACTGCGTCTTGAAGACGTTGCTGACTACCAAGTCGGTCAAGAGATTACCGCAGAGATCTTTGAAAAAGGCGAGCGCATCGACGCAACCGCCGTTTCTAAAGGAAAAGGTTTTGCCGGTGGAATGAAGCGCCACAACTTTAAGGGTCAAGGCGCATCCCACGGTAACCACAAGGCCCACCGAGCTCCCGGTTCAATCGGTGGTTGTGCGACACCCGGTCGAGTGTTCAAAGGAACCAAGATGGCCGGTCGTATGGGTGGCAATCAAGTCACCACGATGAACCTTGAAATCGTTGGTGCTGACCCAGAGCGTGAGATTGTTCTCGTCAAGGGTGCGGTACCTGGACCACGTGGTGGCGTTGTCGTTCTTCGTAACTCTGTCAAAGTGGCGACACCTGCTGGTAGGTCTGGAGGTTCCAAGTGAGCGAAACATTGACCTTACGTGGACCGATCAAAAAAGATCGCCCAGCTCCCGTGAAGCGAAGCGTTGAGCGTAAAGATATTGCCGGCAAGGTGCTCGGCACCGTAGATCTCGATCCCAAACTGTTTGGGATCGAACCAAACAAAGCAGTAGCTCCACCAAGTGATCACGGCACAACTCGCCGCTAAACGATCAGGTACGCAGTCAACCAAGACTCGCGCGGAAGTGCGCGGTGGCGGAGCCAAGCCCTTCCGTCAAAAGGGAACAGGACGAGCCCGTCAAGGTTCAAGCCGAGCGCCATCAATGGTCGGTGGTGGTGTTGCGTTAGGTCCGAAACCTCGGAGCTATGCCCAGAACACCCCGAAGAAGATGGTCCGGCTCGCTCTTCGATCGGCACTGTCTGATCGGGCAAGCGAAGGCAAAGTAGCCCTGGTCGACAAGTACTCCTGGAACGAGCCAAAGACCAAAGATGCCGTTGCTGCGCTCAAGGCATTAGGTCTTGATGGAACCGTGCTCATCGTCTTAGGAGACGAAGACTTTGAAGCTGCGTTGAGTTTCCGAAACCTGCCACACGTCACCCCGGTGGCGATGGGTGAGATCAACGCCTATGACATCATCAAGTGTGACTGGGTCCTCTTTACCGACGAGACTCTCCCAACGAGCGACGAGGTTGATGACTGATGCGTGATCCAATGTCCGTTCTTGTCTCTCCCGTTGTGTCGGAGAAGACCTACACCTTGATGGATCAAGGAACCTACGTGTTCGTTGTTGACTCTTCAGCCACCAAGATCGATGTGCGGAACGCCGTCGAGCAAGCGTTTGGCGTCAAAGTGAAGAACGTCAATACATTGAACCGTAAGGGGAAGACCACTCGTAACCGCCGCACGAACACCACAGGCTCACGACCGAACACGAAGCGCGCCTTCGTGACGCTCCAAGCCGGTGACTCGATCGATTTGTTCGAGAACTAGAGAGAAAAGATTCATGGCACTTCGCTCACGCAAACCAACCAGCCCCGGTCGTCGGTTCCAGACGGTCTCGGATTTTTCTGAGATCACCTCAACCACGCCTGAGAAGTCGCTGTTAGCTCCGAAGCCAAAGAGTGGTGGACGAAATGTCCACGGACGCAAAACGTCACGTCACCGCGGTGGAGGCCATAAGCAGCAGTACCGCATCATTGACTTCAAGCGCAACAAAGATGGCGTTCCTGCCACGGTTGCCACGATTGAATACGACCCAAACCGAAATGCTCGCATTGCCTTGTTGCACTATCACGATGGTGAAAAGCGTTACATCCTGGCTCCAGCAGGTTTGAAGGTCGGCGACAAGCTGCAAAACGGTCAAGGTTCAGACATCAAAGTTGGCAACGCATTGCCCATGCGCTATATCCCCACCGGTTCGGTAATCCACAACGTGGAGCTTCGTCCTGGTGGCGGCGGCAAGATGGCTCGTGGTGCAGGTATGAGTGTTCAGCTCGTGGCGAAAGACGGGGGATTCGCCACGCTGCGTCTTCCGTCGACGGAAATGCGTCGAGTTCCTATCGACTGTCGCGCCACATTGGGCGTAGTCGGTAACGCAGAACACGAACTCATTAAGATCGGAAAAGCAGGACGAAACCGCTGGAAGGGCGTTCGTCCGCAAACACGTGGTGTCGCCATGAACCCTGTCGACCACCCACTCGGTGGTGGTGAAGGGAAGTCTTCTGGTGGACGTCACCCTGTCTCTCCATGGGGAAAGCCGGAAGGCCGTACGCGTGCAGGAAAGAAAGCCTCAGATCAACTCATTGTCCGTCGTCGTCGTACCCGCGGGTCAAGGCGCTAGGGAGCTTATATGCCAAGAAGCCTTAAAAAAGGTCCATTCGTGGACGACCACCTGCTCAAGAAGGTCGACGTCTTAAACGAGTCAAACGAAAAGCGAGTGATCAAGACCTGGTCACGTCGCTCGACGATCATTCCGGACATGGTGGGTCACACCATTGCCGTCCACGACGGACGTCGTCACGTTCCGGTGTTCATCACTGAATCAATGGTTGGGCACAAGTTGGGCGAGTTTGCTCCAACGCGAACCTTCCGATTCCACGCTGGCCAAGAAAAGGTCGGGAGACGCTAATCATGACCGCAACAAAGACCAACGAGCGACCAGGAACCCGCGCCGTACTGCGCCACTTCCACATGTCGGCCTCAAAGGCACGTCTTGTGCTCGGACTGATCCGTGGAAAGTCAGTGGACACCGCTGCAGAAATTTTGAATGGTACCGAGCGTGAAGCTGCGCGAGTGATCGCGAAGGTTTTGGCCTCCGCAGTCTCAAACGCGGTCCACAACGATGGGCAAATCGCCGACGACCTCTACGTCGCAGCGGCGTATGCCGACGAAGGTGCGACCATGAAGAGGTGGCGTCCTCGAGCTCGTGGACGTGCAACGAGAATTCGTAAGCGCACCTGTCACATCACGGTGATTGTCGCCCGTATGGACGACGATCAACTTGAGCGTCGTAGCGTTGCTCGCCAGTCAGCAAGCTCACAGCGCTCGAGCCGAGTCGCGGCATCGCAGCGTCGTGCTGACCAGCAACAGCGTGGGCGCCGTCGTGACGCAGCGCGTGAAGCAGAGATCGAAGCAGTGGAGGCAGAAGCAGGGGCTAACGAGGATGAGGTCGAGAACGAGGTTCTGGATGTCCATGTCGACGAGGTCGACGTCGTTGAAACGCGCGAAGAGGAAGCTGCGGCCCTAGAAGACGACAGCGCCGAGGAAGCAGCACCTGTTGCCAAGAAGGCACCAGCGAAGAAGGCACCAGCGAAGAAGAAGGCTGCAGCGAAGAAGGCAAGCGCTAAAACGGCACCTGCCGAGGAGACCATGAAGGAAGCAACTGCGTCGAGTGACGCCGACGAGTCTGAGGAAGAGGGCAAGTAATGGGCCAGAAAGTAAACCCATACGGTTTCCGTCTCGGCATCACGACCGATTGGAAGTCGCGCTGGTTCGAAGAGCGTAATTACCAAGCATTCGTTGTCGAAGACTGGAAAATTCGCGACTACTTGACCAAGCAACTTGAGTCAGCAGCAGTGAGTCGTATCGAAATCGAGCGCACCCGCGACCGAATTCGCATCGACATCCACACGGCCCGTCCAGGAATCGTGATTGGTCGACGTGGTGCCGAAGCAGATCGGCTCAAGAAAGATCTTGAGAAGATTACTGGCCTACCCAATGGTATTCAGTTGAACATTCAAGAGATTAAGCAGCCTGAACTCGATGCGGCACTTATTGCTCAGGGAATCTGTGACCAGCTGGTTCGTCGTGTGGCTTTCCGTCGTGCGATGAAGCGAGCGATCCAAACGGTTCAAAAAGCAGGTGCACTTGGGGTGAAGGTTCAATGCTCAGGCCGTTTAGGTGGAGCAGAAATGAGTCGGAAAGAGCAGTACCGAGAAGGTCGGGTTCCTTTGCACACCTTGCGAGCCGACATTGATTACGGCTTCCGTGAAGCACGTACCGTTGCCGGCCGTGTTGGTGTGAAGGTGTGGATCTATAAAGGTGACATCCTTCCCTACAAGGTTTCGATTGAAGAGAAGATCACTCGTGAAGCAGCAATGGCCGTCGGAGAGACCTCAGGTTCGACTGGCGCAATCGTGAGCGAAGAGCCATCTGCGCCGCGTCGCTTGGTGACTGCTGGTGGTGGACGTCGTAAGGCGGAAATGCCCGCTCCTGGTGCTGCACCAATTGAAATTGATGAAGAAGAGCCATTGGAGGAAGCGGTCAAGGATCTCGTTGAGACCCCTAACGAACCCGATGAGCTTGAAAAGCGTCTTGCGAACGAAGAGGAGATCGAGCGAAAGACTCTTCATGAGCACCACGAGACGCCGCACTTTAAGAGGGAGAACGACTAAGCATGTTGATGCCCCGTAAGGTCAAGCACCGTAAGCAGAATCGTGGCCGGATGTCCGGTATGGCGAAAGGTGGAACGGAAGTTTCTTTTGGAGACTTCGGTATCCAGGCCCTTGAGCCTGCATGGTTGACGGCGCGACAAATTGAAGCGGCACGTATTGCCATGACTCGTCACGTAAAGCGTGGTGGAAAAGTCTGGATTCGCGTCTTTCCAGACAAGCCCGTGACGGAGAAGCCTGCTGAAACCCGCATGGGTTCGGGAAAAGGTAACCCTGAGCACTGGGTTGCTGTGGTGAAGCCTGGTCGCGTGATTTTTGAACTCGCAGGTGTGGATGAGCCGTTGGCGCGAGCTGCGATGGAACGAGCAATTCAGAAACTTCCGATGCGTGCACGTTTCGTTATCCGTCCTGGAACCCACGGAACCTCGGAGATTCAACTATGAGCACCAAAGTCGACGAAATGAAGGCCCTGAGCTCGAATGAGCTCGTAGACCGGTTAGCCGAAGCACGGCGTGAGCTTTTTAACTTGCGCTTTCAGCTTGCCACCGGACAACTCGATAACACCGCTCGTATGAGCATTGTCAAAAAAGACATTGCACGAGTTCTGACGATTCTTCGTGATCGAGAGATCACCGATGCCGAGTCGTTAGCCAGCAACGGAGGAAACGTCTAATGGCGCCCGAAACCACAGAAACCGAAGAGCGTTCACAGCGTAAAGTCCGTGAGGGCATTGTGATCTCAGACAAGATGGAGAACACTGTTGTTGTGGCCGTGGTGGACCGTGTCAGCCACCCTCGTTATGGCAAGACCGTTCAGCGCACCAAGAAACTCTACGCCCACGATGAAAAGTTCGAAGCCAAGATGGGTGACCGAGTGCGAGTCATTGAAACCCGTCCGCTTTCGAAACTGAAGCGATGGCGTGTTGAGGAAGTATTGGAGCGTGCACGATGATCCAGCAAGAATCCCGTCTTCGCGTCGCTGACAACTCAGGTGCCAAAGAAGTTCTGTGCATCCGTGTTCTCGGTGGTTCGCGTCGTCGCTACGCCTCAATCGGTGATGTCTTCATCGCCACGGTGAAAGACGCCATCCCAGGCGCTGCCGTGAAGCGTGGAGATGTTGTCCGTTGCGTGGTGGTGCGCGTGAAGAAAGAAAAGCGCCGTGCCGATGGCAGCTATATCCGCTTCGACGAGAATGCCGCTGTGCTGATCAACGAACAGAGCCAGCCCCGTGGCACCCGTATCTTTGGCCCCGTTGGTCGAGAATTACGTGACAAGAAGTTTATGCGAATCGTTTCACTTGCTCCGGAGGTGTTGTAATGCGCATCAAGAAAGGCGACGATGTCGTCGTCCGTACTGGAAAGTGGGCCGGACACCGAGCAGAGGTTATTCGTGCCATTCCATCGAAGGATCAAGTGATCCTCGATGGGGTCAACATCGCAAAGCGCCACTTAAAGCAGCAGAGCCAGACCACCCAAGCAGGGATTATCGACAAGTTCATGCCCCTTCCTGTGTCGGCCGTTTCGTTGTGGTGCAAGAAGTGTGACGCACCGACCCGAGCTGGGATGAAAACAGATGGTGACAAGAAAGTCCGTGTCTGTCGTAAATGTGGAGCAGATCTATGAGCACAACGATGAACCCTCGCTTGAAAGAGCGCTACAACAATGAGATTCGCGCTCAACTTAAAGAAGAGTTAGGTCTCGAAAACATCATGCAGGCTCCGCGCCTCGTCAAGATCGTGCTGAACTCCGGCGTCGGAAAAGCCACCCAGCAGCAGTCGTTGCTTGAAGGTGCTCAAAAAGACCTTGCGGCGATCACCGGCCAAAAGCCAGCGGTCACCGTAGCGAAGCAGTCAATTGCAGGATTCAAACTTCGCGAAGGTCAGGCCATTGGTGTCAAGGTGACCATGCGCGGCGACCGTGCCTGGGAGTTCTTTGATCGTCTTGTCTCCTTGGCGATTCCTCGAATTCGTGACTTCCGTGGTTTGTCGCCGAAGTCCTTTGACGGAAACGGTAACTACACCTTTGGTGTCACCGAGCAGCTGATTTTCCCTGAAATTGAATACGACCAAATCGACACACCACGAGGGATGGACATCACGATTGTGACGTCTGCCCGTAATGACGAAGAAGGGCGAGCGTTTTTGCGAGCGTTTGGCTTTCCGTTCCGACAGGAGAACCGTTAATACCATGGCAAAAAAGGCATTAATTAACAAGCAACAGCGCACGCCAAAGTTCAAGGTCCGCGCCTATACCCGCTGTCAGCGATGTGGACGACCGAAAGCCGTCTATCGCAAGTTCGGGCTGTGTCGTATTTGCTTGCGACAGATGGTCCACGCCGGCGAAATTCCCGGCGTGACGAAGGCGAGCTGGTGAGGGAGGTACTGCGATGACAATGACTGATCCAATCGCGGACATGCTTACCCGTATGCGGAACGCCAACAAGGCGCAACACGACTCGGTAACCATGCCAGGCTCGAAACTTAAAGAGTCGTTGGCCAAGATTCTCGAACGAGAAGGCTTCATTGCTGGACATGAAACCAGCACCGTTGAAGGCCGACCCGGGACGAACCTAACCATCCAACTCAAGTACGACGTTGAGCGTCGAGCCACCATTGCTGGTCTCAAGCGTGTTTCGAAGCCTGGTCTTCGTATTTACGCCCCTGCAGACAACATTCCCCGAGTTCTCGGTGGATTTGGTGTGGCCGTTCTCTCAACTTCTGCTGGTTTAATGACGGACCGTGAAGCTCGTCAGCGTCACTTGGGCGGAGAGGTGCTTTGCCATGTTTGGTAACAGTGCAACGTTGAGAGGGGAGGCATAGATGTCTCGTATTGGAAAGAGTCCTATTCCTGTTCCTTCTTCAGTGACCGTGGAGATTGCGTCCGGAAACATCACCGTGAAAGGCCCAGGTGGCACCTTAGAACGGGCCATTCCTGGAGCAATCACTGTTCGTCAAGATGGTGACACCTTGTTAGTGGAGCGACCGAGTGATGAGCGCGAACACCGTGCACTGCACGGCTTGACCCGTTCGCTCGTCAACAACATGGTGGTTGGCGTCACTGATGGCTACACAAAAGAACTCGATATTGTGGGTGTTGGATACCGTGCGCTGGCGAAAGGTCCAAGTTCGCTTGAACTCTCACTGGGTTTCAGTCACGTTGTGAACTACGACGCTCCTGACGGGGTCACCTTTGAAGTGCCAATCCCTACCAAGATCTTGGTGAAGGGTGCTGACAAAGAGAAAGTCGGTCAAGTAGCCGCAAATATCCGAAAGATTCGTAAACCAGAGCCTTACAAGGGCAAGGGTGTGCGGTATGTCGACGAGCGCGTCCTGCGTAAGGCCGGAAAGGCAGCGAAGTAGTCATGGCAAATCGAACGACCAGAGAACTGCGAATTCGCCGTCACAAGCGAGTGCGATTCAACCTTGAAGGAACGCCAGCGCGTCCGCGCGTTGCGGTATTCCGTTCGAACAAAAATATTTCAGCTCAGATCATCGACGACCTCAACGGCGTGACGCTTGCGTCGGCATCGTCGGTCGAAAAGAGTGTCGGCGCAACGGGGTCGAACCGAGATGGTGCAAAGGCCGTCGGCAAGGCTCTTGCCACTCGCGCCAAAGCAGCAGGGATCTCAAGTGTGGTGTTTGATCGTGGTGGCTTCGCCTATCACGGTCGTGTAGCGGCACTCGCCGATGCACTTCGTGAAGAAGGACTGGAGTTTTAATGGCTGAGCAGCAGCAATTCGAAGAGCGCACGATCAATGTGAACCGTGTCGCCAAGGTTGTCAAGGGTGGACGTCGATTCAGTTTTGCCGCCCTGATGGTGATTGGTGATGGGAAGGGAAATGTTGGTTTGGGCTACGGCAAGGCGAAAGAAGCTGGTCTTGCCGTTCAGAAGGGCATCGAAGAAGCACGCAAGAACATGTTTGAAGTTCCTCTTGCTGGTTCAACGATTACCCACCAAGTCCTTGGCGAAGCAGGCGCTGGTCGCGTGCTGTTAAAGCCTGCCGCCCCTGGTACGGGTGTGATTGCCGGTGGTGCTGCTCGGGCCATTCTCGAAATGGCTGGCATCCACGATATTCTCGCGAAATCGCTTGGTTCCTCGAACGGTATCAACGTGGCCCACGCCACGATTGCCGGATTGAAGGCGCTTCGTCGACCAGAGGAAGTTGCTGCGCTGCGTGGCAAGACCCCTGAAGAGGTTGTTCCTGGTGGCGTCCTTCGTGCCTATCGTGAAACCAAGCGCGAAAATGACCTTTACAAGGAAGTGAGTTAGTTCAATGGCTGGCGCAGAAAACACCATCAAGGTCACGCAGGTTCGCTCGTCAATTGGCACCATGCCGAAGCACCGTGGCACCTTACGTGCCTTGGGTCTTCGGGGAATTGGCCAAAGCAATGAACTCCCTGACCGTCCTGAGATTCGCGGCATGATTGCTCGTGTTCCTCATCTCATTAGCGTTGAAGAGGTAGGAAAATGAAACTTCACGATTTAACACCCCCAGAAGGGTCCAGAAAATCAAAGCACCGTGTCGGTCGTGGTATCGCCGGTAAGGGCGGAAAAACTGCTGGTCGAGGAACCAAGGGTCAAAAGGCCCGTGGTCAGATCCGTGCTGGCTTTGAAGGTGGGCAACTCCCTTTGATGCAGCGGCTTCCAAAGTTGAAGGGATTTACCAACCCCTTCCGCGTGGAATACACACCAGTGAACGTCGACGCCATCGCCGCTCTCGGGCTGAGCGAAATTACGCCAGACGTGTTGGTTGCCAAGGGACTCGCCAAAAAGGGCGAATTCGTTAAAGTTCTAGGACGGGGCGAACTTTCCGCATCCATGAAGGTTTCAGCACATGGCTTCTCCAAGTCCGCTGAGGCAGCGATCACCGGCGCAGGCGGATCTATCGAAAAAGTCGCCCTTCCATTCGCTGTGCGTCCAGCCGCTAAGGGTAACGCCCACACCAACCGCTAGGGTTAATTCTTGTGCTGACGCGACTCGCGAATATCTTCCGGGTCCCCGACCTGCGGAACAAGGTGATCTTCACCTTGGCCGTCATTGGGCTCTATCAACTCGGTGCCAACATTCCCGTTCCGGGTGTGTCCTACAGCGCGATTCAGCAGTTGCAGAACCAAGCTGGCGGCAAGGGCGTCCTTGGGTTCTTGAACTTATTCTCCGGCGGAGCATTGACCCGATTGGCCATCTTTGGACTCGGCGTGATGCCCTACATCACCAGTTCAATCATCATCCAGTTGTTGACCACGGTGATCCCAAAACTCGAAGAGTGGCGTGAGCAAGGGGCGGTTGGTCAAAAGAAGATCACGCAGACCACGCGGTATCTCACGATTGCCTTGGCGCTCTTGCAAGCTACGGGTCTGGTCTACGCCTTCCACGGCCACGACCAAGCATTGATTGGTGTCACCTTGGACTTGATTCCAAAGATGACCCTGCCGCTTGGTGTCTTTATGGTGCTCTGCTTGACCGCCGGAACAGCGTTTGTCATGTGGCTCGCTGAATTGATTACGCAACGTGGCATCGGTCAAGGAATGTCAATTCTGATCTTTGCCAATGTCGTCGCAGCAATCCCAGCGGGTGCGAAGTCGATTTATCAAGAAGGTGGGTTGTTAAAGACCCTGGCCATCTTGGTGGTCTCATTGGGCTTACTGGTCTTCATTGTCTTCATGGACCAAGGGCAACGTCGAATCCCGGTCACGTTCGCAAAGAAGGTGGTGGGTCGCAAGATGTATGGCGGGTCATCAACCTATATTCCGCTCAAGGTCAACCAAGCAGGGGTTATCCCGATCATCTTTGCCTCCTCAGTTCTCTACATTCCTGTCTTGTTGTCCAACGTGATCCCCTGGGCGTGGTTCCAGAACTTTGTGACGAAGTCACTGACGCCCACGAGTTTTCTCTATATCGGCGCCTACTTTCTCTTGATCGTGGCGTTTACGTTCTTCTACGTTTACATCGCTTTTGAGCCTCACCAGCAGGCCGATTTGATTCGAAAGCAGGGTGGATTCGTCCCTGGGATCCGCCCCGGCCCTCCAACCGAGCGGTATTTCGCCCACCTTTTGAGCCGCATCACCGTTGTCGGAGCGTTGTTCTTGGGTTCGGTTGCGGTGATTCCGAGTTTGCTCATGGCACTCTGGCACTTGAACCGCTTCCCCTTCTACGGCACAACGCTTTTGATCAGTGTGGGTGTCGCTCTCGAAACCATGCGACAGATCGACTCTCAGTTGATGATGCGCAACTATGAAGGATTCTTAAAGTAATCCCATGACTGCCGGGGTCAGGCTGGTCGTCCTCGGAAAGCAGGGGGCAGGAAAGGGGACGCAGTGTGTCCGCCTTTCTCATCGCTATGCGGTTCCGCATATCTCAACAGGTGACATGTTGCGCGCCGCGGTGCGCGAGCAGACGGAACTTGGACTGAAGGCGAAGACGCTTATGGATTCTGGGCAACTCCTTCCTGACGAATTAATTATGGGCGTGGTGGCGGAACGTCTTGGTGAGCGGGATGCCCGCACTCGTGGTTTTTTACTTGATGGATTCCCGAGAACCATCGGTCAAGCTGAAATGCTTGAGACAACAGTGGCCGAAGCGCCGTTGGACTGTGTGATTGATCTGGAAGTCCCTACGGAACTCGTTATGAATCGACTTGTTTCACGGCGTGTCTGCACGGCGTGTGGAGCAATCTATTCAACAAGTCAACCTCCCATTCATGGTTGGGTGTGCGACAACTGCGGCGGCGAAGTTATCCAGCGGAAAGACGACACGGCCGATGCCATCATGGTGCGATTGCAAGCCTATGAAAAAGAGACTCGTCCATTGATTGAGTTTTATCGAGACCGTGGTCTGTTAGAGACCATTGATGGGAGCGAAGATCCCGACAGTGTCTTTGCCGTCACCGTTGCCATCATCAAAAAACGCCAAGCTGATCAATCACGATGACAAGGAAGTTTCTATGAGACGCAATGAAGGTGAACTGATCAAAATGCGCAAAGCCGGCAAAGTTGTCGCCGAGATGCATGAAGCAACACGTGCGGCCATTCGCCCCGGTGTGACCACGATGCAATTAAATAACATCGCAGCGGATGTGATCGCCAAGCGAGGAGCAACGTCAAACTTCTTGAATTATCACGGCTTCCCAGCTGTGATCTGTACGAGCCCCAACGACATGATCGTTCATGGGATCCCCAGCGATGACGTCATCCTCAAAGAAGGCGACATTATTTCGATTGACTGTGGTGCCATCATCGAGGGATATCACGGTGATGCGGCCTACACCGCTGGAGTGGGGGAAATCTCGAAAGAAGCACAACGACTTCTCGAGATCACCGAACGGAGTCTTTTCGACGGGATTGATCAGCTCAAAAAAGGGAACCGCCTCAACGAGGTGGGACGTGCTGTCCAGAAAACGGCCGAGGGAGCTGGCTTTACGGTGGTGCGGGAATATGTAGGCCACGCCATCGGCACTGCCATGCACGAACAACCGCAAGTTCCGAACTATTGGCCTGGATCGCCGGGCCCCACTTTGAAAGAGGGGAATGTCTTCGCCATTGAGCCGATGGTCAATATTGGGGGTCCTGAGACCTACACCCTGGACGATGGTTGGGGGGTTATGACCCAAGATGGCAGCCTTTCAGCCCATTTTGAGCACACCATCGCCGTGACGGCCCACGGCCCCGAAATCTTTACCCTGCCTTAGGAATGACGGGGGTACGCCCAGTAATTTTCGGCCAGTTGGCGGAGGGTCAAAAAACCTGAGTAGTATGGGAATCCGCCCATCGGAGCCCTTCGGGGGTACCAGGTGGGTGAGACCCCCAGAAATTTTGCAGGCGCTTTTGTGGCGCCTGTGTCATGTCAAGAAACGATTTGAAGGAGAGAGACCTGTCCAAGCCGAAAGAAGATGCCATCGTCCTCGAAGGAACCGTCGTTGAGCCATTGCCGAACGCAATGTTCAAAGTCGAACTCGAGAACGGGCACAAAGTTCTTGCCCACAGTTCGGGAAAAATGCGAATGCACCGTATTCGTATTCTGCCAGGAGACAAAGTCCAAGTAGAGATCACTCCCTATGACTTAACTCGTGGTCGTATCACTTACCGCTACAAATAAAGCAAGTTTCGGATTTAAAAGGTCTTTGAGGAGCAACTGAGATGAAAGTACGACCGAGCGTGAAGCCCATGTGCGAGAAGTGCAAGGTCATTCGTCGGCACGGCAACGTGCAGGTGATTTGTGAAAACCCCCGGCACAAGCAGCGCCAGGGTTAAGAGAAGAGATAGAGGATTTAGATGGCTCGAATTGCTGGTGTCGACATTCCCCGCGAGAAGCGGGTTGAGGTCTCATTGACCTACATCTTTGGTATTGGTCTCACGATCTCCAAGCGTGCCTTGGAAGCAACCAACGTGAACCCCGACACCCGCGTGCGTGATCTGACTGATGAAGAAGTCGCCGCCCTGCGAAGCTGGATCGATGAAGAAGTCACCGTTGAAGGAGACCTTCGCCGTGACGTAGCTCAAGATATTCGCCGAAAGATGGAAATTAACTGTTACCAAGGTGTGCGTCACCGCAAGGGACTTCCCGTCCATGGCCAGCGCACGCACACGAATGCTCGTACTCGTAAAGGTCCTAAGAAAACCGTGGCAGGGAAGAAGAAGGTCATCAAGTAATGGCAAAACCCCAAGGAACCCGTCGGCCCCGCCGCAAGGAGCGCAAGAACGTCGCCTATGGCGTTGCGCATATCAAGAGTTCGTTCAACAACACCATCGTGTCAATCGCTGACCCTGAGGGCAATGTCCTCTCCTGGGCCTCAGCTGGAAACGTTGGCTTCAAGGGATCAAGAAAGTCCACGCCCTTCGCAGCGCAGCTCGCCGCAGAGCAAGCAGCCAAAAAGGCAATGGAGCATGGCGTACGTAAAGTCGATGTCTTGGTTCGAGGTCCTGGTTCAGGTCGTGAGACCGCTATTCGTTCAATCGCCGCTGCCGGCATCGAAGTTGTGGGAATCAAGGACGTGACTCCCATCCCGCACAACGGCTGTCGCCCGAAGAAGCGACGAAGGGTTTAGGTCGGATCATGGCTCGTTATACCGGACCCGTTTGTCGACTCTGTCGTCGTGAGCGCACCAAGCTCTTCTTGAAGGGTGAGCGCTGCTACACCTTGAAGTGCCCAGTCTCTGATCAAGCCCAAGAGCGCACCATGCGTGCCTACCCACCAGGTGAGCATGGTCGTGATCGTATGCGTCAAGGTTCTGAGTACCTTTCTCAGCTCCGTGAAAAGCAGAAGGCTCGTCGTATTTATGGTCTTTTAGAGAAGCAATTCCGTAATCTCTACGAAGAAGCCAACCGTCGACCCGGCATCACCGGTGAAACGCTCCTGCAGATGCTTGAGACCCGTCTCGACAACGTGGTCTATCGCGCCGCATGGGGAGCGAGCCGGTCGGCTTCCCGCCAGTTAGTTCGCCATGGACACGTCTTGGTGAATGGCAAGCGAGTCACGATTCCTTCCTACCGTGTGCGTAAAGGTGAAGTCATCACGTTGAAGGCGCCGACCCGCGAGAACTTCCATGTTGTGCGGAACCGAGACGTTCTCGACCGTCAACTTGTTCCGTGGCTCGAATCCGGTGAAAACGGATTCCAAGTCACCGTGCTCTCTTTGCCAATCCGTGAACAAATTACGGAACCGGTAAACGAGCAATTAATCGTCGAACTTTATTCGAAATAGCAATAGCACCCCGAGCCAACTCACTAACGAGGAGCCAGAAAAAATATGCTCATCATCCAACGACCCACCGTCGAGTCAATCGACGAGGAACGACACAATCGCCAACGCTTCGCCGTTGGACCATTGGACCCAGGTTTCGGACACACGCTGGGTAACTCCCTGCGTCGTACGCTCCTGTCGTCCATTCCAGGTGCCGCAGTCACCCAAGTTCGTTTCGACAACGCACTGCACGAATTCACCACCATCGAAGGCGTCAAAGAAGATGTCACCGATATCATCTTGAACCTCAAGGACCTCTTGATCCGCGTGAGCGGCGATGAGTCCGTTGTGCTCCGCCTTGAAAAGAAGGGTGCAGGGGACGCAACAGCCGCAGATTTTGTTGCGAACGCTGACGTTGAGATTCTTAACCCTTCGCTCCGCATCGCAACAGTGAACGCTGGCGCCACCTTGGCGATCGACGTGACCGTCGACCGTGGCCGTGGCTATGTCTCAGCTGCTCGAAACCAGAAGTCGAATGTCATCGGCGTGATTCCGGTCGACTCGATCTTTTCGCCAGTCCGACGTGTGACCTATGCGGTTGAGCCAGTGCGTGTCGAGCAGTCAACGGACTTCGACCGATTGATCCTGGATATTGAGACCGACGGTTCGATCTCACCTCGTGAAGCACTGGCTTCTGCAGGTGCCACGTTGGGATCGCTGGTTGGGCTTGTTGCCACCTTGGACGAAGAAGCACAGGGCCTCGAGCTCGGTGACGTTGGCGCAGCGCTTGGAGCATCGAATGAACTCGATGCCCGTATCGAAGACCTTGGTCTTACCGAGCGAGCCCGTAACTGCCTCAAGCGTGGTGGGATCAACTCCATCGGCGAACTAGTTGCTTGCAGCGAGAAAGATCTGCTGAGTATTACGAACTTCGGCCAAACCTCTCTGAAGGACGTCAATGACCGTCTTGACGAGCGCGGGTTGGCATTAGCGACGGAGGGCTGACATGAGAGGTACTCCTAAACGAGGACGACGCTTTGGCGGAAGCGCATCACACCAGAAGGCAATGATGGGCAACTTGGTTGCGTCATTGATCGCCGCAGAATTTGTGGTGACGACGGAAGCAAAGGCGAAGGCTCTTCGTCCTGTGGCTGAGAAGTGCATCACCGCAGCGACGAAAGGTGGCGTCTCTAACCAACGACGCGTTGTTGCGTTGATCCGTGACAAAGACATGGCTCACAAACTTTTTGCTGACATTGGTCCTCGTTACGCAGACCGTCCAGGTGGCTACACCCGGATTTTGAAACTTGGACCTCGTCCAGGTGACAATGCGCCGATGGCGCGTCTCGAACTGGTCTAAGGAGTAGCCCTGATGGGCGGAACTGCACGCTGGCGGCTGGATCTGAGTTATCGCGGAACGGCGTTCCACGGCTTCGCCAAACAGCCTGGGCAACGAACGGTGGCTGGAGATCTCGCTGACGCGCTTGAGAACAGTGCACGATGCGAAGCATCACCGCTGATCGTCTGTGCTGGGCGAACCGACACGGGCGTTCACGCTACGGCACAAGTGATCCACGTCGATCTCCCCGATCCTTTGCTTTCGACGAGAGGTGAGGACATCGCTCCCGAGAGCCTGCGTCATTCGCTCAACCGGCAGGTCGGTCCTGATATCTCGGTCACGCAAGCTCGGAGGGTGAGCAATGATTTTGATGCTCGCCACAACGCCACCTGGCGCAGGTATCGCTATTTGATACTCGAAAGCCCCGCTCCGCACCCCCTTTTGAGCGACCTTTCTTGGCACGTTTTAGACTCGCTGGACCTTCGGGCGATGCACCAAGCCGCCGGTTCGGTCATAGGGAATCACGATTTCCGCTGTTTTTGTCGCAAAGTTGCGGGCACGTCGTCGGCCGAACCCATTGTTCGCACGGTTACTGAAGCCCAAGTGAACGAGGTTCCTGCCTCGGAGTTCTTGAGATCCCCAACGGACGATTACTGGCCTTTGAGATCCAAGCGGGGGCGTTCTGTCACCAGATGGTTCGCTCGATTACTGCCCAACTCGTTGAAATTGGCCGGGGGGGCTCGAATGCTGCCGATCTCGTCGCCCTCCTTCGGAGCCATTCTCGAGAACATGCGGCTCAGCCAGCACCGCCCCAAGGCCTTTGCTTGATTGGGGTCGGTTATCCCGATGAGGGGCCCAGTTTGCCCTCGTGACCTGGGAGACCTAACATAGGACTCCCTAGTGAGGAAGGGAACTTCCTCATCCACAGGGACGAAGCCCAGAGGTACTCAGGCAGGGTTCCTGTTTCCAAAGAAAAAGAGAGAACTTTAGTGCGCACTTACTCCCCGAAAGCTAGCGAGATCAATCGGTCCTGGTACTTAATTGATGCCGACGGCATGGTCCTTGGTCGTTTGGCCACCGAAGCTGCACGACTCCTGCGTGGCAAGCACCGTCCTTACTTTGCTCAGCACATGGACATGGGTGATCACGTTGTCGTAATCAACGCAGACAAAATCGTCATGACCTCGAACAAGGCTGATGGCAAGTTGGCCTATCACCACTCTGGATACCCCGGTGGTCTGCGGTCGAAGAGTTACGCGAAGTTGATGGAAGAAGACTCAACCATTGTGGTGGAGCGTGCCATTCGCGGCATGATCCCGAAAAATCGTCTGGGTCGCCAGCAGTTCACAAAGTTACAGGTGTACGCCGGTGCGGAACACCCACACCAAGCACAAAACCCTCAAGCCCACGACGTCCCCGGCGCACGCCGGGCGAGCGCGTAATCAAGGAGAATAAGTAGATGGCCATCCCTTTGACGCAGTCGACCGGTCGACGCAAACAAGCAGTTGCTCGAGTCCGCTTTCGTCCCGGTACTGGAAAGATCACAATCAACAAGCGTCCATTCGAGGCATACTTCACTTCAGCGACGCACCGCATGCTGATCACTGAGCCACTGCGTATTGCCAAGGTCGATGAAAGCTATGACGTTGACGCCACAATGGATGGTGGAGGAACGTCAGGACAAGCCGGAGCATTACGTCTCGGTATTGCTCGTTCACTTCTTGAACTGACGCCGGAGATCCGCGGCGAGCTGAAAAAGGCGGGCATGTTGACCCGTGACGCTCGTGAAAAAGAGTCCAAGAAGTACGGACTCAAGAAGGCCCGTAAGGCGCCACAGTACTCAAAGCGATAACCCAATGGCTCAGCCCCGGTTTGGGACTGACGGGATTCGCGGGCGAGCTCCCGAAGACCTCACGGTCGAGCTCGCAGTTGGCGTGGGGAGTGCTACCGCTCAGGTACTCACTCCAGTCCAGGTTCTCATTGGCCGTGACACGCGCGCGTCAGGCCCAGCACTGGTCGACGGCCTGACCCAGGGCCTCACTTCTCAGGGTATCGACGTTGTCGATCTCGGCGTCATCCCTACTCCCGGCGTTGCCTATCTGAGCGCCTCGTTGGGATGTCCCGGTATCGTGGTCTCGGCGTCGCACAACCCAGCGAGTGACAATGGAATAAAGGTCCTTGGGGCGGGAGGAACAAAACTCTCTGTTCGTGAAGAGCGAGCGATAGAAAGAGCAATGGGAGCCACCCAGCGAGGGCCTCAACGAACATCCAGCATCGGAACCTTACGCCGAGATGATGCGTTGGTGACTCGGTATCTTGAGCACCTTGTAGGAACGATCGACGGCACGCTCGAAGGGATGACGGTTGCCCTTGATTGTGCTCATGGTGCAAGTGTCACGACGGCACGGACTGTCTTCGAACAACTTGGGGCGAACGTCGTCGTCATGGGCGAAACACCGGATGGTGCGAACATTAACGATGGCGTGGGATCAACCCATCCAGAGGCGCTCGCTGACCTTGTTCGTGCGTCGAAGGCCGACATTGGTTTGGCCTTCGACGGTGATGCCGATCGGGTTGTGGCGGTTGATCACACCGGCGTCGTTGTCGATGGCGACACCGTGCTTGCGCTGTTTGCCCACGATCTTCAACAACGGGGTCAGCTCCACGAGTCGACCGTGGTGGTCACCGTGATGAGCAACCTGGGCTTTTACCGGGCAATGGCAAACGCCGACATTGCCGTACGAACCGTTGCCGTTGGCGACCGGAACGTTGTCGAAGCACTTGATGCCGGGGGGTTGTCCTTAGGTGGTGAACAGTCGGGGCATATTATTTTCCGTTCGCTGGCCACCACGGGTGACGGCGTACTTTCCGGCTTACTTCTGGCGGACCTTGTAAAACGCTCAGGCACCACGCTGGCGGTACTTTCCGATGTGATGCTGCAACGTGTGCCTCAGTACTTGGAAGCGGTTCGCGTCCAACCAGGAAGCAAGCTGGAAGAGGCGACCGAGCTGAATGATCGCATTGATGCCCTTCAACGTGATCTTGGAGACCGTGGGCGTATTTTGGTGCGAGCGTCAGGAACAGAGCCGGTCATACGGGTGATGGTTGAGGCTGATGATGACCAAGAGGCCCGTCAACTCACGAAAGAACTCGTCGATCTCGTGCAATTAACGATGGGAACACCTGCCTAAGGAGAAGGCTTGTATCCTTGAAGACATGTGCGGCATTATCGGCGTTACCGGTGCTGCCGACGCCCTCGACATTTTGCTCGATGGCCTCGAGCGGCTTGAGTATCGAGGCTACGACTCAGCGGGCATAGCCCTGATCGACAACCAAGAGATCTATCGAATCCGAGTGGCTGACGGGACGCACTCCGTCGCCACCCTGCGCTCATCAACGGCCAATGCGCCGAGCGTTGCCTCGACCGGTATCGGCCATACGCGGTGGGCCACCCACGGAAAACCCGATGAAGGCAATGCCCATCCCCACGTTGACTGTGCGGGACACCTTGCGCTTATCCACAACGGCATTATTGAGAACTATCAAGAACTGGCAACGACCTTGGTCGGCCAAGGTCACACCATCATCTCGGCCACTGATACTGAAGTCTTGGCCCACCTTATTGAAGAGTGCCTCAAGAGTGCAGCGACACTTCCGGAGGCTGTCCGTGCTGCGCTCACGATGGTGCGCGGCGCATTCGCTATTGGCGTTATCGAGCTGAGCGATCCTGAGTTAATCGTGGCCGCGCGGAAGATCTCGCCACTCATTGTTGGGATCTCCGGGGACGCAAGTTTCCTTGCGTCTGATATTCCAGCACTGCTCGAGCGCACGCGAGATTTGATGGTCATCGAAGACGATCAAATTGTCGAATTGCGACCTGGTTCAATTGTCGTAAGTGACCTTGATGGCAAGGTCGTGACGCCGAAACCCCTCCATGTCATGTGGGACGTCGAAGCAGCGCAGAAAGACGGCTTCGATGATTTCATGACCAAAGAGATCAATGAGCAGCCACGAGTCATTGCCGACACGCTCAGGGGGCGAATCACCGATCAAGGNGCAATTATCCTTGACCAGTTGAACCTCTCTGACGATGTCCTCCGTTCAATCACCAACGTGACAATCGTGGCGTGCGGGTCGAGCTACCACTCGGGACTTGTGGCAAAACTTGCCATTGAGCGAGCGGCTCGGGTAGCGGTCGAGGTTGATATCGCCAGTGAGTATCGCTACCGAGACCCCGTGGTGTCAGCCACGACATTAGTGATCGGTATTTCACAATCAGGGGAGACGATTGACACGCTCCAAGCACTTCGTAAAGCGAAAGCACTTGGAGGTCATGTCGTGGTCGTCTCGAACGTCGTGGACTCATCGATGGCAAGAGAAGCTGATGGTGTGCTCTATACCCGTGCGGGTCCAGAAATCTCCGTTGCCTCAACAAAAGCAGTGGTCGCGCAGATGGTGGTCTTGGAATTATTTGCCCTGCACTTCGCCACGCTGCGCGGCACGATGACGCCCGACAATGTTGCTCAAGAAATCTCTGACCTCGTGGGCCTCGAAGATGCCGTTGCCACGACACTGGCCCGCGACCCAGCGGTCGCCGCAGTAGCGAAGGAACTCATCGATGCACGAGATTTCTTCTTTCTTGGTCGCCACGCAGGCTTCCCGANTGCTCTCGAAGGTGCACTCAAGCTCAAGGAGATCTCCTACCTCCACGCCGAGGGCTACGCCGGAGGCGAGTTAAAGCACGGTCCTCTTGCAGTGATTGAACCTGGCTGCATTGTGGTGGCGATCGCAACCGGAGGTGAGATGAGCGAGAAGATTCTCTCGAACGTCTCAGAAGTGAAAGCCCGAGGAGCGACCGTGGTGATGCTTGCCGAAGACGGCGACTCGAACGCGGCGAGTTTGGCGGACTATCTCTTGTTGGTTCCTGCAACGAGCCCGATCGTTTCGCCAATAAAAGATATTGTTCCTCTCCAGCAACTGGCCTATCACTTGGCCGTTGCTCGAGGTCTTGATGTTGACCGGCCTCGCAACTTGGCCAAGACGGTGACGGTTGAGTGAGTGATCACGGCATTCATCCCGGCGGGCTTGTCGTCGACACCGGTATCGATGTTGTTGCGATAGATCGTGTTGCTGCCCTCTTAGAACGCCGCCCCAATGTTCTCAGCCGACTTTTATTGGCAAGTGAGCAGGAACGCTTGAGGAGTGTAAAAAACCCTTCTGCTTTTGCAGCGTCCGTGGCGGCTCGACTGGCCGCAAAAGAAGCGGTCATGAAGGCACTTGGCGGGGGAATTTGGGATCTGGGATTCTTGAGTGTTGAAGTCGAAGGTGGCCGAGACATAGCCCCGTCGATTCGTCTCCATGGGAAGGCACAGCGACGAGCAGTGCAGCGGGAAATCGACATGGTGAAAATCTCTCTGTCGCATGACGGTGGCATCGCCATTGCCTCAGCCACGGCACTCAGGTGGTGTCCATGCGCCCCGTCGTAAGCGTCGAAGAGATGAAGGCCTTTGACGCGAAGGCGCTCACGGTCACGTCTCATGAGACCTTGGTGCGCCGAGCGGGAAGCGCTGTTGGCTATGCAGCGATTGTCTTTCTCGGTGGCGTGAGTGGGAAACGAATTACCGTGATCGCTGGTCCAGGATCGAACGGAGCCGATGGACGAATCGCCGCCTCATTGTTGCGGCGACGTGGGGCAAAGGTTCGGCTTCTTGGTCCGACGGCCACGAGCGCCGAGATTCTGCCTGCAGATCTGGTTATCGATGCGGCCTACGGTACGGGGTTGTCTCGATCCTTTCATGCAGCGTTCGTACCCGATTCTGTTCCGGTCATTGCTGTCGACTTGCCCTCGGGACTTGACGGAGACAAGGGAAGCACACTGGGTACACCTCTTGAAGCCTCGATGACGGTCACGATGGCGGCGATGAAATCGGGCCTCCTCTTAGGAGACGGCCCATCGCTCTGTGGCGAGATCACGGTCGCTGATATCGGAATTCCCACCGAGCCCCACACGATGGAACTTATGGAGCAACGCGACCTGCATCTTTTGGCTCCGCGCGCACGCACCCATAACAAATGGAGTGCTGCGGTGACTGTCGTGGCGGGGTCTCCAGGTATGGAAGGAGCCGCCGCGCTTTGTTCGATGGGAGCGCTACGGGCTGGTTCGGGCATGGTGCGCTTGGTCACGCGCGCCACTGACACTGGGACGCCGTGGCCTGAAGACATTGTCCGACGAGAAGTAAACGGTGCCGAGTTCGTTGATGTTGTGCTGAGTGAATCGTCACGCGCCAAGGCGGTCGTTATCGGCCCTGGACTTGGCCTCGATGAAAACACTCGCCAAGCCATTCGTGAGCTCATGCGCCGTCGCTCTTGCCCCATGGTGGTCGATGCCGATGCCATCACCGCGATTGGTTCGCGAGAGAATCTCAAAGAACTTGTCGGCGCAAGTAGTCACCCGCTCTTGATCACCCCCCACGATGGGGAACTCAAACGACTCCTGGGGAGAGATCTCGACGCCGACCGCCTTGGCGAACTACGAGAACTTGTTGCCTCGACCGGTGTGTGTGTGCTGTCAAAGGGCGCAACGACGGTGATCGTTGCTCCAGACGATCTTGATCCCATGGTCCGTTTTGTCACTGCCGGAACTCCGGCGCTGGCGACGGCGGGAACGGGAGATGTCCTCAGCGGCGTCATCGCAGCGTTCTGTGCTCGAGGTCTTTCGCTACCACTCGCTGCCGCCCTGGGGGCATTTGTCCACGGTTCTGCCGGTGCTTTAGGGAGCGGCACGATGGTGGCCACAGATCTTCCTAACCTGGTGGGAGAAGTCATCAAGGAGGAGCAAGCGTGAGCGTTGAAGGCCAGACCCGCCCCACCTGGGTAGAAGTCGACCTTGATGCACTTCGCCACAACGCGGGCGAGGTGGCTTCACGGCTAGAGAACACCGCGCTCTGCGCGGTTGTGAAGGCCAACGGCTACGGCCACGGCCTTGTCGACGCTGGAATTGCGTTTCTTGAAGGTGGAGCGCAAGGACTGGCGGTTGCCCTCGTCGACGAGGGTCTTGAACTGCGCCAAGGCGGTGTCACCGCGCCAATTCTTTTGCTTTCGGAGCCGTCCCTCGATACGTTTAACGCGGTCTTTGCCGCAGTCCTCACGCCCACCTTGGCCACAGTTGCCGGTGTTCAAGCAGCCGCGGAGTCGGCCAAGACCATGGGAAGTATGAATCCCGTCCACGTCAAAGTGGATACCGGGATGTATCGCATGGGAGCACAACCCGATGAACTCGAAGCAGTGTTCAAGGAAATCGCTCGCTACCCCCAGTTGGTTCTTGAAGGCTTGTGGACACATTTTCCTGTGGCCGATGAGGAAGACGACGACAGTGTGCGCTTTACTGAATACCAAATTGAGCTCTTTGATTCGGCAATTGACCAAGCCAGAGAACTTGGAGCAAATCCAACGGTCTTTCACATTGCTAACTCAGCGGGAACGATGGCCTACCCAGATGCACGCCAATCGATGGTCCGTTGTGGGCTGATTCTCTATGGGATTTATCCCAATGACGCAGTGCGAAAGGCTGCCTCACACGAGGGGGCTCTCGATCTTCAACCTGCACTTTCGATTCACTCGCGCGTCATTGCCGTGCGTGACCTTGAACAAGGCGCACGTCCAGCCTACGGACGCCGTCGTGCCCTGCCTGAAGCAGGTCGGGTTGTCACGGTTCCGATGGGTTACGCCGACGGATACCCCCGCGCACTGTTCGCCGCCGGTCAAGAAGTGTTGATTGGTGGACGGCGTTTTCCCTTAGCGGGCATGGTGACCATGGATCAGATTGTGGTTGATGTCGGTGATGCGCCGGTCAATGTCGGAGACGAAGTGGTGTTACTGGGAACCCAGGGGAGTGAAACAATTTCGGTCGAAGAGTGGGCTGAGCATCTCGCTACCATTCCCTGGGAAGTGGTCTGTGGCATTGGTGACCGCGTGCCGCGCCGTTACGTGGGAGCCAAAGCAGAGGCGCAGCCAAAACCCGCCCGCCGCTGGTGGCGGACCGGGAGATGAGTCTGCTTCCTCAAGAGACCCTCAGCGAACTCTCAGAACGTGCCCAGACATGCACCGCATGCGCTCTGTCGCAGACGCGCACCAAGGTGGTTTTCGGCTCGGGCTCGCCAACTGCGTCGTTGGTGGTCCTCGGGGAAGGCCCTGGAGCCAAAGAAGACGAACAAGGCCTGCCGTTCATTGGCCGCTCGGGGAACCTTCTCCAAGAGTTACTCCTTGAGGAACTCGGACTGGCGCGCGATGAGATTTACATCACGAATATGGTCAAATGCCGACCTCCCGAGAATCGCAATCCTGCACCTGAAGAACTTGATGCGTGTCGACCCTTTCTCCTCGGCCAACTCAAAGCCCTCAACCCTGTCGTCATTGTGACCCTTGGGAACTTTGCGACCAAGACCATGTTGGACACGAAGCATGGCATCACGACGCTCCGGGGCAAAACCTATCCTTCAACCCTCTGTGACGCGCCAGTGGTCCCCACCTTTCATCCCGCCGCAGCACTTCGAGGTGGGCGTGACAAAATCGTTGCGATGCGCGAAGACTTGTTCTTGGTTAAAGGACTGCTTGAAAAGGCCGGTCAATGAAACGCTCGGCAACAACGCACTCGGTCGAAGAGACCAGAGCATGGGGAGCAGCGCTGGCGACATTATTAGAACCAGGCATGACCGTCTTGCTCATTGGTGACTTGGGAGCCGGTAAGACAGCTCTCACGCAAGGGATCGCTGCGGGGCTTGGCATTGATCGCGCGGTGACGAGCCCAACCTTCACCATGGTTGCCTCCTATGAGGTCGACGGTCGGCGAGGAATTTCCACGCTTCTTCACGCTGATCTCTATCGAGTCGGCTCTGGTGTCGAAGCCGACGACTTGGCACTTGGTGAACTGGTCGAGGATGCTGCAGTTGCCGTCGTCGAGTGGGGAAATGTCGCTCCCGAGTTGGTGGGCCACGATCAACTCATCGTGAGCTTGACGCAGGGAGAGGGCGATGAGGATCGCATCCTTGAACTGACTGATGAGCGCAACCTGTGTAACGAAACGTTAGCTGGCGAAGCCTTTGCGCTTTGGGAGCATTCATGAAGCTCCTCTGCATTGAAACAGCAACCCCCGCAGGGGCCGTGGCGATTGTGGTCGATGGAACGGTTCTTGGCGAACGGGTCGTAACGAATGACCGCCAGCACACCGAGACGATCATCCCAGCGACCAAAGAACTCCTGGGTGCCGCCGAACTCACTCCAGGTGAACTTGATGGGATTGTCATTGATGTTGGGCCTGGGCTGTTCACGGGATTGCGGGTAGGGATCGCTACGGCGCGCTCCCTGGCCTTTGCAACGGGCACGGTGCTCTATCCCNTCAGCAGCCTTGAGGTATTGGCGAACGACCCAGCTCTCGCAAGCGTCGAGCAGATCGTGAGCGTGGTTGATGGTCGCCGGGGCGAGGTCTTTGTGCAGTCCTTCCGACGAGGGTCGTCGATTGAAGCNATCGATGAACCACGAGTCATGAAGCCTGGAGTTCTTCGCGTCGAGCTTGAGAGCCGCAGCGATGGCGTCACGCTCTCGGGGGACGGAGCAGAGCGTTATCGTTCATTCTTTGATGATCTGAAAAACATCTCACTTCTTTCGGTGCCGCTGCCCTCACCTTCGGTGGCTGGGAGCCTTGTTGAGCGAGGTGTCATCGGACCCGTCGCAAACCCGGCGGACCTGATGCCGATTTACCTAAGAGACCCTGATGCCATTGCGAACTTCACGGTGGCATGGTCGTCGACACCCTCATGAGCGGCATAGAGATTCTGCCGCTGGTGAAGCGCGATTTGAAACGGATCGTCGAGATTGAAAAAGAATCCTTTCCTGAACCGTGGTCGATGACGGTACTGCGTAGCGAGATCGAGGCGGGTGAGTCCCGCCGCTATACCAAAGCCGTTCTCGACGGAGAACTCGTGGGATATCTCGGATTGATGTTCGTCGACGATGAAGTCCATATCAACACCTTGGCCGTTGTGGCTGAGCACCGTCAGCATGGCATTGCGTCACGGCTTCTTCTTGATGGTATTGATGCTGGACTCGATCGTGGTGCTCGCCACGCAACCTTGGAGGTGGCGGTGTCGAACGCCGCCGCCCAAGCGTTGTATCGAAGCTTTGGACTAGCGCCAGTAGGGCTGCGTCGCGGCTACTACGCCAAAGGTGAAGATGCGATTGTGATGTGGGCGAGAGACCTTGATGCTCCACAAGAAGTTACGCGTCGAACCGCCATCAAAGAGTCCCTAGGCTGAGTCCATGGATGCGCTCGCACTCTTGGCGATTGAGACGAGTTGTGATGAGACGGCTGCTGCTGTGGTGACTGAGGACCTTCACGTCCTCTCGTCAGTGATCTCCTCGCAAATTGAACTCCACGCAGCCTTCGGGGGCGTTGTTCCTGAAATCGCCGGTCGTGCGCATCTGGCGCTGCTTGAACCAGTCGTTGCTGAAGCCCTCGAGCGAGCGAATCGATCAGCAGGCGATCCTCGGATCGCCGCCATTGCCGTGACCTCAGGTCCGGGACTTGTCGGTTCGCTCTTGGTCGGCCTCTCGGGGGCGAAGGCATTGGCCTATGCGTGGGACGTTCCTTTTGTTGGCGTGAACCACTTGGAGGGGCACCTTTTTGCTGCGCAACTAGAGTCCGAAGCACTGAGTCCGCCCTATGTGACGCTGTTGGTTTCTGGTGGGCACACCATGCTGATCGCCACCTTGGGTCCCGGTGACTATCGCCTGATGGGCCAAAGCATCGACGATGCCGCAGGCGAGGCCTACGACAAGGTGGCTCGTTATTGCGGATTGGGATATCCGGGTGGCCCTGCGATTGACCAGCTCGCAGGCGAAGGTGATCCAAAAGCGTTGAAACTCCCGCGGGCCATGAAAGCCGAGGGCTTTGATTTCTCTTTTTCCGGATTGAAGACCTCGGTTATCCGCTCAATTGAGAAGGATCCTTCTCTCGCTGTTTCTGATGTTGCCGCAAGTTTTCAAGCAGCCGTGGTCGATGTGTTAGTCACCAAGGCGATGCGTGCCGTTGAGGCCATTGACGCAACAGCGATCGTTCTCGGCGGCGGGGTAGCGGCAAATTCGTCACTCCGACAAGCCATCAGTGAAGCCGCTGTTGAGGCAGGGGTGCGATGCGCGTTGCCCTCATTGACGATGTGTACCGATAATGCCGCCATGATTGGTGCGGCAGGGTGGTATCGCTTCCGAAGCGTCGGCAGTGATCCGTTCACGCTGAGTGCTAACCCATCCCTCTCACTAGAACTGGAGCACCTTTCATGAGTTTTTCCAAACCGCGTTGGATCCCCTTAGACGAGAACACCCTTCATCCCAATCCCTTTACTCAGTTTGAGTTGTGGTGGGCTGAAGCCGTTGACGTGGTGCGTGAGCCTGAGGCAATTTGTGTCGCTACCGCCGATGCAAGCGGCCAACCCCGGGCCCGTATGGTGTTATTGCGAGGGCGCGACGAGCGAGGGTTTTGTTTCTACACAAACTATGAAAGCCGCAAAGGCGAAGATTTAGAAGAGAACCCAAGGGCATCGCTGCTTTGGTATGTCGAGCCCTTGGGGCGGCAAGTACGCATCGAGGGAAACGTTGAAAAGGTGAGCATCGAAGAATCTGATGCATATTTTGCTGATCGCCCCCGAGGCCACCAGCTCGGCGCGCATGCTTCACAACAGAGTCGACCAATTGAGAGTAGGTCGGCGCTGCAAGATGCCGTTGACGTGGTTAGTGGGTCGTTTGAGGGCAAGGATGTGCCTCGGCCGAATCATTGGGGCGGCTATCGAATTGTGCCGGCGTTCTTTGAGTTTTGGCAACACCGCGAAGATCGAATCCATGACCGGGTTTTCTATACACCCCAAGGTAATGGGACCTGGAACCTGAAACGTCATCAGCCGTAAAACCCTGGACGTGCCTTGAGGTTCACTAGTGTGAAGAGCACGCTCGAGGAACGGAGTTAGTCATGGCATTTTGTGCGAAGTGTGGACAACAGAGCTCTGGCGGTGAAAACTTCTGCGGGAACTGTGGGACGGCGCTCGGCGTCGTAGGCGAACCAGCCCCTGATCCATCTGGTACGGCAAGTGCACTGCCGAAGGCTCCACCTTTTGACGCCAGTGCAACTGCCAACGCCAACGCCAACGCCAACGCCAACGCTAAGACGATTCCTGGCCCTGAGGGGCAGACCTACACTTTGGCAAAGTACGGCTCGCGTTTTGGTGGGTATCTCCTTGACGGTTTGATTGTCGGAGTGGGCTCGGTCGTCATCTTTTTTTTCCTGCTGGTGCCGGCGCTGACGCGAGTTCCGCTTTTGAGCGCCCTTGGAATTTTAATTCTGCCGACCGCAACCTTCTTCTACGGGTGGTTGATGATTGCCAAACGAGGCGGTCAGACAATTGGAATGCGCGCCGCCAAGATTAAAGCGGTCAACGCCCTCGATGGAGGCCCTTTGTCGATGAAACGAGCAGCTGGGCGATCAGCGGCTGCCTATCTCTTTATCATTCTCGGCCTGTTCTCATTTTCATTGGCACCGATTCTTGACCTCCTCTGGCCGCTTTGGGACGAAAAGATTCAGACCATTCACGACAAAATGGCATCAACCATTGTTGTCTATGTCGACGACCGACCGACAACCGTCACGTTCCCGAACTAGCTCTGGCTGCCACGGCCGAGGCCAAGTCCGGCGATGGCGCGCCAAACGAGGCTGACGCCGCCGCTAGGGTTGGTGGTGAACGGTTGAGGAGTCGCTAATGGATGATGTCAATCCCAGAGAAGGGGA
>TBL_comb47_HYPODRAFT_10000376_pt1 | contig 58863 bp, 43 predicted proteins | sample TroBogypolimnion_40_FD_10682 | JGI IMG/M metagenome (IMG submission 10682)
AAACCTGAGCAAATTTGTTTGTCGCATATTTCCCTGCCTCGAGATTTTTACGCACCGCTGAAAAAGCCTGGATTGTATATTCAACATCCTCTATCGTGTGAATTGCTGTAGGAATAAGCCGCAATAAAAGCTGACCTTTTGGAATTACCGGATAGACCACAATCGAACAGAAAATATTGTAATTTTCACGCAGATCCATCACCACATTTGTTCCCTCGGGCACACTACCGGATAAATAAACCGGTGTAACAGGTGAATTGGTGACTCCTAAGTCGAAATTTTCTGCTTTCAGACCAGACTGAAGTGCACTGACAATATTCCAAAGATTTTCCCGTAATTGGGGCTCTGTCCGGATAAGTTCAAGGCGTTTAAGTAATCCGATGACCATTGCCATTGGAAGAGATTTGGCAAAAGTCTGGGAACGCATATTATAACGCAAAAAGTCACACACCTCTTCGCTGCTGGCAATGAAAGCACCTATTCCGGCCATCGCTTTGGCAAAGGTTCCAAAATACATGTCGATTTGATCCTGAACGCCAAAATGTTCACCAACACCTGCGCCCGTGGCACCCATCGTTCCAAAACCGTGGGCATCGTCCACCAGAAGCCGGAAGTCAAATTCATTTTTAAATGCAACTATTTCATCCAGTTTTCCAAGGTCACCTGCCATACCAAAAACACCTTCGGTTATGACAAGTATTCCACCCCCTGTTTTTTGGGCCAAGGTTGTTGCATGTTCAAGTTGCTTACGAAGGCTATCCATATCGTTATGGAGGAACACAAACCGTTTACCCATATGCAATCTGACTCCATCCAGAATACACGCATGAGCCTCAGCATCATAAACAATAACATCGTTGCGTCCGCAGACGGCATCAATAATTGATATCATACCCTGATAACCAAAGTTGAGCAGAAACGCATCCGGTTTGCTTACAAAACTGGCAAGTTGTCTTTCCAGTTCTTCGTGCATACTGGTTTGCCCCGACATCATTCTGGCACCCATCGGGTAGGCAAGACCATACTGAGCGGCAGCACTCGCGTCAGCTTTTCTGACTTCGGGATGATTAGCCAAGCCGCAATAATTATTCAAACTCCAGTTAAGCACCTCTTTTCCTCTGAATTTCATTCGGGATCCAATGTCTCCCTCTAATTTAGGAAAAGAAAAATAACCATGAGCCTCTTTCTGATATTGACCTAAATTGCCTTTGTCAGTTTTAAATTTTTCAAAAATATCCACGATTGGTTTGATTTTATTTTAAACTATGCAAAAGTATACTTTTTTATTTTGTCAAAAAAACGGAATTAAAATTACTTTTTTAATTTCAAAAGGAGTGATATCAGGATGAAAATCACAATGCAAGCCGCTATCCCATAAATATTTAGAGCTAAAATCAGGGCTGCCGAGATGCCAAGAAAAATAAACCGAACACTATTATCCTTCCATGTCAGGCTTTTGAATTTAAGAGAGAACATAGGTAGTTCTGAAATAAGGAGCAGTGAAAATCCAATTGTGATCACCAATAAAACCCAAGGCTGAAGAAGAATAGTGTCAATGAATTGATATTTGCCATGAATCATAATCAGGGCCAGGGCAGAAATAAAGATGGCATTAGCCGGGACTGGTAGTCCAATGAAAGAATCGGTCTGTCGCGTATCCAGGTTGAATTTTGCGAGCCTCAATGCAGAAGTAACAGGTATGAGCAGTGATGATGAGATACAGATTATTTCCCAAATTGACAAAGCCGATATATTATCTATCTTTACATTGATTCCAAAGAGTGAAGATTCCTGCATAACCATCATCACCATTCCTGGTGCCAGGCCAAATGAGATCATATCCGCCAATGAATCAAGCTCTTTGCCCATGGGTGAATAAGCCTTAAGCAAACGTGCAGCCATCCCATCCAGAAAATCAAAAATGGCGGCAAGAAAAATAAAAAAAACAGCAATAGTCAGTTCCCCTTTGATCGCGAAAAGTACGCCAAGACTTCCTGATACAATGTTTAAACAGGTAATAAAATTGGGGATATGTTTGCGAATCATCTCAGATAATGTGTTGTAAATCAGCGATAATTGTCTGACTTCCAATTACCTTCTGGCATAATTCCACATTTACTTTTGTTCCGACAGGAAGGAATAGATCGACACGCGAGCCAAAACGGATAAATCCAAGCTCATTTTGTTGATTCACTGCCGAATTAATTTTTGAATAAGAAATAATCCTTTTGGCAACTGCACCTGCAATCTGACGGACCAGAATTTCCGTTCCGTTTTCCATCTCAATAACTGTGGTTGCTCTTTCATTCTCAGTGGAGGATTTAGGCAAATAGGCCGCCATATAATTACCCCGGTGATGTTTGAAATATTTAACGATTCCCGGAACAGGAATCCAGTTGATTGGACGTTGTAAACGGACATGAAAACGGAGACCTGAAGTCTGCGATCACCAAAGTATTCCGGTTCAAAGGTCTCTTCAATAACCACGATCTGGCCATCGCAGGGCGATAGAACACATTGGGGATTTAAATCAATTGTACGTCGTGGATAACGGAAAAACCGTAAAACAAAAATCAGTATCGGAGTGGTAGCCAGAAAAGTAAAACAGCGAAAATAAAGCTCTTCAGTCATTCCGACAGCAAAATTGAGAGATAGCCATATCAGGAATGCTACCGCAATAACCAGAAACCCTTCTTTGTGAATTCTCATAAGTTTGAACTATTGTTGCGCAAATTTAAGAAAATAATGATCAGAGAAAAAACCGGAATACAAAATAAATCACGGGGGAGGCGAGTAGTATGCTGTCAAAACGGTCGAGCAGACCACCGTGACCAGGCATAAACCTCCCTGAATCTTTCACTCCGATACTTCGTTTGATCATTGACTCTACCAAATCACCAACAGTACCCGCGATAACGACCAGAATAGACATAATTGCAAGTAAAAGAGGGCTGTACTGTGGAAATATATAAGTAAGAATCCAGGCAGCAATCAAGGCGGTGAATACCCCTCCAAACAACCCTTCCCATGATTTTTTCGGAGATATTCGTTCGAATAAACGGTGACGGCCGAACCTGACTCCTAAAATATATGCCCCGGAATCACTTGCCCAGACAAATATAAAGAGGCTGATTAACAGTTCGTAATGATAATTGACCACTCCCTCAATTTCGTGGAATGCCAAAAAATTGAGCAAAGAAAAAGGGACCGTAACATAAATAAGACCAAATCCGGTCAGGGCAAGATTGGCTATCGGTTCTTTCTTTTTTCGAAAGAGCTCGTAAACCGGGAAGGCATAAATTACAGGCAAGATATAATAAAAGGCGGTGTAATTGATTGTTTGGTTAGCTGTGAAAAACGATAGAATGAAAATAAATATACCTGCAACCAAACCGGGATAAACTTGTGGCGAGTAACCTGCCTCCCGGCATAAAGCGTAAAACTCGCGAAGTGCAAAAACCGAAATAATCAGAAAAAGTACCCCAAACCAGACAGCCCCTAAAAGAATGGCCGCAGTAAGTACGGTTGCAAAGAGAAAACCCCAAATGGTACGCGTATGCAACTCTTTCAATGTCAGCCCTTTTTTAATTGTTCAAGAATCCCGATTGCCTGCATTTCATTTTCATCCCTGACATATATCTCCGCTTCTCCCCACATCACATAGGAGGAATCTTTATGATTGATAACTACAGATTCAATCCCGTTATCTTGTAGAATATCGCTCGCCATTGAAACGAGGTAATCCTCAGCAGTAACAAATACTTTTGTCCATCCTTTTTCCATGGTGATAATTAATTAGAGTTCGGGTTCCGATTCTTTGGATAAAATTGCTGGCTCGGTCACGGGAGCCTCTTCTTCTTTCTTTTTCCCCCATGGTCGTACTCCAAAGATTTTCTCCAGATCCTCGGTAAAGATCACTTCACGTTCGAGGAGCAGTTCAGCTAATTGTTTATGCCCTTCAGCATTTTTGCGCAAGATATCTTTGGCTCTGATGAAAGCGGTATCGATTAATTCTTTGATTTCCGAGTCAATCAGTTCTGCTGTTTTTTCGCTGTATGGTTTATTAAAACTATAATCGCTCTGTCCTGTTGAGTCGTAATAACTAACATTTCCTACTTTTTCACTCATTCCAAAATAGCAGACCATGGAATAGGTAGTCTTGGTCACTTTCTCAAGATCGTTCTGTGCTCCGGAGGAAATTTTGTTAAAAACAAGTTCCTCTGCAGCTCTGCCTCCTAACGTAGCGCATACTTCATCGAGCATCTGATCGCGGGTGGTAATCTGACGCTCCTCAGGTAAATACCAGGCAGCACCCAATGATTTTCCCCTTGGCACAATGGTTACTTTTACAAGTGGATGCGCATGCTCCAGTAACCAGCTGACCGTAGCATGACCTGCTTCGTGATAGGCAATAATTGCCTTTTCATCAGCCGTAATAATTTTATTCTTCTTTTCAAGGCCACCTACGATCCGGTCGACAGCATCCAGGAAATCCTGTTTCTCGACCTTTGTTTTTTGTTTACGTGCAGCGATAAGGGCCGCTTCATTACAAACATTGGCAATATCTGCCCCTGAAAATCCGGGAGTTTGTTTGGCAAGAAATTGAACATTCACATCATCAGACAAGGTTAGTGGTCTGAGATGAACCAAAAAGATCTCTTTACGATCAACCACATCAGGTAGTTCCACGTGAATCTGACGGTCGAACCGACCCGCGCGCATCAGGGCCCGGTCGAGGATATCAGCCCTGTTAGTAGCACCTAAAATAATTACTCCGGAATTGGTATCAAACCCGTCCATTTCAGTAAGTAATTGATTTAGTGTATTCTCACGCTCATCGTTTGATCCCATGTTCGGATTACGACCTCTTGCGCGGCCAATGGCATCAATTTCGTCAATAAAAACAATACATGGAGCTTTCTCCTTGGCTTGTTTGAAGAGGTCACGAACCCTTGATGCACCCACTCCAACGAACATCTCCACAAAATCGGAACCTGACATCGAGAAAAACGGAACATCTGCCTCTCCTGCAACAGCTTTGGCTAACAGCGTCTTTCCGGTACCCGGAGGTCCTACCAGCAATGCACCTTTGGGGATTTTCCCGCCAAGCTTCGTATATCTTTCAGGATTCTTGAGAAATTCCACAATCTCTTCAATCTCCTGTTTCGCCTCGGCCAAACCGGCAACCTCTTTAAAACTAGTACTTACCCTTGACTCCTTATCAAAAATTTTAGCCTGTGACTTGCCGACATTGAAAATATTGCCGCCGGCGCCACCACCTTTACTCATCCTTCTAAAAACCCAAAACCAAACGGCGAGCAAGAGAAGCGGGAAAAATAGCCAGCCCAGAATCTCACTGAAATAGTCGTGCCTGATTTCGTAAGTTAAAGTAATTTTAGCGTTATCCCCAAACTCAGCCTGAGCATTTTCGAGATTTTTCTCGAAAACGTCCACTGACCCGATTGTAAAGAAGAAATGGGGCCCTGTTTTTGTAGGTGCTCCAAAGTTTTGATTGAACTTACTTTTATATTTTTCGTAAGAACTCTCTTTTAGGTAAATGTCCGATTGTGATTTATTAACAACAACTATTTTTTCGATGTCGCCATTTTTAAGCATCGTATTTTTAACCTCCTGCCAGCTGGTTTCAACCGGTGAACCGCTGGAAGTATAATATTGGATTGCAATAAATGCAATCACCAAAATCCCATAAATATACATAATGTTGAACTTTGGCGTAAGCTTTGCTCCGCCACCAACCGGTTTTTTAGGTCCACGCGGGAGATTTCCGCCGCTATTCCCACTATTTGTTGTATCCTTTTCAGCCATAATTAATTAAATGTCAGCATCTATATTGTAAATTTTTCCGATCGGCCCATAAACTTTCAAGGTCGTATAATTTCCGAATAGGTTCCTGAAATACATGAACCATGATATTTGCATAGTCAAGTAAAATCCATTGCGCCTGATTATAACCATCGCGATGCCATGCAGGTTCATTTTTTAGCTCTTCTACGGTCTCTTCGACAGAATGAGCAATCGCATCGACATGGGTATTGGAAGTCCCATGGCAAATAATGTAATGATCACATTCTGTATTACTAAGTGTCTGAAGATCAATATCTATAATATCAAGCCCTTTTTTGCGTTGGATACCTTCTATTATCGCTTCTATTAAATCGACTGAGCCATCTAGAATGGCGGAATTAACCATATTGAAATTTTAAAGTACAAAGATAATTCTTTTGCCCGATAGATAAATAAAGAAATGATCTTGTAAACTTCTGAAATAATAGTTTTTACTTTTACCTCATTAATTTATCAGGAAAACTATAGAACGAAATGATCGGATCAATTGTTCATCGAATCCATGAGACAGATTCAACCAATAACTATGCCGCGAATCAGTTACTGACAAAACGTCTGCCGGAAGGAGTTGTTTTTATTGCTGACAGTCAGATTGTCGGAAGAGGACAAGCTTCCAGCAGTTGGGAAAGCGAGCCGAATAAGAATTTAACCTTCAGTATCCTTCTTTATCCCGATTTTTTGGCAATTAGCAGGCAATTTGAGCTTTCCAAGGCGATATCACTTGGTGTGGCCGATTTTCTGAATGACCAGACTCAACGTGTCTCTATCAAATGGCCAAACGATATTTACCTTGAAAACAGGAAGGTGGCAGGAATATTAATAGAAAATTCGATTAGAATCAATAAAATATCTTCATCAATTATCGGCATTGGCCTGAATATCAATCAGCAAATGTTCCTAAGCGATGCCCCTAACCCGGTTTCTTTGAGTCAGATGACAGGCAAGACCTATAATCTGAACGAATCACTTTCGGACTTGTGCCTGAAAATAAATATTCGGTATAGTCAGCTATTCAATGGTGAATTCAATCGGATTGATCAGGATTATACCCAAATGTTATTCAGAAGAGGAACCTGGTCCCTTTATTCTGACGAAAATGGTGATTTTGAAGGAAAAATCTTAGGAGTCGATTCTATCGGTCGGTTACGGATTGAAACCAAATCCGGAAAAATCAATAACTATCAGTTTAAAGAGGTTTCATTTAGGCTGTAGACTTTTAGGCTGTAGACTTTTAGGCTATTAGTTTGCAGTAGTTTAGATAGGTAGGCTTTAGATTGCCAGGCTTCAAAAAATATCAGAGAGAGTGTAACGAGCGATCTTTGTAAAAGGGCAATCGTCTTATACTTAAAGGTGCAGTATACCGAAAAATTTGAATATTAATTCAGTTATTATCAGAAATCACATCCAGTTAAAAATTAGAGTCAAGAATACGGCAACTCATATTGCTCATTACGTACTTGATTTATTTGCGAATAAAGATACACTAAAATCAAACCTAAGATCAAACTCCCAGACCTATAGCCTAACGGCCTACAGCCTATCCTTCGAACTGCATCTTACTAAGTGCATCGACAATATGATCAACTCCATCCTTCAGATGTTTTCCGACAAGCATTTTAATCATTGGATTCAAATCTGCATGCAGGGTAACTCTGACTTTACAATTGCTTACGTCAACCGGTAAAAGCTGGATCCAGCAATTCACCTGAAAAGGAAGAGATTGGTTCCCGGTTAGCTTAATGAGTTTGGATGGTTCACGCTCAACAATCTGAACCCCAATATTACCAATTGGGTTGATTGAAAAGCTGCATTCATCAGCTGTTGCCCTAAAGTTATCAAGTTTTATATCCGGTGTATTCGGATATTGATTTTTTATCTCTTCCAACCGGTTTGGTTCAAAAAGCGGCTCCAGATTCTTCAGGTTCGAGAGATGGTTATACACAGACTCCTGAGGTGAAGCAATAAATTTTACTTCACTGATATACTTTTCAATTCCCATATTCCGGTTATTAAACGATGATCAATCTTACCTATTTTCCCCAGGTTTCAGGACTTTTTCTCCAGTTATTCAGGCTCTCAAGTTGTGAATCGGTAATATCACCTGAGTCATAGGCCAGTTTAAGAAGAATATTGTAATTACTCAGGGTTGTAAGTTCGATATTAGCATCCTCGAAATTTTGAGTTGCCAGTGGAAAATTATAGGTGAAAATTGCCAGCATACCAAGAACTTCGGCACCAAAATTGCGAATTGCCTCTGCTGCACTAATTGAGCTTCCTCCTGTTGAAATAAGGTCTTCAATAATTACCACTTTGGTACCCGGCTGAATATCACCTTCAATAAGATTTTCAAGTCCATGTCCTTTGGGTTTTGACCTGACGTAAATAAATGGAAGTTGCAATGCTTCAGCGACTAAGACTCCATGTGCGATGGCTCCTGTAGCTACGCCGGCAATTGCTTCCGCATTGGGATATTTTTCCTGAATCAGTTTCACAAACTGACTGCAGATAAAAGTTCTGGTTTCAGGAAATGAGAGGACCTTTCGGTTATCGCAATAAATAGGAGATTTCCATCCGGATGCCCAGGTAAAGGGAATATTGGGCTGTATTTTAATGGTATCAATCGCTAACAGACGTTTAGCTACCTCAATTTGAGCGTTTTCCATAATTTCTGTGACTTTTCAATTTTATGCAAAAATAAGAAGATTTTTGGCTTCAGGCTAATTAATTCTACGGCAATATCTTAATAAAACATTAAATTGAGATTATATCAAAACTGTAATCTTACAGAATTGAAATTTGTAATAGGCAGATATATAATAATATAATATGAGGGATGACTGAATTGCCTTTCATCTGAGATCTCCGGGTTTGAATTGACGTGGTTTATGTTTGAAATTGTAGTCCCGTAATAATTTTAAAAATGCAGGTTCAAATCCGTGCGATGGGGAAGGAGCCTGCGAGAGGAGAAGGGTTCCTTCGGGGCCAATAAGGTAAAAGACGGGTGTAAATGAAGCATTATAGTTGACAATCAATTGATTTTGCCGGGATCCATTGAGTAATTCCCAGGAGTACATTTTTGTTTTCCAGAGGTTGGAAGCATGAGAGAAATCATCGTCAACTGCAACGGATACGACGGTCAGAATTTGCCGCAATCTTTTTTCAAGTGATACAATCGAGTCTGTTTCAACCCTGCAGTCTGAACTAGCGCTGTTAAAAAAGGAGAGATAGACAAACTTTCCCTTAAATTGATCAATTGAAACCATTTCCTTCTTCAAGTTGTAAAGACGTAAAATAGGCGCTTTTTCTCCTACTGCCAGGAGTTTAAGTTTATTCTTTACCTGCTCTGCAATTGGTTGAATTAGACGTGATAACGTTTCGGATTGCATCATTTCTATTGCTTCCAAAACTCCTTCCTTTGAAAAACTGGAGGTATAATAACTTTCATACAAGCCTTTTAGTACTACCAATCCGGCAAATTCCTTTTTAAACCCTTTTGTTTCAAAAAAGGCAACGAGACTATTATAATCTCCCGAATTAATGAAGGTGGTAATCTTCCTGTTCTGATTATCCTGTGATTGCTTCCTCAGAAAATCGGTAAAGAGTAGATCGAAAGCTCTTTGATAAGCCGGATGACCCGGGTGGATGGATTGAGTGGCGAAATATTTCTGAATTACGGGATCTTCATTTTTCTGATATACAGCAAATTCCAATTCGGCAAAAGTATATTTCTTTAAAGTTGTAAAATAGGGGTTCTGAATGGAAGCGTACTTTTTTTCGAGTCGGTCAATAATTTCATTGGCTACCTCTTTAGATTGCTGCCGATAAATCGGTGTTGTATTTTTAATGGTTTCAAGGTTATAATCGGTCAGAAATGAGCGAACTGCAAAATTCAGATCAATATTGTCCATACCAGGCAATCCAAACCAATAGGGTGTTGGTTTGAAGTAGATACTATGGGCCTCTGCGGAAGTTCTTGGAGAAAAAGGGGGAAGTGCCACCTCATAATTTTTCCCCGGTTCGACGACCATCGTTCCGCAGAATTTCTCAAGGTCGGAGTAGATTTCTGTTGTTTCATTGACAGGGAGAAGGAGCGAAAAGGCTCCGTCACTGGCAACTTTTGTGGTGGCTAACTCTTGTTTCTGATGAAGAATCGGATCGGTTATGGTATAAAATGAGATCTCTTTGGTCGCGTAATCGGCCGCTTTGCCATATATTAATATCTTCTGGGCGTTAAGCTGAACTGTGATAAGAGCGAGAATCATCACAGATAAAATCTTTTTCATCATTAATTGCATTGGATTTTATTCGTCATAGAATTCCGAAATATCCAGACAGGTTGGGAGAAACTGCGACGCGTCACCCTTATGGCGCAGAATATCTCTGACAATTGTCGAAGATATTGAGGTTGTCTCTGGGGTTGTCAGTAAAAAGACTGTTTCTACTTCAGGATACATCCTTTTATTAATCTGGGCAATAGCCCGTTCATATTCAAAATCGGAAGAAGTTCGCAACCCTCTCAAAATATACTGGGCATGGACTCTTTTACAGTAATCGACGGTCAATCCATCATACTTGCCTACCTTTATCTTCGGCTCGTTTTCGAATACCCGCTTTATCCATTCTTTCCTTTTTGCCAGAGGGTAATAAGGTTTCTTATCTGAGTTGTAACCGATCATGACGATGATTTCATCAAACATAGGCAATGCACGTCTGATAATTGACTCATGTCCCAGAGTAAATGGGTCAAAGGAACCCGGAAATATCGCAATTCTGTCCATATCAAATGAATTATCTTACAAATCTAATAAGAAAATTGGGAGAATTAGACAATTAGGTAATTAGGCTATTAGACTATGAGGTTATTAAAAATGATTAGCTTTAATTACTGGTGTTATATTTGGCAGCTTGCATTTGGCTGTTGGCGTTGAGCCTGAAGGCATGTAACTAATTGGCTCTTATTCTTAATCCTGGTCTGTGAAATACGACTGTCTTCAGGATAAAACCCGCCAGCAGCCAGCTGTTAATAGCCAGCTGCTTCATTAGCAATGATATATACTGAATGTACCGTCCGTCATAAAACTGAAAATTCCAACATATATCAGTTTAAAAAACGTATTTTTTTGTTTTCTTTACACTACCAGTAGAAATCAAGATGACAGAGCGCGATATTATTGGAATTTTTGGGAAGATGAATTCCGGGAAGAGTTCTCTGATGAACCTTCTGACCCAGCAGGAGACTTCAATTGTCGATCCTACACCCGGTACGACTACGGATACAAAAATTACCCTGGCAGAAATTCATGGACTTGGGCCTGCGAAAATTATGGATACTGCAGGTTTTGATGAGCAGCTTCAGCTGGGCGATAAGAAGCGGAAAAAAAGCATTGCGGCATTAAAGGAGTGCGATCTTGTTTTATTAGTGATCGATCCATCCACTTCAGACTTTGAACCTGAACAATCCATTGTTTCAGAAGCCCGGAAGCTGGATAAGCAAATTATAACCGTGTATAATCTTTTCAGGGAAAGTGACCGGAAAAATGTCCCTGAGAGTGAGGGTATGATTGATAAATTGGGAAGCTACCCTAAAATTATTTTAAATGCCCTGGACATCGGGTATCGCCAGCCATTACTCGAAGCGGTACTGAACAATTACATCCCTAGAAATCTGACGGTTAAGCTTTTACCTTTTGTGGAACCGGGCGAATTCTATATCCTGAATATCCCGATGGATGAAGAGACTCCTCCGGGCAGATATTTGCGTCCCCAGGCTATGGCCGAAGAGTATATTACCCGGCATTGGGCATTCCCGGTTTCCTACCGGATGAATCTTACCAAAGCCAGGGCAGGTGATCCTGCAGAACGGGCAAGATGGAACGACTTCATAAATAACTTCACAAGAAGGCCGAAAGCCATTATTACCGACTCTCAGGCCATGGATATCATGAAAGATTGGGCACCGGACGACATGGCTTTAACGACCTTTTCGATCATGATGATCAACTATATGAGCCGGGGAAGGCTATCGGAATTTGTGAACGGAATCATGGCACTAAATACGCTGAAACCCGGAGACCATATCTTAATAGCCGAAGCCTGCAATCACTCCCGGATCAAGGAGGACATTGGTACGGTTCAAATCCCAAAACTTCTGCGGAAATTTTATCCGGATATTCTGATTGATCATGCCTTTGGGCGGGAATTTGTGGATGATCTCGATATTCAGCACTTTAAACTGGTGATTCATTGCGGCGGATGCATGATATCGAATCAACGCATGGTGGCCCGGCTTCGGGATCTTAATTCCACCGGCGTACCAATCACCAATTACGGTATTTTTCTCTCTTTTATGCAAGGAGAAAAAACCCTTGAAAGGGTGATTCGACCATGGATAAATGATTGAATGATAATGATCTACACTTTGGGCCGCGGACTCAGAAAATAAGTTCAAACTGGAAAGTGAAAAATGCAAAAATTAAATTGTCTCTACTCTATGAGAAATGTCTCAGTGAAACTTAATTTGAACTTTGAATTTGAACCTTTCATTTTGAAATTTTAATTATTAAATATCATATTATGACCAATTTGCTGAATGAGGAAACCGCTCTTATCCTGATTGATCTTCAAAAAGGATTTGACAATATCGAATTCTGGGGAGGCAGCCGGAACAACCCGGAGGCCGAGGGAAACGCGGCCAAATTATTGGAATTATGGAGGGAGCATTCTTTACCTGTCTTTCATATTCAGCATTGCTCTACAAATCCCAATTCGCTTCTTGCTCTCGGAAATCCCGGGAATGATTTTAAGGAGATGGTTTTACCTCGTTCGGGAGAGACCATTATCCGGAAAAATGTAAACAGTGCTTTTATCGGCACCGATCTGAAACAGCAACTCGAAAAATCGGGAATAAGGAAAGTTGTGATTATTGGCCTTACTACCGACCAATGTGTTTCGACATCAGTTCGAATGGCCGCAAATTATGGCTTCGAAACCTATGTCGTTTACGATGCGACTGCAACCTTCAACAAAAAAGGATTCAAAGGAGAAGAATACTCTGCGGAACTGATTCACAACACGGCAATAGCAAGTCTGAATGGTGAATTTGCGACCATTATCAAGACTTATCAGTTATTTTTTTAAACAGCAATTCTTATATTTCTTTCCTGATCCGCAGGGACACAGATCGTTTCTTCCGACATTATTGAAGATATTGGCAAGCATTGGATTTTCCCGGTCGAAAAGCTGTTCCGCACTTTTATAATGGGCTTTCCATTCACCCCGCTGATGATAATAACAGCCAGGCTCATGGGTCTCATCATCAAATAATTCCAGTGCATATTGAAGCTCCTCACGAATAAGGTTTTCGTTGGTCCCCTTTTGAGTATACTGAAGGAATGATTCGTGGAGTTTTTGCACCTCACCACGGCATGAATATAGCCGCCGTTCAGCCACGTGTAAGGCCAGCAAAGGTTTCCAGCCGGTATCGGGATGACTTAGCAGTCGTGAGATCTGGTCTCCATGGGTCGTGTTATCAGCAAAATAGATTGAATCATAAAGGAAAAGATAGGGGGCATTGCTTTTCTTTGACACCTGCTTTTCGATGGCGTCAAGAAAGGAAGTCACCTTTTCGGGATATCTTTCTGAAAGCATTCCCACCAGAAAAAGACCCTGCTCATCAAGTAAATCCCAGTCTGGAGAATCCGGGGTGGTAAAAAGATTGATCACCGAAGGGACCATCCGTTTCGAGGCGTGTGTCTCAGCCAGTATCGAATACCACAACGGGAGATTGGGCAGACTCTGATTCAGCATTGTAACGCGTTCATCATAGGCATTATCCAGATGAAAGATGATCTTGTTCTCAATGTCTTCATCGTATGGAAGTGCGGATAAAAATTCAAGCGCCTCAAATGGAACCCCAAAAATCCGGGAATGGAGAATTGCCAATGCTTCAGTTTTTGTCATGTTTTTTTATTTTGGGTGCAAAGATACGGGTTATCTGCAGAGAATTATTGAAACAATAATTTTCCTGACCCTAAAGACAAAGGGCATTCCAGACAAATAATCTCAATAGAATTGTTCCATTTTACAATTATTTAATTCTATGATAAACAATTTATATAAATATTTGTCATCTTTGTACCACAATTCTAGTGGATTAATGTCGGACTCTTTGAATGAAGAAACTATTATCCATATCGTTTGCACTGCTCATCCTCCTTGCGGGGATGCATATTTCAATAGCCACCCATTATTGCGGTGATAAGATCTCTGCAACCAAATTCTCTGTTTCGGGTGAATTGGCATCTTGTGGTATGGAAGGTTCAATTGAAAAATGTTCTTTCCCAGTAAAACTGAAAGGGACCAGTTGCTGTAAGGATAAACTTGCGGCGTTTGTTGTTGATACTAATTATAATCCGACTTTTTCTGTATTTAAGGCATTCTCTCAAAATCTTTTACAGATTTTTATTCTTCCTGCATTTCTTACAAACCAGTCACAAACCAGTTTAAAACTTATTTGCACAAATGTGAGTCCGCCCGGGCATTTTCAGGTGAGCGATGTGAGCTTGCCGTCCATTTGTGTATTCAGAAATTGATTTTTAATGTTTTTTACCATTTTGACAGAAAGGTGGCTGACACTTTTTTGTCAATAGATTCTTATTGCCATTACAAAAACATTAAAAATTAATCTCTTATATCATGAAAACTGTAAAAATTATTCTATTTGCCTTATTGACAATCGTTTTAAGTACAACTTCCAATGGCCAGAACCATGACCATTCCAAAATAGCAGCTACAAAAACCGAAAAACTCAAAGTTTCTGGGAATTGTGAATCGTGTAAAGCCCGCATTGAGAAAGCCGCCAAACTCGATGGCGTCTCAAAAGCCGAATGGGATATCCCGAGTAAGATGCTTGCGGTTACCTATGATCCTTCGAAAACCAATCTCGATCTGATCAGCAAGAAAATAGCTGCGGCCGGACACGACACCGAAAAGTTAAAAGCCGACGAAAAGGCGTATGCCGGTTTGCCTGGCTGCTGCAAGTACCGGTAATTTGGAAATACTACAATTTGAAAATGGGGTAATTTGAAGATTTGAAAAAAGTCTTCAAATCCCTGTTTTTATCCCATGTTCAAATTTTCAAATCCCCAAATTTTCAAATTAATCCCATGTTTAACAGACTTGTCAGATATTTTCTCGAAAACAGGCTGATTACCTTTATTTTCCTGATCACCTTTGTGGTGTTGGGAATGGTTTACATGCCGTTTAACTGGAAGCCGGACCTCTTTCCACGTGATCCTATTGCGGTAGACGCTATCCCTGATATCGGTGAAAATCAGCAGATTGTGGCCACTGAATGGATGGGGCGTTCTCCCAAAGACATTCAGGACCAGGTGACCTATCCATTAACTACGGCACTTCTGGGAATTCCGGGTGTTCAAACGGTGCGAAGTACATCCATGTTTGGGATGTCGTTCATCTATATTATTTTTAAGGATAACATTGAATTTTACTGGAGTCGCTCCCGAATCCTCGAAAAGCTGAATTCGCTCCCTTCGGGCACCTTACCGGTTGGTGTTCAGCCAACCCTGGGCCCGGATGCCACGGCGTTGGGTCAGATTTACTGGTACACGCTCGAGGGTCGTGACCCGAAAACCGGTCAGCCAAACGGAGGGTGGAATCCGCAGGAATTGCGAAGTATTCAGGATTTCTATGTAAAATATGGCCTGGCAACGGCTGAAGGGGTTTCTGAAGTGGCATCAGTAGGCGGATTTATTAAGGAATACCAGATAGACCTTAATCCTGAAGCGCTCAAAGCTTTTAAAGTTTCCGTTATGGATGTCATGAATGCGGTCCGGAAAAGCAACCTGGATGTCGGGGCGGAGACCATGGAGCTGAATAATGTGGAATATATCATCCGTGGATTGGGCTATGTGAAAAACCTCAGTGATCTTGAGGTTTCCGTTGTGGCAGTCCGCAATAATGTACCGGTGAGGATTAAAGATGTTGCCCATGCGAACTTTGGACCCGCTACCCGTCGTGGCGGACTTGACAAAGGTGGTGCTGAAGCAGTCGGGGCCGTGGTGGTGGCCCGGTATGGATCGAATCCCATGGAGGTAATCAATAATGTAAAAGACAAAATCAAAGAGATTGAAGGTGCCCTTCCACAGAAAACCTTGCCTGATGGCTCGGTTTCCAAAGTCACGATTGTCCCTTTCTATGACCGGACAGGACTCATTAAAGAGACCATTGGCACGCTGGAATCAGCCCTTTCGCATGAGATACTTATCAGCATCATTGTCATCATTATCCTGGTAATGAATCTGCGGGCATCGCTGATTGTCGCCGGATTACTGCCGATCGGGGTATTAATGACCTTCATTCTGATGCGACTTTTTGGAGTCGAAGCCAATATTGTGGCGCTTTCGGGTATTGCAATTGCCATCGGGGTGATGGTTGATATCGGGATTGTGGATGTGGAGAATATTCTGCGCCATTTGGAAATGCCCGATAATAAAGGAATCCACGGAAAACAACTAATCGCCGTGATTTATAAGGCAACAACAGAAGTGCGGGATGCTGTTGTAACTTCTATCGCTACTACAATAGTCAGTTTCCTGCCAGTGTTCGCCATGGAGGCAGCTGAAGGAAAGCTGTTCCATCCATTGGCTTTTACCAAGACTTTTGCCTTGCTGGCAGCATTTATCCTCGGGATCGTGGTCTTGCCAACCCTCACTTACCTTTTCTTTTCAGTCAGGATTGATACCAAAAGAATACGTAAGATCTGGAATGGTTTATTGATGATCCTTGGTTTAATATTTGTTGTTTTCTGGCATACCTGGCCGGCGATGGCCCTGGTAGCAATAGGAATCAATAACCTGTTGGATTTCCGCTGGCCTGAGCAACGAAAGGAATTTCCGAACCAGATCAATATCGGAATTACTGTTCTTGTGGCCTCGTGGTACCTCACAAAGGAGTGGCTTCCGCTGGGTGCTCACAACAATATAGTCATTAACTTTCTGTTTGTAGCCGGAATAATAGCTGTTATCCTGACAGCATTGATGGCTATGGTTAGCTATTATGAACTAATTATTCGCTGGGCGCTGGCAAACAAACGTAAGTTCCTGATTATTCCTGCAGTTACCTTGCTCTTTGGAATTCTGGTCTGGCTCGGATTTGATCGGACTTTTGGTTTAATGGCTTCCGGGGCTGAAAAACTGGGTTGGAAGAGTATTCGTCAGAGTGCTTTCTGGCTGACACCCGGAAGAACGTTTCCCGGAACAGGGAAAGAGTTCATGCCATCGCTGAATGAAGGCTCGTTCCTTTTGATGCCAACCAGCATGCCTCATTCGAGCATTGAAAAAAATCTGCAATATATCGAAACACTCGATAAAAGGCTCTCTGCGATTCCGGAAGTTGATGTGGCTGTCGGCAAGTGGGGACGCGTAAACTCTGCGCTCGACCCAGCTCCGGTTCAGATGTTTGAAAATACCATTAACTACCGTCCGGAATATATTCTTGATGAGAATGGGCAACGGGGAAAGTTTAAAGTGGACAGGGATGGGAATTTTGTACTGAATATCCGGGAAATCCGAAATACGATAGAAACAAATGGAAATGGAGAAGTTGAAATAAATAGAAATAAAGTTGATATTGAAAGTCTTAAAGAAGTTAGGTATATTAAAGATAAAGAGGCGTTTTTGGTTAATATTGATAATCAGTCATATGTAATCAATAAGCCATATATCAATATTCCTGCCAATATCTCCCAATTTCAATTCATTTCTCCCAATTTCAATGTCTTTCAATCTATCTCCGCCAATTTTCATCCGTTTCTTATTAAAGATGATAACGGAGATTATTTCCGTCAGTGGAGGCCCGGGATAAAATCACCCGATGATATCTGGAAGGAGATCGTGAAGGTGACCAATATCCCGGGGCTCACTTCGGCGCCAAAACTTCAGCCTATCGAAACCCGTCTTGTGATGCTTTCAACAGGAATGCGGGCTCCCATAGGGTTGAAAGTTTACGGTCCGGACCTTGAAACCATCGAGAAGGCAGGTTTACAGCTTGAGCAGGCCTTAAAGGAAGTTCCCTCTGTGAATGCCGCCTCTGTTTTTTATGACCGGGCAGTTGGAGCTCCATATCTTGAAATTAAACTAAATCGCGAGTCGATGGCGCGCTACGGCATGACGGTCAGCGATATTCAGGAAGTTCTTCAGGTGGCCGTAGGTGGCATGGCACTCACCTCGTCGGTCGAAGGGCGTGAACGGTTCCCGATCAGGGTTCGCTATGCCCGCGAATTACGCGACAATCCCGACGATATTAAACGGATACTTATTCCGGGAGTGAATGGGGTACAGGTTCCGCTTGGTGAGATTGCTGATATCGATTATACCCGTGGAGCTCAGATGATTCGAAGTGAAAACACGTTTCTTAACGGCTATGTCATTTTCGATAAAAACGAAGGGAAAGCTGAAGTTGATGTGGTGGAAGAAGCCGCTAAAGTTCTAAAACAGAAGATATCCTCGGGTCAGCTCACCCTCACACCGGGAGTTTCCTACAAATTTGCAGGCAATTACGAACACCAGTTAAGAGCCACAAAAAGATTGGCAATTGTGATCCCCATAAGTTTACTCCTTATTTTGTTTCTCCTTTATTTTCAATTCCGCACGGTAACAGCTTCATTGATACATTTTTCAGGGGTATTTGTAGCCTTCGCGGGCGGATTTATCATGCTTTGGCTTTACGGACAAGGGTGGTTTATGAATTTCGCGATTGCCGGTGTCAATCTTCGGGACCTGTTCCAGATGCACCCCATAAACCTGAGTGTGGCAGTTTGGGTAGGGTTTATTGCGCTGTTTGGAATTGCCACCAACGATGGGGTGATCATGGGAACCTATATTCACCAGGTTTTTGAAGCCCGGAAACCCGGTACCGTCGATGAAGTCCGTGAGGCTGTTGTTGCTGCCGGATTAAAACGCGTCAGACCTGCCATGATGACAACAGCGGTGGCCGTGATCGCCCTTTTGCCGGTTTTATCCTCCTCCGGAAAGGGATCAGATATTATGATTCCCATGGCAATCCCTATGTTTGGAGGTATGGTAATCCAGGTGATGACAGTATTTGTCGTTCCGCTTTTTCAGGCAATGTGGAGGGAAAGTGAAGTAAGAAGAAATAACTGAATTGAAATAAAGGAAATAAATTGAAATACTTTGAAATACTTTGAAATGAAATAGGGAAATAAATAGAAATTCTTTGGAAGCAGTATTGATGTAAATTGACTTTACTTTCTTTAAATTTAAGCTGTTACAGAGTATTTACTAAAAAACTTAACAGCATGGAAAATCACCATTACATCGAATTAAAGGATCTGGAAGTTTATCAATTATCCAGAAAGTTATCCTCAATTGAATAATTTTATTACCGTTACCACTAAAAAAGGGAGGGAAAATCATGATAAATCATAAAAACAAAATATTTCTACTAATTTCAATTAGTTTCCTTTTATCTGTTTCTGCCTATTCCCAGGATTCTTTATTCTATTACCTGAATATAGCCGGCAAAAATAATCCGGCGGTATTGCAGAAATTCAATGAATACAAGGCTTCACTGCAGAAAATTCCCCAGGTTGGCAGTCTGCCCGATCCTGAGCTAAGCACAGGTGTTTTTCTTAGCCCAATGGAACTGGTTGCCGGTAAACAGGTTGCTGACATTCGGTTAATGCAGATGTTCCCCTGGTTTGGGGTATTGAAAAATGCCAGGGATGAGATGAGTCTGATGGCGAAGGCAAAATATGAATCTTTCAGGGAATCGAGGCTTCAACTGTTTTACAGCGTTCAGCGGACGTGGAATGAACTTCAAAAGGTCCGGCAAACCATCCGGATTAATGAAGAGAACCTCAAAATACTGCAATCGCTTGAACGGCTTTCTGTGTCCCGATTTAAAGCGGCCCCGCCAATCGGCGGTTCATCTTCCGGCAGTCAGGTTTTTAAGGGAAATTCTGCCTCTCCTGTAGCAGGGTCATCCGGAATGAACAGTATGGGTGGCAATCCGGAGGCCGTTACCAAAACCTCTGCACCTCCAATGCCTTCCAGCCCGATGGGCTCATCCGGAGGCTCCGGCCTGGCTGAAGTATACCGGATTCAGATGGAAATAGGGGAACTTGAAAACAACCTGAGCCTTTTAAAAAGTCAGCAACAGACTATTTCAGTAAGGTTTAACAGTTACCTGAACCGCTCTCCGAGGCTGGAAGTGAATGTTCCTGAAGTGTTGAGTGCAGATTCTCTGACAAATTCACTCTCAGCTGTTTCAGACAGTATGTTTCGCCAGAGTCCAATGCTTGGGATGTTGAGATACGAAGAACAATCGCTGGAGTCGCGCAAAAAAATGGTTTCACGAATGGGGTACCCGATGGTTGGTGTCGGATTGAATTATTCGGTCATTCAGAAAAATCAGATGTCAACCTCCGGCATGAATGGCAGCGATATGATTATGCCCATGATGACCATAACCCTTCCCATTTACCGGAAGAAATACAAGGCAATGCGGGAGGAAGTGAGCCTGTTGCAGGAATCGACAAAAAAAGGTATTCAGCAGACCGCCAATTCTTTACAAAACGAATACTATGAGGCGATTCAATTTTACCAGGATGCCCGGCGGCGCCTGAAGCTTTATCAGAATCAATCGGCACTGGCTGGCAAAACGCTGAATATCCTGATGAAAAGTTATTCGGCTTCAGGATCTGACCTGTCCGAATTGCTTCGGATCAGACAGCAAACCCTCGACTACGAGCTTAAACAAATTGAAGCAATAACCGATAATAACATGGCAATTGCCTGGTTGAAAAAATTAAGTTGTGGGGAGAAATGAAATATATAGAAATACTTTGAAATGAAGGGAAATAAGTAGAAATAATTTGAAATTAAGGGAAATGAGAAGAAATAAATTTCCCCCAATTTTCCCTTATACCTACTTTATTTCCCGCTATTTCTAACTATTTCTATTTATATTATTTCCATTTAATTATCTAAAAATCAAAATTATATGAAAACAAAAATAGTATTGTACTTCGTGATCCTCATTCTGGGTATCTTCCTGGGATGGTTGTTTTTTCATGCTCCCCAAAGCAGCATTGAAATGCATGATCACGTTGCGGAAGCTTTGAAATCGAAAATCTGGACCTGTGCGATGCATCCTCAAATCAGGATGGATAAGCCGGGGAAATGCCCGATCTGTGCAATGGACTTAATTCCGCTTAATCTGAATAACGGCATTGGGCAGGATGTTGGAGCTTTACACATGTCAAAAGAAGCCGTCCAGCTTGCAAATGTAATGACATCAGTGGTCTCTGCCCGGAACCCGGTAAAAGAGGTGCGTCTCTACGGCAAGGTGCAGGCTGATGAGCGGTTATTGCAAAACCAGGTAACCCACCTTACGGGGAGAATTGAGAAATTATTGGTCAATTTTACCGGTGAACCGGTTCGTAAAGGACAAAAACTCGCACAAATCTACTCTCCTGAACTGGTGACCGCCCAACAGGAATTGCTCGAAGCGGTGAGATCGAAACAATCTCAACCTGAAATCTATGAAGCAGCCCGCGAAAAACTTCACCAATGGAAGTTGACCGATGAGCAAATTTCTGACCTCGAACATTCGGGTCAGGTTCAAACAAATATAGACATCCTATCCAATACCGGCGGCGTTGTTACTGCCAGGCGGGTAAATGTTGGAGATTATGTTAGCCAGGGTTCGGTTTTATACGAAATTTCCGACCTTTCGCGTGTGTGGTTGCTCTTTGATGCGTATGAAAGTGATCTTCCCTTTCTGAAAACCGGTGATAAGATTGATTTTATGATCCAGTCATTGCCCGAATCGTCCTACTCGGGAATTGTGAAGTTTATCGATCCGGTAATCGACCCTGTTAACCGGGTGGCAAAAGTCCGTGTCGAGATTGGTAATCCAGGTGCAAAACTGAAACCAGAGATGTTTGCAACCGGCCTTTTAAAAGCAAATCTTCAGGAGTACCGAAATAAACTCGTAATTCCCCGGTCAGCTGTGCTATGGACCGGAAAACGCTCCATCGTTTATATCAGGGAGGCAAAAACAGACGAACCGGTCTTCAGCATTCGGGAGATTGAACTTGGTCCCGTCATTGGGGATAGCTATGTTGTTACGAATGGGTTAAAGGCGGGAGAGGAGATCGTTGTTCAGGGGGCTTTCAGCGTAGATGCAGCCTCTCAGCTTGAAGGTAAACCCAGTATGATGAATCAGAAAGAAAAAGTGATGCCTGAAGTTTCTGAAAATAGTATATTTGATGTTTCAGGGAATTGTGATTTGTGCAAGGAACGTATTGAAAAAGCGGCAAAATCGGTTGATGGAGTTCAAAATGCCATTTGGGATATAAAGACTAAAAAAATCTGTGTAACCTATGCGAAATCCCGGACCACCTCTGAAACGATTCAGAAAGCGATTGGCGGTGCTGGTCATGATACCGAAAAATTCAAAGCGGCAGATAAAGCTTACAATCAACTTCCTGGTTGTTGCTTATACCGGAAATAGAATTTAAAGGAATTGGATGCATTATTTTATTAAAAATATGGTTTGCAACCGGTGTATCATGGTGGTACAACAGGTTTTTGAAGAGCTGGGTAATCCTCCGGTTCACCTGTCTCTGGGTGATGTGGAAACTGCATTTTCATTTCAGGAGAATGAGGTTGAGGAACTTCGGTCAAAACTTCACCATTTCGGATTTGAGCTTATTGACGATATTCGAAGCCAGTTAATCGACAAAATCAAAACCATCATCATCGAAATGATCCGGTATAAGAAAGAGGAGCAAACCCGGGTCAACCACTCACGATACATTGAATCGAAGCTGATCCGCGATTACACTTACCTGAGTAACCTTTTTTCAGAAGTGACGGGAGTTACCATTGAGAAGTACATCATCAACCAGAAAATTGAACTAGTCAAGGAACTTTTGGTCTATGATGAACTTACTCTCAGCCAAATCGCTGATGAGCTTGGATATAGCAGTGTGGCTTATCTTTCGGCGCAATTTAAAAAAGTAACCGGCCTTACTCCGGGACATTTTAAACTGGTCAGGGACAATAAGCGCAAACCATTGGACGAGGTATGACCTGTAAATTGTATAATCTATTCCCGGAATTGTATAACGAACTTCTGATCCAGGTATTTTAACTTTGCATCCAAATAAAAAGTTATGTCCACTACTGTCAGGAAAAATTACCCGGTTTCGGGATTGAGCTGTGCCTCTTGTGCCACAAATGTTGAAAAAACGCTGAACAATCAACCGGGGGTGAAAAGCGCTTCGGTCAATTTTGCCTCCTCGACAGTTTGGGTCGAATATAATCCCGAGGCTACCAGCCCGAATAGTCTTCGGAATGCCGTCCGGTCATCCGGTTATGATATTATTACCGATCAACAGGAGGCAACCCAGCAAGCAGAGGTGATTCTCCGGGAATCAGAGATCCTGAAAAGAAAAACCTGGAGTGCAGCTACCCTCACACTTCCAATTGTGGTTCTGGGGATGTTTTTTATGGATCTCCCATATGCTAACTGGATCATGCTGATACTCGCAACACCTGTCGTATTCTGGTTTGGCAGAGCCTTTTATGTCAATGCGTTCAAACAACTGAAGCACAGATCAACCAATATGGATACCCTGGTTGCTCTAAGCACCGGCATAGCTTATCTTTTTAGCCTGATTAATACTGTTTTCCCCCATTTTTTAATGACCGCTTCGGGTCATGCTCCGGTATATTTCGAAGCTTCGGCAGTTATTATTGTGTTTATTCTGCTTGGGAAGTTGCTTGAAGAGAAGGCTAAATCGAATACTTCTTCGGCAATTAAAAAACTAATGGGATTGCAGCCCGATTCGGTGACTCTGGTGGATAGATCTGGTACAGAAAGTATTATGCCGGTTTCCCAGGTTCAATTGAATGATCTCTTACGGGTTAAGCCGGGTGAACGTATTCCGGTTGACGGAGAGATTACCGAAGGCGGATCATTTGTTGACGAGAGTTCCATCACGGGAGAACCTGTGCCTGTTGAAAAGCTTCCGGGGAGCAAAGTCCTTGCCGGGACGATAAATCAAAAGGGGAGTTTTGTTTTCAAGGCTCAGAAAGTTGGTAGCGAGACACTTCTGGCACGAATTATCCGGATGGTTCAGGAAGCCCAGGGGAGCAAGCCACCCGTTCAGAAACTGGTCGACAAGGTGGCTTCAGTTTTTGTTCCGGTTGTGATGGGTTTATCGGCTGTCACTTTTATAACCTGGATGGTTTTCGGAGGAGTTCAGCCTTTACCACAAGCCCTCCTGGCCATGGTTTCGGTATTGATTATTGCGTGTCCATGCGCGCTTGGACTTGCAACACCTACCGCGATAATGGTGGGAATCGGTAAAGGGGCGGAGCATGGGATTTTAATCAAAGATGCCGACGGATTGGAATTGGCTCATAAAATAGATGCGCTCGTTTTGGATAAAACGGGAACAATTACCCAGGGAAAGCCTGCAGTTACCGATTGGATTTGGCAGACAGAAGATTTATCGTTGTTAAAACAAATTATCCTGAGCCTTGAATCACAATCGGAACATCCATTGGCAGAGGCCATTGCCGTTAATTTGAGAAACGAAAAGGTGGAATCACTGCCGGTTACTGATTTTAAAAGTATTACAGGAAGAGGTGTAGCCGGATCCTGTCAGGATATTAAATATTTCATTGGCAATGAAATGCTGATGCGTGAATCGGGAATAACTCTCCCGGATGAAAACAAAAAGATTGCCATTGGACTGGAAGAGCAGTCGAAAACTCTCCTTTTTGTAGGAAATAGTTACCGGATTTTGTCCATTATTGCTTTTGCTGATCCCATCAAGCCGTCGTCCATCAAGGCAATTCAACGGTTAAAAAGGAGTGGTATTGAAATTCACATGTTAACCGGAGACAATGAGCATACTGCAGGTTCAATTGCAGGGCAAACCGGAATCATCCATTATAAAGCCGGTTTACTGCCGGAGGATAAGGCCAACTACATCAGAGATCTTCAGCAACAAGGGAAAGTGGTAGCGATGGTGGGTGACGGTATCAATGATTCATTGGCCATGGCGCAGGCCGATGTAAGCATTGCGATGGGAAATGGATCGGATATTGCCATGGATGTTGCCAGGATGACCATTGTAACCTCCAATCTTGATACAATCTCTGCTGCTATTGAGCTCTCAAAACAAACGATCAGGACGATTAAACAGAACCTGTTCTGGGCATTTATCTACAATCTGATAGGGATTCCGATCGCGGCAGGGGTTCTCTATCCGTTCACCGGTTTTATGCTCAATCCTATGATTGCAGGAGGTGCTATGGCGCTAAGCTCCGTTTCCGTGGTGAGCAACTCACTTCGGCTCAAATTCAAAAAAATGACAGTTAATCATTAAAATAATTAAACATGAAAACGTTAAAGTTCAAAACCAATGTAAATTGCGGGGGGTGTATTGCCACAGTAACACCTTATCTGAATAAGCTTTCAGGGTTAGATAAATGGAGTGTAGACACCACAAACCCGAATAAGATACTGACGGTGGAAACGGCTGATCTTGATCCTGCTGTGATTATTGATACATTAAAGGAGGCCAGGTATAAAGGGGAAGTGATTGCTTAGTTGTATTTTTTCCGGAGGTTTAGTGATAGCTTCTACTATAGTGAAACTATCACTAATTTTTTTTCAGAAATACCCTGACAGGGTTCCGGACCCTGTCAGGGATAATTCATTAATTTAGGCATTCCCGGTTGCCGATTCGAGGCGTTTTAATATGCTGAAAATAAAGGTGGCAGATAACAGGCACATCACGACCAGAATTGAGAAGAACTGCCAAAGTTCAATCTTGTCCCAAAGCACGCCGATCAAGCCAGCTGCCAGGTTCCCGAACGCAGTTGCTCCAAGCCAGGCTCCCTGAGCCAATCCCTTGTATTTTGGAGGTGCCACTTTGGATACAAACGAAATTCCGATAGGGCTGAGAAAAAGTTCGGCCACAGTAAGTACCAGGTAGCAGTTTATGAGCCAAAAGGGTGAAACGAGATTCTCAGATCCGCCGCCATTGAGGTGTCCTGGTGAGGTAAGTCCCATGGAGGCCGCAATCAGCAGACCAAAACCAATCGCGGTAAAGAGCATTCCAAAACCAATCTTCTTTGGTGCTGAAGGTTCTTTCCCATTACTCCGTAACCAACTGAAAAATCCTATAATTACAGGGGTTAGGAAAACAATAAAAATCGGGTTGAATTGCTGAAATTTCTGCGGTGTGATGGTGTAATCACCGGTAAAAGAACTGATCATATACCAGGCAAGCGCTACACTGGCCATAAAAACCCCTCCACCGATTAATTTCAGATTGCGTCCTTTTCCAATGAAAACCAATATTGAGCCGATTATGGCAAAAAGCACGGGTAACAGTTGACTTAAATCGAAAAGTACATAGGTGCTTGGTTTTACATGTCCAAGTTGGGTGTAGTCACGGGCAAAGATGGTCATGGTAAAGCCATTCTGATGGAAGGCCATCCAGAAGAAAATAACCACAAAGAAAACCAGTCCAAGAGCAATCAGCCGTTCGCGGGTTTGCTGAGGAGTAAGGACGATCATCTTGCTTTTCAGGTCGTCTGATTTCGATTTCTGCTTTTCAGTAACGTCAGCCAGTTTGTAATATTTTTTAAATCCGATAAAAATCAGGAATGAAACAATCATACTTGCAGCGGCAACTGCGAAACCGGCATTGTACGAGCTGGCGAGTGTTTCGATATAAGTTTTTGAAAATGTAGTCAAATCGGTAAAATGAGTCCCCATTTGTGCATGTGCCAGCTGGGTTAATTTGGTTATGTCCTCCAGTTTGCCATTCAGAAACTGATGCGCCATATGCGGAATAGAAGAATCGTAAGTGAGCCCTTTGCCTTTCAGAACCCAGTTTCCAACGGCTCCGGCAGCCGATGGTGCAAAGAAAGCCCCGATATTAATACCCATATAGAATATATTGAAGGCATTGTCACGGTTTGAGCTGTATTTTGGGTCATCATACATGTTCCCAACCAGTGCCTGCAAATTTCCTTTGAAAAAACCCGTTCCAAGTGAGATGATCGCAAGGGCTGAATAAACCACTGCAATTCCCAGACCGGGCATTGCCAGAAGGGTATATCCCAAAAACATAATAACCAGACCCAGGGTTATTGTTCTTCCGTACCCCAGCACATTGTCTGCCACATATCCACCCAGAATGGGTAAGAAATAGATTCCAAACAGGAAACTGCCATATATTCCACCAGCTTCAGCAGTGGAAAAACCAAATTTAGCCTGAAGATAAAGCACAAAAATGGCCAGCATAGTGTAATATCCGAACCGCTCACCCATGTTGGCAAAAAAAGCTACCAAGAGCCCTTTGGGATGTCCTTTAAGCATAAGATAATTGTTATAAGGGGTTAAAAATCTCTAATTGCGACAAATATAGCGAACTTTCTTCGTAGCTTTGAGTGATTCAACACAAAACGGCATGAAAATTTTTAGTACGGCACAAGTTTCTGAACTGGATAGGTATACCATTGTAAATGAGCCTATCGCATCCATCGATTTAATGGAGCGGGCGTCGGAAAAGCTGGCTGACTGGATCGTTGATCACTTTGATTTCAGTCAGCGAATGGCCTTTTTTGCCGGTCCGGGGAACAATGGGGGAGATGCCCTCGCAGTTGCCCGCATGCTCGCCTTAAAAAACTATCGGGTCGATGTATTTATTCCCGATGCTGAAAGCCGATACTCCGATTGTTTTCTGATAAATCTTGAGCGGTTAAAAGATCATTTGAATGTTTCAACTATCAATTGGTGGAACGATGATGATCCGCTTCCGGAACTTATCAGTTATTCGCTATTGGTGGATGGTCTTTTTGGGACAGGGTTAACCCGTCCGCTTTCGGGTTTTCCGGCACAGCTAGTCAAATACCTGAATCAATCAGGTATTCCAATTCTCTCGATCGATATTCCCTCGGGTTTGATGGGGGAAGATAATTGCAGTAATGATCCGGAGGCAATCATCCGGGCAACATATACCCTGACCTTTGAATTTCCTAAATTAAGCTTCTTATTTAAAGAAAATGAGCAATTTACAGGAAGATGGGAAGTTCTTCCAATCGGATTACATCCGGATGGAAAAAATCAAACCATAACACCCTGGTACTTTTCTGACCGCCAGACAATGGCTGAAATTCTGAAGCCAAGAGGAAAGTTTTCCCATAAAGGAACATATGGGCATGCACTATTGGTGGCAGGAAGCTATGGGAAAATAGGTGCTGCCATCCTCGCAGCCAAAGGTTGCCTCAGATCCGGTGTCGGGCTGTTGACAGTTCATCTTCCGAAAACAGGGAACCAGATTATGCAGACGGCTATACCTGAAGCCATGGTCTCACTCGATGAGATGGAAAATATGATTTCTCGGGTAAAACTATCTGTGGCCTATCAGGCTGTAGGTATCGGACCAGGTATAGGGAAGGCTCCTGAAACAGTAAATGCCTTCAGAATGCTTTTGACAAACTATCAGGCCCCCATGGTCATAGATGCAGACGGGCTCAATATTCTCTCGGAAAATCCGGAAATGATTCAACTCATCCCCGCCAATTCGATTCTTACTCCGCATCCGTTAGAGTTTGAACGATTAGCGGGGAAAGCTGATTCCGATTCTGAAAGGATATCACTTGCCCGTAGATTTGCCCAAACGTATAATATTATATTGATCCTTAAAGGTGCATATACAGCCATGGCATTGCCAGATGGCAGCTGCTGGTTCAATAGTACTGGTAATCCGGGCATGGGTACTGCTGGCAGCGGAGATGTATTGACCGGAATTTTGACCGGACTAATCGCCCAGGGTTATCAGCCCATTGAAGCTGCTTTGCTTGGAGTTTACCTGCACGGACTTTCGGGCGATATAGCTCTTGCCGGTTCGTCTGAAGAGGCCTTGCTGGCAGGTGATATTGCTGATCATTTGGGCATGGCTTTTTCCATACTGAAAAGTGATCTGAATTTTGGGAAAGCCAAAAAAAAGAGTCACTTTTGAATGGTCAGATTTTTTTGATGGTTTAACTAAAAATTAATGAGAATGAAACTGTTCGGAATTCTATTATTATCTGCTTTTATCCTTGCCGGAAGTTTTACCGGAACTGCGAAAGAGGACAAAAAGAAAGGGGCCAATGAACTGGGTGCTTTTCAGGGTGGGGTGATCTATTCACTTCCTCGCACAGGAATACGTATCCTGGCTGAAGTTTCGCAGGAGAAATTCTTTCATGGGCCATATTATGAATATGCATNAAAATATTTAGGGATAAAAAATGCCTCTTTTTCGGATGGTGAGAGCTGGAAAATCACTGATTTGAAATTGGAAACTTTCGGCACACCTGACCCTGCAGAAGTTCATAAAGCAAATGGAGCCATCGCTTCGATGGTAAGCCTTTCAGATGAGGGCGTTTTACTCGGAATTAACAGTCCGGTTAAGGGAGACCCGACTAAGAATTATACTACGGACTTTACCCCGACTGTCGAGATCCCCCGTGAATTATGGTCAGAATTGTCTATGCATTCGTTTCTGGAAAAGAAAGACTCCGTTAAACATTCAGGAGACAAGGTTAAATCTTTTGAAGAAAAGGCGGCCGAAGCTGCCCAGGATATTATGAAGCTACGAAAACGTAAAGCAATGTTACTGGCCGCAAAATATGATAAACTCCCTCCTGACGGTGAAGCTTATAAAGTAGTGGTTGATGAACTCAATAAAATTATAGCTAATTACGAAAGCCTTTTTATCGGAAAGACGTTTAGCGTTATGCATAAGTATGTATTTGAAGTGGTCCCTGATGCAAAAGCAAATAAAGCATTGGTGGCATTCAGGTTCTCAGCGGTCGCCGGAATTTTGCCTGAAAGTAATGTTTCCGGAAAACCAATATTGCTGGAGCTGGACCCAAATTCTGATCTTACGCACGCCAGTGAACAGAAAGCTTTTACNGCTTTAGGGGAAACTTCGACAAATGGGCTGTTTTACAGAACTCCCGGAACTGTTGTAGCCCGATTACTCAACGGCAGCGATGTTCTTGCTCAGGCACGCCTTTCAATGGCCCAATTTGGGATTGTTTCCCCCTTTCCTGATGGACTATTAAATGGAGAATATTCTATTGAAATTCATCCTGTTACCGGGGCAATAAAACGAATTGGTAATTAATTTTAATTCAATGTGTAGAGACAAGGCATGCCTTGTCTCATTATTCAAGTCAATAAATATTTATGGAGACAAGGCATGCCTTGTCTCTACATTTTTTAATGATTTTCAAACAATATTATATCACCGGTTTTTAACTATATTGCCACACTAAAATCAATAATAATTTACCCTTTTTATCCATCCTTACCCATTTAAAATGCAAGAACTTAAAAAATCCCTTCGCGACTCGAAGTCAGCACGTTGGTTGATGCTTGGACTAGTGTCATTTACCATGATGTGTATGTATTATCTGACTGATGCCATGGCACCTTTACAGGAAAGGTTACAGGCCAGTTTATCATGGACGGCATCAGATTATGGTTTGTTTACCAGTGGTTATGGCTGGTTCAACGTGTTTTTGCTGATGCTGGTCTTCAGCGGGATGATCCTTGACAAAATGGGAGTCCGGTTCACCGGAATTTTAGCAATTGCTATCATGTTGATTGGGGGATTCATCAAATACCTTGCTATTTCAGGCCATTTTCATGGTATGTTTGAGTTCACCATTGGTTCCTGGCAAATGATTGCTCCAACCACAAAATCGGCGGTAGTGGCCGGATTTGGATTTGCCATTTTTGGCGTAGGATGTGAGATGTTTGGTATTGCTGCTAACAAGGCTGTTGTGCGCTGGTTCCGTGGAAAAGAGATGGCATTGGCCATTGGGCTTAACACTTCAACAGGTCGTATCGGAACAGCTTTGGCAATGTTTACCCCAATACCATTGATTAAGTTGACCGGTGATATCAGCATGCCTGTTATTGTTTCTCTTTTCCTCCTCGGTATTGGGATGCTCGTGTTTGTGCTGTTTACTTTCATGGATCGCCAGTTGGACCAGGAAGATGCTGATGCAGGGGTTCCTGATGATGAAGAGTTTAAGTTTGCAGATATTCTGGAAATAGGAAAAAACCGCGCGTTTTGGTACATTACGATCTTATGCGTTTTGTTTTATTCAGCCGTTTTCCCTTTTATTAAGTATGCGACAAATATGATTGTCCAGAAATTTGGAATTTCTGATTCCTTTGCGGGATATATTCCCGCTTTATTGCCATTCAGCGCATTACTGTTAACACCGGTTTTTGGCAGTATGTTCGACAAAAAGGGGAAAGGTGCAACGATCATGATCATTGGTTCTATTCTCCTGGTTTGCGTCCATTTATTGTTCTCGATTCCATCATTGAACAGCTTCCCGATCGCGATCGGTTTGGTGATGGTGTTGGGAATTGCCTTCTCCATGGTTCCGTCCGCGATGTGGCCATCGATTGCTAAAATTATTCCTGAGCACAAACTTGGAACAGCTTATGCCATGACATTCTGGGTTCAGAACTGGGGACTGATGGGTGTTCCCTTATTGATTGGAGTTGTACTGGATAAATACTGTATTACAGGGACTATCCATAAAATTGTTGATGGCAAAGATCAAGTTATAACCTTGTACAATTATACCATCCCGATGTTGATATTTGCCTGTTTTGGGGCATTGGCCATTGTATTTTCATTTTTATTGAAAAAGGAAGACCGTATTAAAGGGTATGAATTGGAATTGCCAAATATCGAACACCGAAAAACTACTGTATAATATTTAAAATCATAAAGTTATGAGTAATGAAATAGTTGGTCTTGAACCAAAGGCAGTTTGGGAAAATTTTTACAAACTGACCCAGGTCCCACGCCCCTCCAAAAAGGAGGAAAAAATCCAGGCGTTTATGGTGAATTTTGGAAAAAATCTTGGGCTGGTCACCGAAAAAGATAGTGTTGGAAATGTATTAATTCGTAAACCTGCCACCCCAGGCATGGAGAACCGAAAAGGGATTATTTTTCAGGGCCATCTCGATATGGTTCCTCAAAAGAATAATGGAACTGTCCACGATTTCGAGAATGATCCCATCGATGCCTGGATAGATGGAGAATGGGTTCGTGCCCGCGGAACCACCCTTGGCGCAGATAATGGTATGGGTGTTGCTTGCGCAATGACTGTCCTTGCTGCCAAAGATTTGGTACACGGACCTTTGGAGGCACTTTTTACCTGTGACGAAGAAACTGGCATGACCGGGGCTATGGGATTAAAACCCAATTGGCTGAAAGGCGAAATTTTGCTGAATATGGATTCTGAAGAAGAGGGCGAACTGTATGTGGGTTGTGCCGGCGGAGTCAATGCAGATATTGAATTCGAATATGATGAGGTTATTGTTCCTCAGGGAGTAACACCACTGAAACTGGTGATCTCCGGTTTGAGAGGAGGGCATTCCGGTCTTGAAATCAATCAGGGAAGAGGTAATGCCAATAAACTGATAATCCGTTTTTTAAAATATGCGACCAGGGAACTCGATGCCCGGCTTGCAGAAATTAATGGCGGAGGTATGAGGAATGCCATTCCACGTGAAGCGTATGCCGTTGTACTTGTCCCTGATGAAAATGTTGCACAATTGAAAAGTGCAGTTTCAAAATACCAATCTATCTACAAATATGAATTGGGTGCCATTGAACCAAACCTGAGCTTTACGATTAATGAAACCGAAATTCCCGAATCACTGATCGAAGAACGGGTGCAGGATGACCTTATCGACTCAGTATATGCCTGCCCGAACGGAGTAATCCGGATGAGTGATGCAATGGCAGGATTGGTTGAAACTTCGACAAATCTTTCGACCGTTAAATCCCGTAAAGGGGTGATTTTTGTGAAATGCTTGCTGCGAAGCTCTGTGGAATCAGCAAAAAATGATCTTGTCGAAATGGTTGATAGTGTTTTTGCATTGGGTGGCGCTATGGTGTCTTTCGATGGCGATTACCCGGGTTGGAAACCCAATATGAATTCGCCGATTCTGGCCTCAATGAAGGAGATTTATCAGAATAAATTTGGGAAGACTCCTGAAATTTTAGGAATCCATGCCGGATTGGAGTGCGGAATTCTTGGTGCTGCCTACCCAAATTGGGATATGATTTCATTCGGACCAACTATGCGCTCTCCTCATTCACCGGACGAGCGGCTTTTTATCCCTTCAGTGCAGAAATTCTGGGATTTTCTGGTTGAGGTATTAAAGAATTCACCATTGAAATAGGAAACCTTATTTATAATTCAAATTAGTCCCCGAAGGTTTCAAAAACCTTCGGGGACTTTGCTTTTCCGGAGTGCTTCCAAAACCTTCGGGGTCTTTTGATATTAAACCTAAATGTGTATATTTGTAGTATTCCAAAGCTAAATTATAAAACATACTAAGTGACTGTTTGAAATTTATCTCCTGTATAGAAATTTAAGCAGTATCTCAAACCTATATTTTTCATATTCAATATGATAAAAAGTACCCTCTTTATCCTAATTTTCTTTCAGGTTCTATTGAATACCGGGTATTCCCAGATCAAGAATATCGGGGTTCCGTTTATTCGAAATTACCCAAAAAGGGAATACAAGGCTGGCACCCAGAACTGGGGGATTGCTCAGGATCAGAAGGGATTTATGTATTTTGCAAATAATGAAGGGCTTTTGGTCTTCGATGGTGTAACCTGGCATTTATCTAAAATGCCGAATTCTTCCCTTACCCGTTCCGTTTATATCCATGAAACCGAAGGAATCTTTGTCGGGGCCTATAATGAGTTAGGTAAAATGGAATATGGAACTAACGGAAAGTTAGAATTTAAATCACTGAAAAAATATATTCCAGCTGATTCCCAGAATTTTGATGATATCTGGAACATCCACGATTTTAACGGAAAAATTATTTTCCAATCCTACTTTAAGGCCTTCATTTTTGACAATGATTCTACCATGACAGTGCTTAAGGCACCTGTCAGATTTCAAAATTCCTTTAAAATCAGGGAAAAATTGTATTTTAATGATATTGAAACCGGGATGTATGAATTGTCAGGCGATAAACTCATTGAATTGCCGGGATGTCAAAGTCTGAGAGGGGAGGAGATTTGCTCCGTTCTGCCATTTTCTGAAGGGGATGAAGAGCTCATTTGCACATTAAACAAAGGTATCTTTGTATATGATGGCAAACAATTAAAAGAATGGAAAGTTCCTGTAAATGAATATCTTAGAAAAAATCAAATATTTTGTGCGACACTTATTCAGAATGGCAATTATGCTTTTGGCACAATAAAGGATGGAGCCATAATCGGTGACCCATTGGGTGAGATTGTTCAGATTATTGACAGAAATAAGGGATTACAAAATAATACTGTTCTTAAGATCTTTGCAGACCGTTCAGGCGATTTATGGTTAGGTCTGGACAATGGAATTGATTATATCAACATTAATTCTCCAATTACTTTTTTAAAGCAATCCGAAGAAATTGGTGCAGGATATACCTCATTCATCTTTAAAGGGAAGCTCTATCTGGGTACAAACCAGGGACTTTATGTTAAGAATTGGGCGAAAGGTGATCAGAATGGTATTGCCCGCATGATACCTGGAACCTCCGGACAGGTATGGTATCTTGGAGTTCATGATGGAATCTTGATTTGCGGTCATAATGTGGGTACATTTATTGTTGAAGGAGAATCAGCGCGTCAGATCAGTAATATTCCGGGAGGATGGAAATATCACACTTTAAAACGATTTCCCAATTATTTAGTCGGGGGGACCTACAGCGGTCTGATTTATTTTAAAAAGGAAAACGGTGCATGGAAATATGTTGACCGCATAAAGGGATTCAATGAGTCTTTCCGAATATTCGAAGAGGACAAAGAGGGCAATCTTTGGATGAGTCATGGATTCAAAGGTATTTTTAAAATAAGTTTAGGCTCTACCCTGGATCGTGTAAAATCATTTCGGTATTATACCACCAGGGATGGATTACCTACCAACTACAACCTCAATGTTTTTCAAATCAAAGATCAAATTGTTTTTGCTACCAACGTAGGAATATTTAATTATAACGCTCAAAATGACCGATTTGAAAAATCAGTCTATTTTAATCAGCTGTTTAATCCAGTTGTTGACTTTACCTACCTTAAAGAGGATGAAAATGGGAATATTTGGTATATTGCCTGGTTAAACTCAACCCATAAAGCCGGAGTTTTTCGAATCCAGGAGGATGGGACTTTCAAACAAGTTAGTGCCTCGTTTATTTTATTAAATGGTAAATTTATCAGTGGTTTTGAATCGATCTACCCCTATTCCAGGGACCATCTATTTCTGAGTACCGAGGATGGTTTTGTTCACTATTCCTCCACTGCCCATTTCAGTTATAATCCTGAATTTTCGGCCTTTATCACACAGGCGATTGCGCTAAACCTGGACAGTACCTTTTATTATGGAAATTCTTACCATCCTGCAAAAGGCCAACCTCTTCAAAAATACGTGTTTAAGTATGCAAAGAATGCCTTTAAGTTCTATTTTGCTTCCCCGATATATGACAATTCCGGAAGTGTAGAATATAGTTTTAAATTATCCGGATTAAATAACGATTGGAGCAGTTGGAGTAGTTCCGCAACTGTTGAATTTGCCCTTTTACCTGAAGGAGACTATGGATTAAGTGTCAAGGCTAGAAATTCTCTGGGAGTAGAAAGTAGAAGTGACGAACTTCTGTTTACAGTAAAACCCCCCTGGTACAGATCCGGAATTGCATACTTCTTTTATATCCTGGTTATCCTGATTCTTGTAATATTCTCTATTTGGTTATTTATTAGAAGATTAGAGATATCCCGGCGGAAAGAGCGATTGAAACATCTCCGTGCGTACCGGCAAAAAGAGAGTGATTACATTCAACAAGCGGCGTTAGCGGAAAAAAAGATTATTAAGCTGAAAAATGAGAAGTTGAAGAATGAAATGATCCACCGGGATAAGGAACTGGCTAATCAAACCATGGATCTGATCCATAAAAACAAGTTTTTGGCCAAAATTAAGGAGGATCTTGAAAAGATTAAAACATCAACGTCTGACGAAACTTTGAAAGGAAAGATCTTATCCCTGATCGGAAGGATTAGTAAGGATGTTGATCATAATAAACAATGGGAAGTTTTTGAGACGGCATTTGATGAGGTACACGAAGATTTTCTCGTCCGGCTCAAGGGGCGGTATCCGTCGCTGACTCCCAATGAACTCCGATTATGTGCTTACCTGCGGATGAATATCTCAACCAAAGAGATCGCACCATTGATGAATATATCTATTCGTGGCGTCGAGATTTGCCGTTACCGGGTGCGCAAAAAATTGAATATCGACCGTGATACCAATTTGACAAGCTTGCTAATTGATTTGTGATTAAAATTGATTTTGTTCTAAATGGATCATAAATACCAAAATTTCATCAGGCTAATTAGCCGGTTATTCGAATCCAACTAAGATGCTGACCTCTAAAATCGATTAACGTTTATTAACATCTCAGGTTTCTTAACCCTCTTTAATCCGTAAATATTCAGTTGTAGTACTATTTTTATCTTAAAGTGTATTTTTTAATGATTCTAATTAACGTATAAATAACAGTATATTAAATTTATACATAAATTGTGATGTATTATTGATGTATTTAAAAATACGGCTTGATGTATTTATGTTGTAGAAAAATCATTTTATTTTTGAAATTTTATAACTTATTTTGCGACATAAAGTTTAATGTATGATTAATTAATTGCGAATTAATATTAATAAATCATAAAATTTTTCGTATATTCAAACTTAAATCTTCAATTAACATTTCTAAAATTCAATTAAAATTTATGAAAAAAACAATTTTAGTTCTTTTAATCAGCGTATGCTCATTGTTCGGGTACGGACAGAGTATACAAGTAAAAGGGGTTGTTTCTTCTGCCGATGATGGACAGCCGATCCCTGGAGTAGGTGTTGTTCTAAAAGGGACAACCACCGGTATTACTACTAGTATTGACGGGGCTTATTCCTTGACAGTTCCCGCCAATGGTACTTTGGTATTTTCATTTGTGGGGATGAAGTCTCAGGAGGTGCAGGTGAATCACCGGACCGTAATTAATGTAAAACTAACTTCCTCCTCAGAGAATATTGATGAGGTTATTGTAGTAGGTTATGGTACTCAAAAGAAAAGTGTAGTAACCGGAGCTATTTCTACGGTGAAAGCATCTGATCTTGAAAACATGCCTACTCCACGCGTGGAAGATGCACTTAAAGGGAGAACCTCCGGTGTTACTGTTGCTTCAAGTTCAGGTCAACCTGGATCAGATGCTACCGTAAGCATCCGTGGTATCACTTCCATAAATTATGTATCTCCTCTGTATGTTGTTGACGGAGTTCCTGTCGTTGTTGGGGGAATTGATTATTTGAATCAGTCAGACATTGAATCCATCGAAGTATTAAAGGATGCAGCATCTGCTGCAATCTATGGTACACAGGCTGCAGGTGGTGTTATTCTGGTTACAACCAAAAAAGGTAAAGTGGGTACTATGAAAGTCAATTACAATGGATATGATGGTACACAAGCTCCTGAAAATACATTGAGACTCGTAAATGCTACTCAGTATGCAACCTTAAGAAATGAATCTTCATTTGCTGCCGGTCGCGGGATAATTTTCAATAATCCACAATCTCTTGGCGCAGGGACCAACTGGCAAAAAGTTATTTTCAATAATAATGCTATGGTTCAAAACCATAATTTAAGTTTTAGCGGTGGTACTGATAAGTCAACCTACTTTGCTTCGTTTGGCTATTTTGAACAGGATGGTATTGCTTCTACAGCAATTTCCGGTTACAAAAGGTTTACCGCCCGTTTAAATTCAGCGCATAAAATGAAACCATGGCTGAACTTCGGGAATAACATCTCTTATTCCCATATTAAGAGTAAAGGTATTTCGGCCAACGATTATTTTGGCGCTCCTTTAGCTTCAGCTGTCAACCTTGACCCGGTAACTCCGCTGGTGATCACCGATGCAAATGTATTAGCGACTGAACCCTATCATTCTCATTCTGCCTCACTTGTACGGGATGCAAACGGAAATCCTTATGGAATTTCCAGCTACGTAGGCCAGGAAATGTCAAACCCTGCTGCTTTTGCCCAGACACAAATGGGTAATTATGGATGGAGTGACAATATTGTTGGGAATGTTTACCTGGAACTTACACCTATTAAAGGTCTGAGAATCAAAACAAGTATTGGCGCAAAACTGGCTTTCTGGGGTTATGCTTCCTATACGCCGGTCTATTTCCTGAGTAACACCATCTCAAATCTGACTCAGAACTCTTATAGCCGCACCCAAAACAGAGCTGTAGATTGGACCTGGACAAATACCGCTGACTATAATCGCTCATTTGGCAAACATAATTTGAACTTATTGATAGGTACAGAAGCCAGGGATGAAAGTGATGTGAATATGATTGGTGCTACTTATTTAGGAATACCTGCCACGAGTTTCGGCACGGCATCCATGAATTTTTCAATTCCAGTTGCTAACCGTCAGGCCTGGGGATCTGAAAATCAACCATATAAATTATCGTCCCTCTTTTCTCGTCTAACCTACGACTATGATGGAAAATACATGTTTACCGGTATCATTCGCCGGGATGGATCTTCACATTTTGGTAGCAACAATGTTTACGGATATTTCCCGTCGGCATCCTTTGGCTGGATCGCTTCGAGAGAAGATTTCTGGACCAAAAACGATGCAGTTAACCTCCTGAAAATCAGGGCTGGATATGGTGTAAACGGAAATGATAACCTTTCCCCTTTCCTTTATACTTCAACCATCGGTGCCTTAGGCGGATATGCCTTTGGAAACACGATAAACAGTACTCCACTTACCGGTTATGGTCCGGGTGCACCTGCCAATCCAAACCTGAAATGGGAACAGACCAGCCAGATAAACTTCGGAGTTGATGCAATCCTGTTCAAAGATTTTACAGTTACAGCTGAAGTATTCAAAAAGACGACCACCGGGATGTTGATGTCAGTTACTCTGCCAGGGTATGTGGGAGCTTCAGCCAGTCCATGGGGGAATGTTGCTTCAATGTATAATAAAGGGATCGAATTAGACCTTGGTTATAATAAAAAATTCGGGGAGATTTCAGTTGGAATAAAAGCGAATGGCTCATTCATTCAGAACAAGGTTACCAATATCGGATCTAATGCCTACCTGACCAATGCAACCATGCAGTCGAGCGCTTATGAAGTGAGCCGTAAGACAGTGGGTCAGCCGGTCAATGAATTTTACGGATTCAAAAATGCCGGTATTTTCCAGACTCAGGCCGATGTGAATAATTATGTCAGCAAATCAGGGACTATGATTCAGCCCAATGCCAAGCCTGGTGATTTCAAGTGGGTGGATACAAACGGTGATGGTGTGATTACTGAGAAAGACCGGCAATATCTTGGAAACCCAACCCCTGATTTTACTTATGGCATTACCGCTAATGTCGCATACAAGGGATTTGATTTGGTCATATTTGGACAAGGTGTTTCCGGAAATAAGATTTTCCAGCAGTTACGCCGTCTGGATATTATCGGAGCTAATTATATGAATAAAGCAATGGGTCGCTGGACCGGCAAGGGTACTTCAAACACCTTTGCACGGCTATCTGACGATGATCCAAACAATAACTTCTCCTATCCAAGTAACTTCTATTTGGAAAATGGAGCTTATTTCAGAATTAAGACTTTACAACTTGGATACACGTTGCCTAAAGCACTTATGAGTAAGGCGCAGATAGAAAAATGCAGGATCTATGTAAGTGGTAACAACCTCCTTACTCTAACGAAATATACCGGATTTGATCCTGAAATTGGTGGTAGCCAGGGTATTTACAGTATCGACCGTGGCGTTTATCCACAAGCACGGTCTTTCATGGTAGGAATTGACCTCACGTTTTAGTAACTTAAAAATTTAGATACAATGAAAATAAAATTTCTATTTTATACATTAGTCTTTGCAGGCTTAATTATTCTGGGTACCTCCTGCAAAAAGAGCTTCCTTTCAGTTCAACCAATTGCCCTGTCACTGGAATCTAATTATTACCAGACTCCTGATCAGGCATTTAATGGTCTCGTTGCTATTTATGATGCTGTAGCCCCCGAAGCCGGATATGGACTAAACTGGTATGCCAATAAACTGGGTCCGTTAAACAGCGCTGCAGACGAATGTTATGCAGGCGGTGGTAGCTCAACAGATATGCAGAGTTATCAGGATTGGATGAATTATAATCTTTCTGCAGCAACAGGTCCTTCTCAGTTATTCTGGGATATGGATTATGCCGGCGTATACAGGGCAAATTTGTTAATTCTCAAACTGGCAAAGCCTGTTACCGGCTTAAGTGCCGATTTGCAAAACAGGTATATTGCGGAAGCAAAAGTTTTAAGGGCCTATTTTTATTTTGAGCTGGAACGGTTATTTAAAAACATCGTCCTCATGACAGTTCCTATTACAACAGCCGAAACCTATACTCAGGTTCAGGCTAAACCGGCTGATGTTTATGCTCAGATCGAAAAGGACCTGACTGAAGCTATTCCTGCCTTACCGGCAACAGTAGTAACCGCCGAGGACGGAAGAATCACCTCTGGAGCAGCTACTGCTATGCTCGGAAAAGTATATCTTTATGAGGCAAAATGGACTGACGCAGCTTCAGCACTAAATAAGGTGAATACCTCTGGTGTTTATTCGCTGATGCCCAATTATAAGGACATCTTTAGCCCTGCCCATAAATTCAATTCAGAATCGATCTTCGAAATTGTGCATACCAATGCAGAGGCATCCTGGTGGGGACCTAGCGATTTCAGGGGGAATGTCTATTGTACCATGGTTGGTCCAAGAAGTTATTCTGCCGGACCTGGTGCGGATGCGGATCATACCTACTATTCAGGCTGGTCTTTCAATCCGATAACCAAAGCTTTTGCTGTATCTATGCAAGGTGATCCTCGTTATCCATATACCGTTGCTGATCTGGATGGCCTCAAAGCCCTTGGCCAAGCTAGCTACCAGGCTGGTTTTATGAATACGGGATTTTTCGAACAGAAATGGTGTGCACAATTGAGATGGCTGGCCCCTACAGGTCAGGATGTTTTGAATTGGCCCAATGATGTTATCGAAATCCGTCTGGCTGACACCTACCTTATGGAAGCAGAAGCTTCAGTACAGGCAGGCGTAACAGGTCGTGCACAGATCCTTCTGGATGCTGTAAGGGCTCGCGTAGGTCTACCATCGGTACCTGCTACGTTGGATAATATTTACAACGAACGCAAATTTGAACTGGCAACCGAAGGTCACCGCTGGTTTGACCTGGTTCGTACAGGTAAAGCTGCTACTGTACTGGCATCTAAAGGATTTAAGGCTGGAATCAACGAAATTTTGCCTATTCCTCTGACCAGTATGAACAATACCAAACTTGTTCAAAACCCGGGTTATAATTAAGTTTTTAATAAAATAACTGATTAAATAGTTTTTATATGAAAAATAAGATATTAAAATCAATAAATTTCGGGGTAATAGCGCTCTTGTTAATAAGCGTTACGCTCATCTATAGCTGTAAAAAAGAAAAAGTAAATACTTTGGGAGCAGTACCAACTGCCAGTCAGGTTCTGATCCAAAAAACAGCAGGTGTCGATGCCAACCATTGGGTTTTGAAAAATGTGTCAACAACCAACGGCATAGCTTATTGGGACTTAGGTAACGGTTCTGTACTTTCCGGAGATTCAGTAGTCGCTTTCTATCCGGACGTAGATACCTATACCATTGCGTTAACACTGGTAACCAGTGGGGGTATGGCTTCTTCATCAATTACACATTCGCAAACTACGCCCGATCCGAAAGCCGGTAATTTAGTTAAAGGTGGCAAATTGGCAACTGCTGCAGATATTGCACAATGGACTATTCAACGAATTAACGATAGTGTTAATTCATCCATAGTGTTTGCAAATGGTTGGGCAACTGTTACTAATGTAGCTGAGTCCTGGGGACAGCTTGCAATTTATCAGCCAATTCAGGTAGTTGCTGGTCAGAAATATAAAGTCGATTTAAGTTTTAAAACCGCCGGAGTGAATAATGGTTGGTTCAAGATTTATGCCTGCCTGACCCAACCCACACAAATGGTTGAATATACTGGTGCTATTGCAGTAACTGAGATCGCTATATGGGGCAGTGTTGGTGCAAAATCAGGACTGTTATCGAATATCTTTAACCCAACTGCAGGGATTGCGAGCGGTGATATAGTTACCTTTGCTACAAGCGGAACTATTTGGCTCGAAATTCAAGCCGGAGCTGAGAATTTGATGGGTGGTGTATCATTTACAAATATTCAGTTCAGAGGGGTTCAATAAGTAATATTAAAACAGCCTATTATAAATCTATTTTAGGCTGTTTTAATTTACTTTAAAACTCACTTATAAATTTTGTTTTATATAATTTCTAAATAGCCGGTCATTTCCACAGATTGGCCGGCTATTTTTATCTTAATCCACAGCCCAAATGAATCTTTTACGGGGGATTTCCCTATTTACAATTATAGCAATTCTTTATTGTTCCTGCAGCAAATCGAAAACACCGGTTACACCGGTACCGATCCCTATCTTACCAACACTTTCAATACTGGATATTTCTCATACCAGAGATAATAAGATTGCTTCAGCGTTTCGGTTTTTTATTAGTGTGTCATCTGCAAGTGACAAAGATATTAAGGTCAATTATGCAACATCGGATAGTACAGCCAAAAGCGGTATCGACTATACGATGGTTTCAGGCACATTGACTATTCCGGCCAGTCAAACCCTCGGTTATGTGGATGTTAGTGTATCTGGTGACAGTTTACGCCAGCCAGATCAGACCTTTTACCTGACAATCAGTAATCCGGTGAATGCCACAATAAAGGGTTCGGCCAAAGCAATTGGTACGATCACAACTAATGGAACCTATTATCCAAGCGATAGTGAAGGTTATTTCTCTCCTTTATCATATACCGGCTATACACTGGCGTGGAGTGATGAATTCAACGAGGCAACAATTAATACAGACGTCTGGAATTATGATATCGGAGGAAGTGGCTGGGGAAATCATGAGCTGGAATATTATACCAATAGTCCCAATAACTCTTATCTGTCAAACGGCAAATTAGTGATTGAAGCCCGCCAGGAAACCATTGGAACCAATAATTATACATCAGCCCGGATGAATACATCCGGTAAAAAATCATTTCAATACGGAAGAATAGATATGCGGGCTAAAATTCCGGTATCACATGGCATGTGGCCTGCATTGTGGATGTTGGGATCCAACATTGGAACTTCACCCTGGCCTGCCTGCGGGGAAACAGATATCATGGAATTAGTAGGCAGTTCACCCAACAGGGTGGTCGGTTCAATTCACTGGGCCCAGGCGGATGGGTCATCAGGTACCGTAAATAATGCCTATTTCTTAAATTCGGGTGATTTTTCCCTGCAATTCCATGTATTTAGCCTGGTCTGGCAAATGAACTATGTCCAAATTATCGTTGATGGTATTCCATACATGACAGCAACCAATAGCAGTGTAACTTCCGGCACCTGGCCATTTAATGCTCCTTTCTTCTTCATATTTAATGTGGCTGTGGGAGGCGACTGGCCCGGATCGCCAGATGCTACAACCATATTCCCGCAACGCATGTATGTTGATTATGTAAGGGTATTTCAATAGCAGGGAAGAGTAATTGGGTGTGATTATGTAAAACGTATTTAACAACTAAAAATAATGTTACCAAGGCAACTGGTCATTTGCATCTTCTTAACACTTGCAATTCCCTGCGTAGGGTTAATTTCAAAAGCGCAGCTTGGATATCCTGATTATACTATACCGATATCTGATGATTTACCACAGAAAAAGATAGCCACAGAGAAGTTAAAATTCTCCAGATTAGTTTGGTCTGACGAGTTTAATAAACCTGGTTTACCAGACAGTGCTAAATGGAGCTATGTGATAGGTACAGGTTGCCCTCAAAACTGTGGATGGGGAAATAATGAATTGGAATATTACACCAGCAGGCCTGAAAATGGTATTGTGGAGGGAGGAGTGTTAAAACTTAAGGCAATTAAAGAGCATTACCTTGGAACAGGATTTACCAGTGCAAAATTACAAACAAAATATAAGTTTGCATTTACCTATGGCAAAGTTGAGGTGAGAGCCAAGCTTCCGTCAGGCGTCGGAACCTGGCCAGCAATCTGGATGTTGGGAGATCTTCCGGGTTATGGCTCCTGGCCCGCCTGTGGTGAAATTGATATCATGGAGCACCGGGGTTCCGAATTAAATAAAATATTTGGCACTTTCCATTACCCTGGAAGATCAGGGGGAAATGCGGATGGTGGGAATACCATGATATCAAATGCTCTAAACCAATTTCATACCTATGATTTGGTGTGGACCCCATCTTATCTGAAAATTTATGTGGATAAGTTGCTATTTCATTCGGTGAAAAATTCGGAAAACACCCCTTTTAATCATGATTTTTATCTCATAATGAATCTGGCGATGGGGGGATTCTTTGGTGGGGCAGTAGATCCGGCTTTCACCGACGCAACCATGGAAGTGGATTATATCAGGGTATATCAATAAACTAATCATAACCAATTCTACACCGTTTTTTATGCAAAAACAAAAAAGCTCGATCGTACTAATTGCTTTGATCATCGCAATGGGTGGGTTTTTAATGGGTTTTGATGCCTCAGTGATATCCGGGGTAATAAAATTTATTGAGCCTGAGTTTCATCTCTCTAAAATTGAGCTGGGATGGTCGGTGGCCTCCCTATCACTGGCAGCAACTGCCGCTATGATGTTTGCCGGACCTGTCAGTGACCGTTTTGGAAGACGGATCGTATTGAAATATGCCGCATTATTGTATGCCTTTTCAGCATTGCTTTCGGCTGTGGCTCCGACTTTTATAATTTTGGTGATTGCCCGAATGATTGCCGGGGTTGGAGTAGGAACTTCCTTAATATTGGCTCCAATGTATATCGCCGAAATCTCTCCTGCAGAGAAACGAGGTAAATTAGTCTCTTTTAATCAGCTAAATATTGTCGTTGGAATTTCGGCAGCATTTTTTACTAATTATCTGATTGTTCATTTATCTCAGTCTGATGCCTCCTGGGTACATTCTTTAAAAATCAGGGAATTCAACTGGAGATGGATGCTCGGAATTGAATTTTTCCCTGCCACTCTTTACTTTTTCCTTTTGCTAATCGTTCCTCAAAGCCCACGATGGTTGATTATGAAAGGAAGATTTGAAGAAGCTTTGAATATCATGAAACGATTGGGTGACGAAGAGACTGCGATCAAGGTAGTTGCAGAAATTCAGCAAAGTGTTGAATTGGAGAAGACCTTACAGGAAACCAAAACAAAAGAAAAGGTCTCATTCAGAGAGTTGTTTGTACCGGCAATGAGACTGGTCCTAATCATCGGGATCGTGATCTCCATTTTACAGCAGATAACAGGGATCAATTCTGTATTCTTTTATGCCCCAATGATTTTTGAGCAATCAGGTATCGGAACCGATGCAGCGTTTATCCAGGCAATCCTTGTCGGCCTCATAAATGTCGTATTTACTATCCTTGCAATGGTCCTGATTGACAGATTAGGAAGAAAACCGTTGCTCGCTTTTGGAATCAGCGGTATTGCATTAAGCATGTTCCTGTTAGCATACGGTTTTAATGCGGCTACTTATACATTGACTGATGCAACCGTTTCAAAATTACCCGCAGCGATTAATGTTAACCAACTTGGTCCGCTGAAAAATAAAATGTTTAACAGCGATACCCAATTTAAGAACGAGGTAACTGCCGCTATTGGAGCTGATATGGAAAAGAAATATGAATCGGAGTTCATTGCAGCTGCAATAAAAATGAATCCAACGCTGATTCTGATCGGCATTCTGGGGTTTGTTGCCTCATTTGCTGTTTCTCTGGGACCTGTAATGTGGGTACTGTTTTCTGAGCTTTTCCCAAATTATATCCGGGGTTTGGCGATCTCTTTTGTCGGCTTCCTGAATTCAGCGGTCAGCTTTATGGTTCAGCTGATATTTCCGTGGGAATTGGCCAAATTAGGGAGTACCGGCACTTTCCTTTTGTATGGAGTCTTCGCTTTTGTGGGTCTGTTGCTAATGATGAAATTATTACCTGAGACAAAAGGAAAATCTCTGGAAGAACTGGAAGCCATTTTAGTAAAATAGGTATTCAATTTTTTTGAAATACTATTATATAGAAAACCGTTTTTATGCTATATCGAACAATACATAAAGGAGTAGCTGCAGTTTTGTATGCTTTATCACTTCTTACTTTATCTGTAGTTATTCATGGTTGCGTCGGTCAAAATGAACGCAAGATGGAAACTCCTACTCTAACGGTTGAGGCAGAGTCTTATATCAGTAACTCGGGGAATATCGATATTATAAATGAGAAGAAGAATGTAGTTTCGGTACAAACTAAGGATAACGATTCCTGGCTTTGTTACAAAATCAATATTCCTGTGACAGGCAGATACAACATCCGGTTATATGCAAAAAATTCTTCTGAGAAACAGGCTGTCTGCTGGATCGAAGATAATATTGACAACATCGACGGCCGGGTTTATAATGTTAGCGGGAATATGCTTATTGGTGGAAAAGGTTCAGATTATCCGGGTTTTGTACAAAAGGATGGTGCACAATTGGCCCCTTCAACACATTTTATTAAACTTCATATTGAAAAGGGAGCAGTGATTTTTGATAAACTGACCTTTACAATGATCAGAGAGCATGAGTCTTCCCCGGTCATCAGTTATTCAAAGACAGATGGTAAAGATTGGCAGCTTGTTTGGAATGATGAATTTAATGGTTTGGGATTGCCCGATCCGACCAAATGGATTTATGATACCGCAGGAAATGCAGCCAGCTGGGGAAATAATGAAGCACAGTGTTATACTATAGGCAGAAAAGAAAATGCCAAAGTCGAAAATGGGAGCTTAGCCATTACTGCAATCAAAGAAGATTTAGAGGGAAAGAAATATACTTCGGCACGGTTAATTTCGAAAACTGCATGGCAATATGGACGAATCGAAGTTCGGGCCAAACTACCTAAAGGACGCGGAACCTGGCCCGCCATCTGGATGATGCCCGGTGGGTGGTCGTTCAAAGATGGCAATTGGCCTGAAGTTGGAGAAATTGACATTCTGGAACATGTTGGGTACGACTTAAATGTTATTCATGCATCGGCCCATTCAAAAGATTATCAGTGGCAGGCTGGAAACCAAAAAACAGGGGTCATCACGGTCCCCGGTGCCACTGAAAACTTTCACAACTACATCCTGGAATGGTCTTCGGAAATACTGAAAGTCTATGTTGACGACAGTTGCTATTTCACCTACAAAAATGAAGGATTTGGTGAAACTAAATGGCCATACAATAAACCGTTCTATCTTATATTAAATTTGGCCATTGGCGGCGCATGGGGAAGCGTCAAGGGTATTGATGATGCGGCTTTTCCTCAAACTATGTACGTTGACTATGTCCGGATTTATCAGAAAAAATAATTTAAATACAGATGAACCAAAAAACCATTTATTTGGGAAATGCGGTGGTAAACTGCAGCAGACACGAAGTTAAAGGTGAATTTATTGAAATTCAAAACGAGAAATTCTATAGGATCAGCAACTATAACAGCATGCCTGATTTCTTTATGTCTATTGTTAGCGATTCAGATCACTGGATGTATATTTCGAGTAATGGTTCGCTGTCAGCTGGAAGGAAGGATCGTAATAATGCATTGTTTCCCTATTATACCGTTGACAAAATTCATGATTACAGGGGTCTGACAGGAAGTAAATCCTATATGCTGGTTGGTAAAAATGAAAAATCATACCTCTGGGAGCCATTTTCAGTGGAGTCTGAAAAAATTTATGCGATAGAAAGGAATCTGTACAAAAGCATTTATGGCAATAAAATCATCTTCGAAGAACTTAATCTGGATCTGGGAGTAGGTTTTCAATATGGTTGGTATAATAGCGAGAAATTTGGGTTTATCAAAAAATCGGTAATCAGCAATCTCCTTGAAGAAGAAGTAACCATCGACATCCTCGATGGAATTAAGAACATCCTCCCTTGTGGCATCGATTACGATTTTCAGAATACATACAGCAATTTGCTGGACGCCTATAAAAAGGCGGAGTTGCTTGAGGACACACGGCTCGGTTTATATCTGCTGAGCTCAATTCCAATTGACCGCCCCGAGCCGAGTGAATCCCTTAAGGCTACAACCGTTTGGTCATGTGGGCTTAACAACGATGCGAAAATCCTTATTTCAGATGTGCAGGTTGAAAACTTCAAAAAAGGGGAGCCTGTTGAAATTGAAACCGACATTAGGGCAAGGAGGGGTGCATATTATACCAGTCAGAATTTCACGCTTGAAAAAGATGCCCGCAGAGAATGGATGATGATTGCCGAGATTAATCAAGGAAGCGGTGCTGTTTCAAATCTCAATTTCAGCATAAAAAACACCAGGGACATTGAGAAATTGGTTAGTGCAGATATCGAACAGGGAACAGTAAACCTTAAAAAAATTGCCTCCAAGGCAGACGGATTGCAGGTGGGAGATGACCAATTGTGTTCTGCCCGCCATTTTTCGAACACCCTTTTTAATGTTATGAGGGGTGGGATTTTCACTAATAACTACAAGATTGACTCGACAGATTTCAGGCTATTTGTTTCGCAAATTAACAAAGAGGCTGGCAGGGAAAGAAAAACCTGGCTCGACCAGCTGCCTGCTGAAATTAATTATTCTGAACTGATTAAACTGGCTGAAAGCACTGCAGACCCTGTCCTGATACGGATTTGTTATGAATACCTGTCGCTCACTTTTAGTCGCCGCCATGGCGATCCAAGCCGTCCATGGAATCAGTTCTCGATTGAAACAAAGAATGAAGACGGCTCCGTAAAATTGAATTATCAGGGAAACTGGCGCGATATTTTTCAAAATTGGGAAGCGCTCACTATTTCCTATCCCGAATTTCTGGAAGGTATGATCACCAAATTCGTAAATGCTTCCACAGCTGACGGTTATAATCCATACCGGATCACACGCGAAGGGATCGACTGGGAATGTCCTGATCCGCACGATCCCTGGGCTTATATTGGTTATTGGGGTGATCATCAGATTATTTACCTTCAGAAATTCCTTGAGTTATCTGACGAATTTCATCCGGGTAAGCTCGATTTATTTCTGGAGAAAGAGCTCTTTGTTTTTGCCAATGTTCCCTACCGGATAAAGTCATACTCCGAAATCGTTAAAAATCCGAAGGAGACTATTGTGTTTGATTTTTCCCTAAACGATAAGATCAAGGAACTGACCAGACAAACCGGGGCAGACGGACGCCTGCTACGAAACAGCAACGGTGAAATCTACCGGGTTAACCTGACCGAAAAAATCCTGATTACCCTATTGGCCAAGCTCTGCAATTTTATTCCTGAAGCCGGTATCTGGCTTACTACCCAGCGTCCGGAATGGAACGATGCCAACAACGCCCTCGTGGGTAACGGCACTTCAATGGTTACACTTTATTATTTAAGGCGGTTCCTGAAGTTCTGGGCCAAAACGGTTCAACGAATCCAACCTTCAGGAACTAATTATTTCAGAAGAGGTTAAGGCTTTATTCGATAAGGTATTCACCCTTTTAACAGAAAATGCAGCCCTGACCGAATCCGGGTTTTCAAATACCCAAAGACGTCGTTTTGCCGATTATCTGGGTGAAGCAGGATCCGATTACCGAAACTCTGTTTATCAGAAATCTTTCTCAGGCACAAAAAAGGTTATTCAAATTAAAACGTTGGTTGAATTTATGGAGCTTGGTATCAAATTTATGGATCAGTCCATCAGAGTCAACAAACGGGAGGATGGGCTTTACCACGCTTATAACCTGATCTCATTATCAGACCAAAGTATTTCAATCCGTCATTTGTACGAAATGCTCGAAGGGCAGGTGGCAGTTTTAAGTTCCGGATACTTATCGGTTCAGGAAAGCCTGGATATTTTGAATTCATTGAAAAAGAGTGCTTTATTCCGTCGGGATCAATATAGTTACCTGCTTTACCCCAACCGCCAACTACCGTTATTCATCCAGAAAAATAATATCCCGGCCGGCAAGGTCAATGAATCGAAATTGCTCAGTCAATTAATTGCGGATGCCGATTTATCCATTCTAAGTAAAGATGATTTGGGTAACTACCATTTTAACGGATCATTCCGGAATGCCGGGATGTTGGGAAATGCATTGAACCAACTTGATCAGACTAAATATGCAACACTACTTTCAGAAGAAAAGGAAATGATTCAGTCTTTGTTCGTTGAGCTCTTTGATCATCAGTCGTTTACCGGCCGTTCAGGAGCATTCTACGGTTATGAAGGATTAGGAAGCATTTACTGGCACATGGTTTCCAAACTCTTACTTGCCGTACAGGAGTGTTTTTTCAGAGGAGTTGATGAAGGAGCCGATCCGGTAATTATTGGCAAATTAAAAGATCACTATTATGAAATTAAGGCAGGCATCGGTTTGTATAAATCACCGGAACTGTATGGGGCATTTCCAACGGATGCTTATTCGCATACTCCCGCCAATGCCGGCGCACAACAGCCGGGCATGACCGGACAAGTGAAGGAGGACTTTGTATCCCGGATGCACGAAATCGGAATACATGTCCAAAAGGGGGAAATAGTATTTAATTTTTCATTATTTAATTCTGAAGAGTTGTTGAAACAGGATAGTGTATTTGAGCTTTTTGATCTGAAAGGGGCGAATCAGCAAATTATTCTTCAAAAAGGTCAGTTTGGTTTTACATTTTGTCAGGTTCCGGTCGTTTACAACACATCAGACGAAGACAAAATAGCAATCACCTTCGGAGATGGGAAACAGATCGTTCTTTCAGGCCATTCTATAAATACAGAACTGAGTAACCGGATATTCCAACGCACAGAAGATGTCGTTAAACTGGAAGTCTCATTCAGAGATTTGGCTATATGACGGATGGTGTAGGTAAGCGTTTTTTAATGTTGATTAATACGTTTTATTTTTATATCCTATCTACTTATATAAGGGGATATAAACATTGTCTATTCAATGTTCAAAAGTGGCAGAGCCGCAAAATATTTATATCAATAAGCAGATTATGTGAATGTTAGGTGCAATGCACCGTAATATCAACACCTGTATTAATTAAAACTAAACAAATGGCTCACTTTAAAACAGCTCCGGAGGATGTGGTCCCTTTTGGACAAAAAATTGCTTTTGGTTCAGGACACCTTGCGAACCAGTTATTTCCGGCGGCTTTGGGTGTATTTATGATTATTCTGATTTTGGCATTGAAAATGAATCCGTTACTTGCCGGATTACTGGCTGCGCTACCTCGCCTGCTGGATGCAATAATCGATCCGATCATGGGTTATATTTCCGATAACACCCGTTCGCGCTGGGGCAGAAGAAAACCTTATATCTTTTTGGGAAGCATTATTACCGGTTTAACCTTTATGGTCATGTGGCAACTATACCCGGAAAACTCCCAGGTGTATAACTTCTTTTACTTTTTAAGCTTATCCATACTTTTTTATGTGGGTTATACCATCTTTGCAGCACCCCTTATCGGTTTGGGTTATGAAATGAGTTCCGATTACCATGAGCGGACCAGGCTAATGGCCGTCTCTCAGTGGATGGGACAGATTGCCTGGATGATCGCCCCATGGTTCTGGGTAATCATTTACGACCAGCGGTTTTACCATACAGCTCCCGAAGGGGCACGAAACCTATCTCTCTGGGTTGGAGGATTATGCATGATTCTTGGAATATTACCTGCACTTTTTTGTAAAGAGCTGGTTTTACCCGAAACAAGTGGGAAATCGAAGTTATCCTGGAAAGATATCGCTGCCAATACGAAAGAATTTTTTGGAGCTATAAAGCAAACCGTTACCTGCAAGCCCTTTCTTAAATTATGCGGAGCAACTTTCCTGATTTTTAATGGCTTTCAAACCATTGCTCAATTTGCATTTTTTATCATTATATTCTACCTGTTCAAGGGTAATACCGGAGCTGCAGGGCAATGGCCGGCATGGTTCGGAACCATTAGTGCTGTAGCAACTGCCATTTTGGTAATTCCCGTAATTACCTTTATTTCCCAAAAAATCGGCAAGAAAAATGCGTTTGTAGTAGCTACATTAATTTCCATGATTGGATATATATTAAAATGGTGGGGCTTTAATCCGGCAAATCCCTGGTTAATGTTTTTGCCAATCCCTTTCCTCTCCTTTGGAATTGGAGGCCTTTTTACTTTAATGATGTCCATGACTGCTGACGTTTGTGATTTGGATGAATTGAATAATGGCACCCGCCGTGAGGGTACTTTTGGTGCTGTTTACTGGTGGATGGTGAAACTGGGAACTGCCGTCGCGTTACTAACAAGTGGTGCAGTCTTAAACTGGGTTGGATTTGACCAGAACGCAACAGTGCAATCGGCAGAATCGATTACCCATCTGCGAATTGCCGACATACTAATTCCGGTGATTACCGGTTTAGTGGCTATTCTTATTATGTGGAAATATGATGTTACTGAAGAAAAATCACATGAAATCAGAGAGGCTTTGATTTTACGTCGGGGTAAAGTGCATCATCAGGGCGAAAATGAAGGCGCACCTATCGCATGACTTATAACCGGTAAATAATTCGCTCCAATGAAGTTTATCTCCTTAATTCTGTTTTCAGCCCTTTCCCTCTTATGCATGAACAGTATAAAAGCAGATGTTGTAACCATCTCCGGAAGACAGATATTAGTAAATAATTTCCGATATACGATTAAGGGGATATGCTATCATCCGGTACCTAAAGGAAGTAATAGTACAAGTTTTATTACCCTGACCGAGGATCTGGTTCTGATGAAAGAAGCAGGGATAAACACCATCAGGGTTTATTCTCCTGTTGCCGACAAAGCGGTACTCGATGAGATCAATGCAGCAGGACTAAAGGTGATTATTAGTTTTGGGTACAACCAGGAAGGGAAATTTGATATTCTATCGGGATCATTCATCAATTATGTGAAAACTTATAAGGATCATAATGCGATCCTCTTTTGGGAACTTGGTAATGAATACAACTACCATCCCGAGTGGTTCGGAGGTACGGTTAAAAACTGGTATCATGCATTAAATGATGCCGCGGATATGATTCATAAAATTGATCCTTCTCATCCGGTGGCTACTGCACATGGAGAGCTTCCCGATGCGAATGCACTGTCATTTTGTCCAAATGTTGATGTCTGGGGAATGAATGTATACCGTTGGGATGACCCCAAAGGTGTCATAACAGGATGGAGTGCAATTAGTTCCAAACCTATGTATCTGTCAGAGGCTGGAGCCGATAGTTATATGACCGCAAAAATGAATGGTTATGATCAGGGTGAAAATGAAAAAGCGCAGGCTGATGCCATTAGAAATATTCTGGAAGACATTTTCAGGTATCGGGATATTTGCTCCGGAGTTGCATTATTTGAATTTGCAGATGAATGGTGGAAAGCTGGCAGCAATGAAACACACGATCCGGGAGGATGGGCCCCAAACAGTAGCGGCGTTCCTTACGATGGCGCTGCCAATGAGGAATATTGGGGAATTCTAAATATTGAACGAATCAGGAAAATGTCATATGAGGTGGTAAAACAAAAATACAAGGAGTTTCAGTAGGAGTAAAATAGCTAAAATATAATGTCGTATTTAATTTCTAATAAATAACAACTGCTAACAATGAATGAAATTGTATCAAAACTTTCAATTAAAGAAAAAATAGGATATAGTTTGGGTGATACCGCATCGCACTTTGTGTGGGATATGGTTGGGTTCTGGCTCCTGTTCTTTTATACTGATGTTTATGGAATTTCTGCCGCTGCTGCAGGAACGATTATGCTCGTGGCCAGATTCTGGGATATGGCCATCGATCCGGTCATCGGCATCGTTTCCGACCGGACCACTACCCGCTGGGGAAAATTTCGTCCATATATCTTGTTTGGCGCTATTCCTTATGCGGTTCTGGCCATTTTGACTTTCACGACTCCACATCTCGGAGAGGTTGGGAAAATTGTTTATGCTGGTGCAACTTATGTACTTTTAATGACCGCTTATGCTGCCATAAACTTACCTTATTCTGCCCTTGGAGCAGTCATGACCGACGACACCTACGAACGTGCCGGACTGAACACTTACCGGTTTATCGCCGGTTTTACCGGTCAATTTGTGGTGACCGGACTGGCACTTACATTGGCCGAATTTTTTGGCGGTGGAGATAAAGCGCAGGGATTTCAATATACCGTATTTCTATTTGCTGGTCTGAGTCTGATTTTCTTTTTCATCACGTTCAAAACAACCAAAGAAAGAGTTCAGCCGCCCAAAGCTCAAAAGAATTCCCTAAAAGAAGACATCCGGAACTTATTCAGCAACAAGGCATGGGTCATTCTGGCATTGGTTGGGATCATTTCGTTTATCATGTTTGCTATGCAGAATGCAGCTATTGCTTATTATTTCAAATATTACCTGGGACGCGAAAACAATGTCCAGCTGTTTAATGTGATAGGCACGGTTGCCCTGATTGTGGCCTTACCTTTGTCAAAACCTTTGGCAAAACGGTTTGGGAACCGAAATGTATTTATTGGCAGTTCCTTAATTTCCGGTTTATTTTTTATGCTTATTTATTTGGCCGGAATAAGCGATTTGACCACAATTTATATTTTCAATATTATTGCCAAGATGGCTTATGCACCTGCAGTTCCACTACTTTGGACCATGATTGCCGATTCGGCCGATTATGGCGAATGGACTACAGGTCGTCGTGCGACAGGTTTGTATTTCTCGGCTGCAGTATTTGCTCAGAAAGCTGGATGGGGAATTGGGGCAGCCATTGCAGGCTGGATTTTAGCTGCATCCAGTTTTGTCCCTAATGTGATTCAAAACAATACAGCCATTACCGGGATAAAATTGCTGGTTTCAGTTATTCCGGGGATTTTATACATGTCGTGCGCCTTGTTTATGATTTTTTACAAGATCGACTCCAAAACCACCGAATTGATGAAAAAAGATCTGGATGCAAGAAGGGCGATTGAGGCACAATGATCAACGAATATTGCGATCAGTTTATACACATTAAATTCAGGTAAACCCTTATGAACTGGTTTTCGCAAAAGGGAATGGTTAATCCGAGTTGATGTTTTTTTGCTCCACTTCTCGAATAAGCGGAGAATATGCATTGCTTATCGCTAATTTTGTAATTCAAAATAAACAGAAAAACCCGAATGGAACACTCATGAACCAGCGTTCATAAAATAAGTTGAATAAAATCAACGAGGGTTCCACACGGATCAAGAATCTAAATTTTACTTAGTTACTTTAAATTTATACGTGTGAAAATTATTAGAAATTTAATCTTGTTGACCGTTCTGGCTGCGGCCTTTTTAAAATGCTCCAAATCAGGCGTTAGCCCGACTCCTGACCCGGTTAAACCAATACCAACGGTCAAGAATGATGTGGCATTTTGGCTTACCAAATCAGATCAGTCGGTATTACTTACCAAGCAAACTACTGTACTTGGTTTTGATTCTGTTGCGAACGCTTACCCAACTATTTTGGTTGACGATACGCAAATCTTTCAGACCATTGATGGTTTCGGATATGCCCTTACCGGAGGAAGCGCCCAGGTGATCAACTCTTTGAGTTTAACGGTCAAACAAAAATTGTTACAGGAGCTATTTGGAGCTGATACAACTTCAATATCAGTAAGTTATTTGAGAATCAGTATAGGTGCATCAGATTTGAATAATGCCCCTTTCTCCTATGATGATATCCCGGATGGTCAGACAGATCTCAACTTATCCAAATTTAGTCTGGCAGCTGATACCGTCGATTTAATCCCCATTTTACAGGAAATCCTGGCCATTAATCCGGCCATTAAGATTATCGCTACACCCTGGTCAGCCCCGATATGGATGAAGGATAATCACAGCTTCGTTGGTGGAAGTTTGTTACCGGCCTATTATGGAGTTTATTCTCAGTATTTTGTGAAATATCTCCAAAAGATGAAGTCTTTGGGGATCACCATCACTGCCATTACACCTCAGAATGAACCATTAAATCCCTATAATAATCCAAGCCTGGTAATGACCGCATTGGAGCAGGCGACCTTCATTAAGACTAACCTGGGTCCGGCATTGCAAGCTGCAAATCTGACGACAAAGATTATTGTCTATGACCACAATTGTGATCAGGCCATTTATCCGCTGACTGTTTTGGGTGATGCAGCTGCAAATCCATTTATAGATGGCTCTGCGTTTCACCTTTATGCAGGTGATATCAGTGCATTATCTACAGTTCACAATTTCTATCCTGATAAAAATGTTTATTTCACTGAGCAATATACCTCATCAACTGGTGATTTCGGAGGCGATCTAAAATGGCATTTAAAAAATGTGATCATTGGTACCACAGTTAACTGGGGTAAGGTGGCTTTAGAATGGAACCTGGCCAGCGATCCCGCTTATCAGCCTCATACATCAGGTGGCTGCAACACCTGCCAGGGGGCAATTACAATAAATGCCAGCAATAGTTTTACCCGGAATGTGGGATATTATATTGTCGCACATGCATCAAAATTTGTTCCTGCCGGTTCTGTCAGGATTGCGAGTAATTCAACGGGCAATTTTAATAGTGTCGCATTTCTAACCCCTGCCGGGAAAAGAGTTTTAATTGTTGAAAACGATGGGACAGGTGGAGCAATATTTAACATCCGGTACAAAACGAAATGGACTAGCCCTATCCTGGATAGTGGTTCTGTAGCAACCTTTATCTGGTAAAATCACAAAGAAGATTGTTTTTAAGGTCTATAATCTAAATAGATGGTAGTTAAATTCTTTAATTTGATTTTAACCCGCGGATCTCACAGATTAATGCAAATTAAAGAATAGGTCTGCGACATCTGCGGGACCTTGATTTTCGTAATGGGAACCCATAACGTTTTAATTAAATTGTAAGAATATGAAACGAGCCATGAGAAATAGTTTCTCACACATGAGGATGATTATCCATTGCAAGTTCCATCTGGCCAATAAAAATCAAATTCTCAACAAATGAAACCCTCATGAACTTACATTCACAAAAGGCAAGGTATAAATCAATGAGGGTTCCACACGGATCAAAGATCAAAATATTAATAAGTTAATTAAAATTTATACGTGTGAAATACCTGGTCGTTTTCGTTTTGCTTATGGCTATGTTCAATGGCAAAGGTGCCCTTCCAACTGATCCGTCTAAAATGGAAGGGACCTTGTGGCTCACCAGCCCCGAATCAAATGTTCTGTTTATGCCTCAGAGGTTCATTTTTGATGCTAAAAACAAGATCAATCAGGATCCCACCATTTTAGTCGATTCGACCCAGACCTATCAGTCAATTGATGGATTTGGAAATTGTCTGACCGGTGGGAGCGCAACCCTGCTCCACAAGATGGATGCAGGAAGTCGTGCAACAATTTTNAAGGAATTGTTTGCTACCGATGTAAATAATATTGGAATCAGCTATTTGCGCATAAGTATCGGGGCCTCTGACTTGAGTGACCGGGTCTACTCCTATGATGATCTGGGTGAAAGAGAAACCGATCCGCGGATGACCCGATTTTCGCTAGATGCCGAAAAAGCGGATCTGATCCCCATTCTACAGGAGATCCTCGCTATTAATCCTGATATCAAAATTCTGGGATCACCCTGGTCTGCCCCAACCTGGATGAAGACCAACAACAATGGCAAGGGAGGAAGTTTAAAAAAGGAGTGTTTCGATGCCTATGCCCTTTACTTTGTTAAATTTATTGAGGGAATGAAGGCCGAAGGGATTTTTATTGATGCGATTACCATTCAGAACGAGCCTCTCCATCCGGGAAATACTCCGAGTATGTATATGGTTGCCGAAGATCAGGCTCTGTTCATCAAACAAAGTCTGGGTCCTGCTTTTAAGGCGGCCAACCTTAAAACCAAAATCATCGTTTATGACCATAATGCCGACCGGCCCGATTATCCCTTAACAATCCTTAATGATCCGGAGGCGGCACAGTATGTCGATGGTTCTGCGTTTCATCTTTATGGCGGGACGATTGAAGCCCTTACGCCGGTTCATAATGCCCATCCTGAAAAGAATCTCTATTTTACCGAACAATGGGTAGGTGCTCCGGGTAATCTTAAAGAGGATCTGGCGTGGCATGTCCGTACGCTGATTATTGGCGGAACCCGGAACTGGTGCCGCAATGTATTGGAATGGAACATGGCTGCTGATCCCGGGAATAATCCCCATACTATCGGAGGATGTACCGAATGCCTCGGAACAATTACGATCAACGGAAACGTGGTGACCCGGAATCCTGCTTACTATATTCTGGCTCATGCCGCGAAACATGTGCGGCCAGGATCGGTTCGCATCGGATCAAATACCAGTGATGAACTTCCCAATGTGGCCTTCACAACCCCGGAAGGGAAAAAGGTTCTGATCGTGCAGAATAACAGTGGGATCACGAAAAATTTCAATATTCAGTTTAAACATCAAACAGCCGCTGCTTCTCTGGAAAAGGGTGCAGTGGGAACATTTGTCTGGTGATTCTGGTTTTTGTAAACCTTTGGTTTACAAGTCAGCCGGAGTATACTCCAATCTTCTTAATTTTATTCAATTCAGTTTGTTTATTCTTAAATGCCTCCTCTAAATCAAAATCATCCTGCAATCCTAACCAAAATTTCGGAGAAGTACCAAAATAGAGACTTAATCTAAGTGCAGTATCC
>TBL_comb47_HYPODRAFT_10000377_pt1 | contig 58809 bp, 50 predicted proteins | sample TroBogypolimnion_40_FD_10682 | JGI IMG/M metagenome (IMG submission 10682)
CCATCAATGACTTCTTCACGCCAGAATCTCGCTCGCCTGATGGCGGTGTTCAGATGATGGAGCAATGCCCGGTATCGCGAAAGCGCCTGTACCTTGTCAATCAGCACGGTCGCAAGTTGCTGCAGTTGGTGGTGAAAGACGAGCAGACTCGTGTTGCTGCCGTGCGGCACGCCCAGCTCAAAATCATTCCCTACGGCACGCGCGTTGCTCGCGTGTACCAGGACAAACCTAGTGACCCGGGCATTGAGGTAATACGCAGCGGTGTCGAGTTCACCTACCACGGTGGCAGTGCTGGCGACAAAGCCCCCAAGGTGCATCTCAAGGCTGTCACCGGTTACCGAACCTTGGTGGACAGCAGTTTGGCGTTACCCAGCGATACAGTTCACCCGGTGCCCTTGTTTACCCTGGAGCCGGGTCATGATGCCGATAAGCCGAAGTCTGCGGACGACTTGATCAGCAAAGGCGCCCATGTTGCCAACGCTGGTCACAACCAACCGGTGCGTTTTGACTTGTATTTGGCGGGTGCTGGCTTTGACTTGGGTGCCTTTGTGAACTCGGTGTATTTCTTCAACCTGTTTTCGCCGCTCGACTACCTGATACGGGCGCAAAATTGCCCATTAAACAGCGACCAAATCGTGGCGCCCATGACGTTTTACCCGATGGGGGCGTACACTTTGCTGGTACGCCGATCGCTATCACGCCACCATGGCAGGCCGTATTTGCAGTTTTATAACAATGCAGGGTATTACGACAAGATCATGAACCGGCCTACTGCCTGGATGGGTGCTGATGGCGAACTGCAGTGGTCAACCATGGCGCAAGATGAAGCCGCCCTGAGCCGTTCTTCAGTTTCGAAACCAACCGGTACCGCTGAAGTAGGCAATGCTGGTCAGACGTAGCCTCTGGTCGCTAGCCCATCTTCGCGGCCAATTTTTCAGCTTGCAGGTGGGTGTACTTCTTCAGCATTTGCAGTGTTTTGTGGCCGGAGATGGAGGCGAGCTCAAGAATCGAAAAATCCCCACGTTCGGCATATCTTGAAATTGATTCGTGTCTTAAGTCGTGCCATGTGAAGTCTTCAATCTTTGCCCGTTTGCAAGCCGTTTTGAAAACCGAATGCAGGCCTTGTTTTTGAACCAGGAGGACTCTGTTCCCATCGGAGCGAGGAATTGATTGAAGCAATTCAATTGCGCGCCCCGACAGTGGCACAGCGCGCGCGTCACCGTTCTTGGTGACTTTTAAAAAGGCAATGCGCTTTTCAAGGTTCACATTGTCCCAATTCAGGGCGAGGAGCTCGCCCTGACGCATTGCGGTTTCAACACTCAAGAGCAGGGCTGGCTTGAGCCAGCGATTTGTGGATCGATCACAGGCTGCTACGAGTTTGTCAAATTCCTCAGCCGTCAACCGCCTTTCACGGGATGGATTGTTTGCTGGCTTACGGATCAACGCAACGGCGTTGCCAGTTGGTAGGGTCATTCTGAATTCTTTGCTCGCCACGTCCAGGACTTTTGAAAGCAAATCCAATTCGGTCTTGACAGTAGCACCGGAAATTCTTGGTGCTTTTTTGGCATCAGAAAATCGCGGGTCGGGGTCGGTGAGTCGCTGATCACGATAGAGCGCAATTTTGTCAGCCGTCAATGAGGCAACTGAATGGCTGCCAAAGCGATCTACGAGGTGAGCCAGTTTGTGTTTCCAGCCCATGCCACGGTAGTGAAACGCTGCAAATTCTGTGCTGAACCGTGCAGCCAGATCTTTAAACAAAGTGTTTTCCGCCGCAGCGGTTGAAACGTGCGTGCCTTTGTCAATTCCAGAATCAATGCCACGCGCCCACACTTGGGCTTCAAGCTTGGTACGGAAAGTTTTTGACTGCGAAGGGAAGCCTTTTCGCCTGATTTTTGCCTGCCACCAGCCCGACTCACGTTGTTCAAAAACTGCCATATTTGAAGTCCTCCAGCGAAATAAATGTCCCCGTTTTGTCCCCGAAAGTCATTTTTAATGACTAAAATCATTCTAACACTATGATTTTAAAGAAGAAAAAGAGAATAAATATTGCCCCTGCTAAGGGAGTATGGGGTGTAGAGCCTCATCGAGGGTTCGAATCCCTCCGTTGCCAAACAAAGCCCCAAAGGATCAGTCGATTTGGGGCTTTTTTTTCGAATGCCTGCACAGCGCCAGTGAAACGGTCGAAGGCCGATGCAGGGTTGTATGATCAACCGCGCTTTCCAAGTCGCCATGGCGGGCCCGCCGCCGCGATGGCATCCGCAACGATACAAGGAGCAAACATGAAATTCATTTCCCGCACTTTGACCGGTCTGGCCTGCGCTGCAGGCCTGGCATTTGGCTTGCCGGCGCAGGCCGCCGAAAAAGTCAACATCGGCATTGTCACCGCCCCCAATTTTGTCCACACGATCGCCGCGCTGAAGTTCAAGGAAGAACTCGACAAGGCCTTGCCGGGCAAATACGACGTCATCGTGCACCACTCGGCTGCCCTCGGCAGCGAGACCCAGGTGCTGCAGCAGCTCCAACTCGGCACCGTGCAGATGAGCGTCTGTACGACCGGTCCGGTGGAGTCCTTTGTACCGGAGATCAAGGCGCTCGAGATGCCCTTCCTGTTCAGTTCCTACGAGGCCTCGGACAAGGTGCTTGACGGCCCGATCGGGCAGGATCTGCTCAAGCGTTTCGAGAAGGTCGGTCTTGTCGGGATGCACTTTCTCGACAACGGCTTTCGCAATGTGACCAACTCCAAGCGCGCGGTCACCGGCCCGGATGATCTCAAGGGAATGAAGATCCGCACGATGGAGTCGCCCACCCATCTCGCGATCTGGCGTGCCATTGGCGCGAATCCGACGCCGATGGCATGGCCCATCACCACGCAACTGCAGCAGGGCGTGCTCGACGGCCAGGAAAATCCGATCTCTGTGATATCCGCTGGCAAGCTCAATGAAGCGGGCCAGAAGTACCTGACCATGAGCCGGCACGTTTACTCGGCGCTGGTATTTGTCGGCAGCAAGGCCTTCATGGATAAATTGCCCGCCGCGGACCGCAAGGCTTTCATGGACGCTGCGCAGGTTGCATCGATTGCCGGTCGCCGTTATGTGCGTGACAACGAAGCCAGTCAATTGGCCGCCTTGAAGGCTGCCGGCATGCAGGTCGTCGATGCCCCCGACCTGGCCGCCTTCCGCGCCAAGACGGAACCGGTGTATGCCTCGCTGAGCGGCGACACCAAGAAGATCGTCGACGAGATCCGCAAGACCGTAAAGTAAGTCCGGCGCGTTTCGATCCGGCGTGACGCTTTCTGTCACGCCGATTCCGATTGTTTGGAGAAACCATGAGTGTTCACCTTGGATTGATGTCGCTCAGTGAGCGGGTCAATGGCCTGGTCGAGAAGTTGTTGCTGGTGGCGGGGGTTGTGATCTCGGTCGTCCTGTTCATTCAGGTGCTGGCACGCTACTTCGGCCATTCGCTGAGCTGGTCGGAAGAAGTCGGTCGTTACCTGCTGGTGGCCACCACATTCTTAGGCGCCACAGTGGCCTACAAGCGGGCGCACTTCATCGGTCTGGCCGGCTTCGGCGCGCGCTTCGGCCTGTTGTTCGAGCAGGTCGTCCTGCGCGGTCTGCAGTTGCTGAACCTTGGCTGCTTCGGCCTGATCACCTGGTACGGCGCGAAATACACCCTGAACGCCTGGGAGCAGGCCTCCACCGCGATGCAGATGCCCATGTCGATACCGATATCTGTCGTACCGCTGTCAGGGTTGATCTTCGTGCTGCATATTCTGGCCGACATGACCAAGAGCAGGCAGATGGCGTCATGATCATCGTCCTGCAATTTGTATTGATGTTCCTGCTGATGGCGCTGGGGCTGCCGATCGCCCTGTCTATCGGCCTGCCCGCCATCGGGCTCATCGTGACACCCGGCGTTTTTCCCGATGCTGTCACGCTGGCCGCGCTCGGTCAGACCGTGGTGCAGCAACTTTTTTCCGGCGTCGATTCATTCGATTTGCTGGCCGTGCCCCTGTTCATGATCGCCGGCTCCATCATGGAGGTCGGCGGCATCTCAAGGCGTCTGATCGACTTCTGCAACAGCCTGGTCGGCTGGGCTCCAGGTGGCCTGGCCGCCGCGGCGATCGTGGCCTCGATGATCATTGCTGGCATTTCCGGCTCGGCCGCGGCCGATACCGCCGCAATAGGCGGTGTGGTCATCCCCGCGATGATCCGTCAGGGCTATCCGCCAGCTTTTGCCGCCGCCGTGGTGGCAGCGGGCGGCTCCATCGGCATCATCATTCCGCCATCGATCCCGATGGTCATCTTCGGCTTCATGACCAACATCTCGATCTCGCAACTGTTTGCCGGCGGCATGCTGGTGGGGATCTTGCTCGGTCTATCGTTCCTGGTCATTTCGGTCTGGATATCCTGGCGCAAAGGCTACGGCGAGCGCGAGCCCTTCAGTTGGAAGAAGGTGCTGCTTACCGGCAAGGCCGCGTTCTGGTCCATGGGCGCACCGATTGTCGTGCTCGGCGGCATACTGACCGGCATCGTGACCGTAACCGAAGCCGCTGCGCTGGCGGTGTTCTATGCGCTGCTGGTGGGTACCGTGATCAATCGCGAACTAGCCTGGAAGGAACTGCCCGGGCTCATCATGCGATCGCAGGTTGCAGCCGGTGGCATTCTCTTCATCATCGCCATGGCCAAAATCTTTGGCTGGTTGCTGGCCATGCAGCAGGGCGCGCATCTGCTCGATGTTTTCGTCAACTCGCTCTCTCTGCCTCCGGTCGGCTTGTTGTTGCTGGTAATGGGTTTGCTGTTGGTGGTGGGCTGCGTCATGGAAACCACGGCCGCATTGCTGTTGCTGGTGCCGGTGCTCGCATTGCTGACGCCGCAGATGCAGGTCGACCCGGTTCAGTTCGGTGTGCTGGTTGTCGTCAATCTGGCGATCGGAATGTTGACGCCGCCGGTTGGCATCTGCCTGTTCGTGGCCTGCGGCATCGCCGACGTCTCGCTCGGCAAGATCTCACGCGCCGTCATGCCGCTGGTGATTGTGTCGCTGATTGATCTGTTGGTTGCCGCGCTGTGGCCGCCACTGACCATGTGGTTGCCGACGCTGTTCTACCGCTAGCGGGATCAGTCGGAGCGATCGCCGTTGTGTTCGCATTCCGGTGGCTCGCCGTAGCCGGCTGATCGCACCGCCTGCTCGAGAGACAACTCGACCTGGAACCAGCGGCAATCATTGTTCTCGTAACGGTAGCTCCAGACCACCCCGCGTGCGCGCCCGAGCAGCCGCACATCGCCGGGTCGTCCCAGCAGCGCCAGCACTTCCTCCTGTGCCATGCCGGGGTTGATGCGCGTGAAGTTCTCGATGGTCAGGACCTGTTCCGCGCGCTTGGCGCGGCCGGCCGCATCGAAATAGACAAACCAAGTATGACGACCGTAGGGCCCGCGTGGAAATTCCATCCGGCTGCCGCCCTCGGTTAAGCGCTCCCGGTCCGGTGCGCCCATCTGAGCGATTACCGCGCCACGCTCCATGCCGACGAAGGCAGCGGGTGGCGCGTAGCCCGCGCAGCCCGACAGTGCCAGACAAAGCAGGAGCCGGAAGCCAGGGAAGAGACGATGCTGTATCACGAATGCTCCTGATCGGTGTCTGCCAGGCGGCGGCGATCAGGGCATTGTATTTTTGTTCGCGTTCTGCAGGCGAACGGACTGCGGCGAAGCCACTGCCGTGGTAATGGATTCGCCGCGCGGGTACTTAGCGCGCTGGAACAATGACGACGGTGTCGCCAGTGGTGGTTCCCTTGGCGCCAGTGCGACCGGTTGCGCCCGTGCTGCCGGTGTTTCCGGTCGCACCGGTGTAGCCGGTGGCACCCGTGTCACCGGTAGCGCCGGTCGCGCCCGTGCCGCCGGTTGCGCCGGTGTAGCCCGTGGCACCCGTGCCGCCGGTTGCGCCGGTGTAGCCCGTGGCACCCGTGCCGCCGGTTGCGCCGGTGTAGCCCGTGGCGCCGGTATTGCCTGTGTTACCGGTGCGGCCAGTGGCGCCGGTGTAGCCGGTCTCACCCTGCGGACCGGCCGGGCCGGCTGGCGCCGAGATGCAACCCGCCAGTGCGGTCGCTACAGCTGCGGCCAAAAGCAGTTTTGAATATTTCATGATGGTTCCTTTGAATGGACTGACGGGCAGTCACCCCTTGCGGTGCGAACAGGCCCAGAATTGATCAGTTTCTGGCGACAGGATCAGCGCTGGCAGATCAGGCCTGCGCCGTGTAAGTCGCATTCGCGATCAACCTGCTGGTGTCACCCCGAAAGACGATATCTGCAGTCATTGCGTCACGACTGCACCGAAGGTAACCCGGGCCTTTGGCGCTGTCGGTGCGCTGGCCCACCAAAGTTGGTCGCGACCTGTCCGCAAGTGCTGCAGTCTGTCGCATGGTGCTGCAGCGCATCGGCTGCGGCTGGTCGTCCGGCTGGGGGATTGCGTACAGTAGCGCCATGAAACCTCACGCAACACCGAAAGCCGACATGGGCAAGGAATCAAGCAATCAGGGCGCAGGCAGCCGATGGAGTCGCGTCTCCGCTGCTGCCCTGAAGACGTATCACGCCTATGCAGGTTGGCTGGTCAGCATCTCGTGGTGGCGATTTTTTGGCTATTCGCTGTTGCTGATCGTTGCCATGGGTATTCTTCACGATATCCCGCCTCTCAGTTGGACCTATTCCGAGACCTTGAGCGATGCCGGGACCAGCACGCATGCTGGCAAGACGCGCGCACAAGCGAAATCCGGTGCGCAGCACAAGGGTTCGGGCGACGGCGTCGATATTTCGATTGACGAACGCGGTGTTCACATCAGCACGCGCAGCGCAGCGCCGGCGTCTGCGGCGTCGCCTCCTGCGGCAGCGGCTTCGTCCGAGATCGCGCCGGCCGTGCCGGTGCTGCCACCGGTGCCGGGTGTGACAATCAAGCTGCCGCCCGGGGCCGACGCGCAGACGGTCAAGGAGGCGGTCGAGGAGGCGCGCCAGGAATTGCTCGACGCGCTCGAAGGCGCACGACAGGAGGCGCAGGACGCCGCCGAGGCGCAGCGCCCGCGTGTGGTCCGGCACAAGCTCGGCGAGCCGCTGATGCCGCTGACGATGTGGTTCATCCTGTTTTCAATCATCATCAAGCTCAGCTACAAGGGCAAGGTCCAGGCCGAGGCCAAGGCAGCGCACGCCACCGAGGTGGCCGAAGCCGAGTCCCTCAAGCGCCAGGTGATCGAGGCGCGCATGGCTGCGATGCAGGCGCAGGTGGAGCCGCATTTCCTGTTCAACACGCTGGCCAGCATCGAGCATCTGATCGAAACCGATCCGGCCCGCGCCGGCAAGATGCAGAGAAACCTGATCGCCCTGTTGCGCGCCACCATGCCCACCATGCGCGAAGCCAACGCCCAGGGTACGCGTGACCTGGGGCGAGAACTGGCGGTAATCCGGCCCTATCTGGAGATCCTCAAGGTGCGCATGGAGGAACGCCTGCAGACCGAGATCAATGTCGCCGACGGGCTGCTCTCGGCCGAATTCCCGCCCATGATGTTGCAAAGCCTCGTGGAAAACGCCATCAAGCACGGTCTCGAGCCCAAGGCCGATGGGGGCCTGTTGCGCGTGAGCGCCGAAATCCAGCATGGCAAGCTGGCCGTTACCGTGGCCGACACCGGCCTGGGCTTTGGCAAGTCCGCCACCGCTGGCACCGGCATCGGTTTGAGTAACATCCATGAGCGCCTGGCCCTGTTGTACGGCGATAAGGCGAGCCTGTCGGTGACGGAGACTGCTGGCGGCGGTACTTCGGTCACCATCACCGTGCCCTATGTGGCACGCCCCAACACGGAGGCCTGAGATGCCAACTGCACTGATTGCGGATGACGAACGCCTGATGCGCGAGCAATTGCGCGCGCGCCTGCGCGAGGTCTGGCCGGACCTGGAGATCGTGGCCGAAGCCCGCAACGGCGAGGAAGCGGTGGCCCTGACCGCGCAGCACCATCCGGACGTGGTCTTTCTCGACATCCGAATGCCGGTTCTGACCGGCGTAGATGCCGCGCGCCAGATTGCTCAGCTGCCTACTTTCGAGGATGCCGTCGGCTGGCCAGGTTGTGAGATTGTCTTCATCACTGCCTACGACCAGTACGCGGTGCAGGCCTTCGAGCAAGGCGTGGTCGATTACGTGCTCAAGCCGGCCGAGCGCGAGCGCCTGAAGTTGACGGTGGAGCGCGTGCGCCAGCGCATCAATGATCGTGCGCCGCACGGCTCAGACGGCACTGGTGCTTCGGTTGATGCTCCGCTGGCGGCGCACACGCCGCAGATGCAGCAACTGCTGCAGCAGTTGGCGGCACAGATCAACCCGCAGCAGCCGCCCAAGCTGCAGTGGATCCAGGCCACAGTGCGCCAGGCGATTCAGATGATCCCTCTTGAGGACATTTTGTTTTTCATATCGGACGAAAAATACACACGGGTCCAGACGGCGAAGATGGAGGCACTGATCCGCAAGCCAATCAAGGAACTGGTGGAAGAAATCGACATGCGCCTGTTCTGGCAAATCCACCGCTCGACGCTCGTCAACATCAAGGCCATTGCCAGCGTCAGCCGTGACGCGCGTGGCCGTCAACTGGTAAGCGTGCGCGGCCATCCGGAGAAGCTAGAGGTCAGCCGCAGCTACGCGGGTCTGTTCAAGGGCATGTGATTCTCTTTCCGGCTCTTGCTTGATGCACATCAACAGATGGCGCATGGTAAAAACGCCTATCACATGGTGGTGCTATACGATTAATTCACCAAAAGATTCGAGTGCCAAGAGCGCTCGATTGCCCATTTGGGGTGAGTGTTAAGCCGCTTACCTGTCTGTGGCCGGAACGTGTTCGACCAAGCTGCGAGTTCATCCAGGGTGGGCCTTGAGATCAACCGATAACTCATGGACGTAGCACGATGAAAACCAAGTCAGTCAAATACCCCGGCATTCCCAGCGTCATCCACGGCAACGGCGCCGTTGCCCATGTCATGAACAACGTCTGCGGCGGCGTCATCGGCTACCCGATCACGCCGTCGACCGAGATTGCCGAAATCTACGAGGCATTCCGCGCCGAGGGCGGCGTCAATGTCTGGGGCAAGCACCCGTTCTTCTTTGGTCCCGAAGGCGAGCACTCGGCCCAGAGCGGCGCGCTCGGCGCGGCGCTAACGGGTGGCCAGTTTATTTCGAACGCTTCATCGAGCCAAGGCATCCTATACGCGCTCGAATCGCATTACGTCACGGTCGGCAAGAAGGTCGGCGGCTTTGTGCTGCAGGTCGCTGCGCGCGTGGTATCCAAGCATTCGCTCAACGTGATGGCCGGGCACGACGACGTCTACGCGCTGCTGTCTTCGGGCTACACGATCCTGTTTGGCGCCAACCCGCAGGAGGCGGCCGATCTGGCCGCCATCTCCTACCGCGTGGCATCGCTGTCGCTGATTCCGGTGGCCAATGCCATGGACGGCTTTGCCACCAGCCATATGCTGAGCGAGGCCTTGATGCCCGAGCCGGCACTGCTGGCCGAATTCCTCGGTGACCCGGCCGGGCGCATCAAGGCGCCGACGCTGGCGCAGGAAATGCTGTACGGGGCCAAGGGTCGCGTCGCCCAGTTGCAACAATACCTCTCGCGCAAGCAGGCGGACCTGACGCCCGAGCAAACGGCCAAGCTGCAGGCATGGCTCGAAAAGAACGCGGCCAAGGTCGAAGCCGACAATGCGGGCGCAATGGTCGACAAGACGCTGGCCTGGTTGCCCGAAGAGTTGCACGCGCCGTGGCAGCGCCAGTGGCGCAATGCGGCCGAGAAGGGCACGCGCCAACTGGTGCCGGCGCTCGTTGATGTGAACAATCCGGGCCTGACCGGTGCGGTGCAGAACCAGCCCGACTTCCAGGCCGGATCGGTCGACCACCGCACCCATTTCGCTAGCGCCGTACCAGCCTTCGTGCGCCAGGCCATGGACGAATATGCGGCGCTGACCGGGCGCACCTACAAGCCGGTGCAGACCTTCCAGTGCGAAGACGCCGACTACGTGATGGTCGGACTGGGCTCGGTCACCGACGACGTGGAAGCGGTGGTGAGTTACCTGCGCGGTCAGGGCAAGCAAGTCGGCCTGGTGGCAGTCAAATTGCTGCAACCATTCCCAGAAGCCGAACTGGTGGCCGCGCTCAAGGGCAAGAAGGCGGTCACGGTGCTGGAGCGTTCTGACCAGACCATGCTCACCAGCCTGGTGACGCAGGCGCTGTTCAAGGCGCGCGAGAACGCCGGCCAGATTCGACATGCCGGCGTCCCGGCCCTGAAGAACAGCCCGCTGCTGACTACTGCCATTTTTGGCCTCGGTGGGCACGACCTGCAGCCGCGTCATCTGATCGCTGCGTTTAAGAATATGGAAGACGGCAAACTGGTGCCGCTGATTTATCTTGGTTCCCAGTTCTTCTCGGACAGCGCGACACCGCGCGTGGCCGAACTGCTGCAACGGCTCAAGGTCGCCTATCCTGAGACCGAGCCGATGGCGCTGCAGACGCAGCCCAATCCGAAGCTGCTGCCGGATGCGGGCTTTCGCGTGCGCTTCCACTCGATCGGCGGCTACGGCACGATTGCATCGGGCAAGCTGCTGACCGACATCCTGGCCGGCGTGCTGGGCATGCACTCGAAGTCGGCGCCGAAATACGGCTCTGAGAAGAGCGGCGCACCGACCAACTACTACATCACGCTGAGCCCCGAGCCGGTCAAGATCACCAATGCTGAGCTGGAAGACGTCGAAGTTGTCGTCGCGCCCGACCACAAGGTTTTCAGCCACACCAATCCGCTGCTCGGGCTGGTCGCCGGCGGCACGTTCATCCTGCAGTCGAATGCCAGCGCCGAGGAAGTCTGGCAGGAACTACCAGCCAAGGCGCGCCAGAAGATCCGCGCGCAGAAGATCCGCTTCCTGATCGTCGATGCATTCGCGGTCGCCAAGAAGCATGCGCCGACGCCCGAGCTGGCCACGCGCATGATGGGCATCGCTTTCATCGGCGCCGTTGCCGGACACGTGCCGCAGGTTGCAGGTGGCGCGAGTGAGGAGGCGATCCTTGCAAAAGTCCGCCAGCAGATCGCCAAGAAATTCGGCGGCAAGGGTGGTGCCGTGACCGACGGCAATATGGCCGTGATCCGCGAGGGCATCGAGGCCACGCAGAAGGTCGACTACGAGTCCGCTGCCTTTGCCCTGATCGACGCGAAGCCGGCGCCGATCCAGATCTACAGTTCGTCGCTGTCGGCCGCGCAATGCCAGAGCGCCGGCCCGTCGGGTTGCGCCGGCATGTTCGATGCGCAGTACTACGACGACATGGTCTTGAAGTCCTTCCGCGAAGGCAGCATCGGCGAAGCGCCGGTGCTGCCTGGCACAGGCTTGTTCATGCCGGCCGGTAGCGCCGGCGCCAAGGACAAGGGCTTGTTCCGCCGCACCGTGCCCGAGTTCAATGCCGACCTATGCACCGGTTGCATGGAATGTGCGCTGGTCTGCCCGGACGCTGCGATTCCGAACGTGGTGCACGAGATCCACGAACTGCTGCTCGGCGGCATCAAACAACTCGACATCACGCCGAAGCAGGCCGAGGCCATGCGCAGCCACGTCTATGCGCTGGCCGAAGCCGTGCGCGAGGACTACCGCCAGAGCAAGGAGGCGCGGCCCTTCCATGAAGTAGTCGCCGCTGCGGCAAGCCATCTGGAAACCGACAATGTCACACTGCTGCGCCATTACAACAAGCTGATCGAGTTGCTGGCCATGTACCCAGTGGCGCGCACGCGGCCCTTCTTTGACGCGATGGAGAAGAGCAGGGCTGGCACGGGCGGGCTGTACGCCGCCAATGTCGATCCCTGGAAATGCACCGGCTGCCTGGAGTGCGTCGAGGTCTGCGGCCCGGGCGCGCTGGTGGCGCGCGAGCAGGACGCAGCCGTGCTGCAGGTGCTGCAACAGCGCTTTGATTTCATGGGCAAGCTGCCCGACACGCCGGCGCGTTTCGTCGATGGGGCGATCAAGCCCGACGGTGAGGTTAAGCGCCTGTTGCTGGACCGTTCCAACTACTACTCGACCACCGGCGGCCACGGCGCTTGCCGCGGTTGTGGCGAGGTCACGGCGATCCGACTCGTCATGGCGACGAACCATGCGATCACATCCAAGCGCCAGCATGACCATGTGCGAGAACTAGAGAAGCTGATTGCCGACTTGCAGGCCAAGCAGGCAGCGCTGGCACCGGCCGAGAGTGCGCGCCAGCAGCGCCTGGGCGCACTGATCGACACACTGGAGAAGCGGCTTTATCTGTTCGAGAGCGGTCCCACTGGCAACGGCCCGGCCGGTGCCGTGGTCGCCAACTCCACCGGCTGCAGCAGCGTTTACGCCTCGACCTTCCCGTACAACTGCTACAACGATCCCTGGGTCAACAGCCTGTTCCAGGATGCACAGCCGCTGGCCAAGGGTATCTTCGAAGGGATCGCGGCGCAAACCGTGGCCGATGTGCGCGCACAGCGCCTGGCGCGGCTGGAACTCTCCGACACCTACGACGCCAGCGCGCACGACCCGGAACTGCGCATGCTGTCCTGGGAACAGTTCAGCGTCGCCGAGCTCGGCCTGATGCCGACCGTGATCACGGTCGGCGGCGACGGCGCCACCTACGACATCGGCTTTGGCGCGCTGTCGCGCATCCTGATGAGCGGCACACCGCTAAAGGTGCTGGTGCTCAACACAGGGTCCTACTCCAATACCGGCGGCCAAGCCTCGACCTCGAGCTTCATCGGACAGGACTCCGACCTCGCGCGCATCGGCAGCGAGTCCAGCGGCAAGCACGAGTCGCGCAAGGAACTCGGACTGATCGCCGCCTTCCACTCCAATGTCTTCGTCTGCGCCACCAGCACCTCGCTGCAGGGACACTTCCTGAAGAACACGATGGAATGCCTGAGCTATACCGACGGCCCCGCGTTGCTCGACGTCTACACGCCGTGCCAGGGCGAGCACGGCATCGCCGATGCGGCTTCTTCCGAGCGCTCGCGCCTGGCGGTGCACAGCCGCATGAACCCGGTCTTTGTGCACGATCCGCGCCGCGGCACCAATTTGCACGACTGGTTCTCGCTTGAAGGCAATCCGGATATCGAGAAGACGTGGGCCAGCAGAACGCTCGAATACATCGACGACGCTGGCGTGCTCAAGCTGCTCAGCACGGCGCTGACGCCGGCGCACTTTGCCCTGGGCGAGATCCGCTTCAAGAAACAGTTCCACAAGCTCGCCCCCGACGATGTCACTGCATTGCCGGTGGAAGACTTCGTCGAATTGCCCAAGGCCGAGCGAGTCGGCAAGACCGCCTTCATCTGGTCTACCGATGCCAAGAAGCGCCTGCAAAAGATTGCCGTTGGCGACGCCATCGTCGCCTTGGTCGAGGAGCGGCGCAAGTACTGGCATCTGCTGCAGTACCTTGACGGCCAGCACGTCGCCAAGCTCGACGAAGACCATCGCCTGGGAATGGAGACGCTGCAGGCGCAGTACCGCGATTCGGTCACGCAGCGCGATTCCTCGCTCGACGCCTTCGCGCGCGCCATGTCGGAACTCGCGGCTTCGAGCAGGGCGCCGGTCGGTGCGGCGCGCGTGATCCCGATCGCAGCGGTGCCGGGCGGCCCGGCCGCTCCGGCCGGTGCGGGCACTGCGGTAGCCAATGCGATGGTGAGCTATGACGTTGCCGATCAGGTCAACTGCACGGACTGCAAGACCTGCTACCAGGACTTGCCCGAGCTGTTCGAGAAAACGCGCATCGTGGTCGATGGCGTATCGCGCGATGTGGCGCAAATGATTCCGGGTGCGCTTGAGAAGCTCAAGGTCACGCCCGAACTGAAGGCGCGCATCAAGCGCGTGTCGGCCAACTGTGATGCGGAGATCATTCGATGAGCAGCGATAACCTGGCCGCCGCCGCCGGCGGCGACGAACTCAACCGCTACCTGAGCGCCAGCAGCACGCTGGCGGCAACGCGCTCGCAGCTCGAAGCGCTGGAACAGACCGAGGCCGTGGAGACGTTCCACCGCCAGCTTGCGCTGTTGCGCCGGCGCCTGCTCAATGAGCCGCAAGCCTTTCGCGACATGTTCATTGCCGACGGCACGAACGCGATGGTCTGGGAGTTCCAGCAGGACGAGCTGAGCCAGGAATTCACGCGCACCTTCTGGAGCTTGCTGCTGCGCGACGACGACACTTCCAAGGTGCTGATGCGCTTTGTCTGGAACGTGCCGCTCGGGCTCAAGCGCAAGTTTGTGCGCGCCATCGACAGGCACCTGTCGGAGCGCTACCCGATGTTCAAGGGCCTCTCGCAAGGCTGGCCGGCCGAGAACGCGATCCCGCCCTACATGCGCGACGCCGAGGAGCGCTCCCATGACTTCGGCCTGGTGAACCAGGGCTATCTCGGCTACATGAACCTGGGCTACAACGCGCGCGAAGTCGAGCTCTTTGTCTGGCTCGAAGCGCTGCGCGACAAGCAGTGCGAAGACAAGCCCTGCGAAATCGGCGTGCGCGTGGCCGGCAAGTTCGAGCCCAAGGGCGGCTGCCCGGTCAAGATCCATATTCCGCAAATGCTCGAACTGCTGGGCACGGGGCGTTTCCGCGAGGCCATGGAGCTGATCGAGAACTGCAACCCGCTGCCCAACGTGACGGGGCGTGTCTGCCCGCAGGAATTGCAATGCCAGGGCGTTTGCACGCACCAGAAGCAGCCGATCGAGATCGGCCAGATCGAGTGGTATCTGCCACAGCGCGAGAAGCTCGTCAACGCCGAGGGCATCGCCGAGCGCTTTGCCGGTCTGCCCGATCCCTGGACCAAGGCCGACAAGCCACCGGTGGCGGTGGTGGGCTCGGGCCCGGCCGGTCTAATCAATGCCTACCTGCTGGCCTCCGAGGGCTTCCCTGTCACGGTGTTCGAGGCATTCCATGCGCTGGGCGGCGTGCTGCGCTATGGCATCCCCGAGTTCCGCCTGCCCAATGAACTGATCGACGACGTGGTCGGCAAGATCAAGCTGCTTGGTGGCAAGTTCGTGGCCAACTTCGTGGTCGGCAAGACCGCGACGATCGAGGACCTGAAGAAGGCAGGTTTCTGGAAAGTCTTCATCGGCACCGGCGCCGGCTTGCCGCGCTTCATGAACGTGGCGGGCGAGCATCTGCTCAACGTCATGTCGGCTAACGAGTTCCTGACGCGTGTGAACCTGATGCAGGGCCTGCACCAGGACTACGAGACGCCGCTGCCCGAGACCCGCGGCAAGCGTGTTATCGTCATCGGCGGCGGCAACACGGCGATGGACGCGGCGCGCACGGCACGGCGCCTGGGCGGCCTTGTCACCATCGTCTACCGGCGCACTCGGTCCGAAATGCCGGTGCGCGTCGAAGAACTGCACCATGCGCTCGAAGAGGGCATTGAACTCAAGGAGTTGCGCGCACCGACCGAATTTATCGGCGACGATAAGACCCACTTCGTGACGCGTGCCAAGCTCGATGTCATCGCGCTCGGCGAGCCCGACGCCAGCGGTCGACGCAGCCCGGTCAGCACCGGTCAGGTCGAAGACATGGAGGTGGACCTCGTCATCATGGCGCTGGGCAATACGCCCAATCCCATCATCCGCGAGTCCGAGCCGAGCCTGAAGACCACCAAGTGGGGCACCATCGATGTCGGCGACGGCTCGCAGCAGACCTCGCTCGAAGGTGTCTATTCGGGTGGCGATGCCACACGCGGCGGCTCCACGGCGATCCGCGCCGCGGGCGACGGCCAGGCCGCGGCGCGCGAGATCGTGGGCGACATCCATCTCACGGCGGACGAGATTTCCACCATGGTGCGCGCGGCCCGCTATTACACCGGCCTAGGTGCCGCGCCGCAGACGATTCTGGAGAAGATCGAACTGGCCAACGGCATCGTCGAATTCATTGTGCACTCGCCGCTGGTCGCCAAGGCCGCGCAGGCCGGGCAGTTTGTGCGCGTGCTGCCATGGGAAAAGGGCGAGCTGATTCCGCTCACGCTGGCCGACTGGGATGCGAAGAAGGGCACGATCTGCCTGGTGGTGCAGGCCATGGGCGCCAGCAGCATGGCGATCAACAGGATGAGCGTCGGCGACGCCTTTACCGGCATCGCGGGGCCGCTCGGTTTGCCCAGTGATCTGCATCGCTATGAAGGCCAGCAGACCGTGGTGTTCACGGCCGGCGGCCTCGGCTTGCCGCCCGTGTATCCGATCATGCGCGCCCATCTCCAGCGCGGCAACCATGTGACGCTGATCGCGGGCTTCCGCAATTCGGGTCTGCTGTTCTGGGTCAAGGACGGCGAGCGCGTCTCTGCCTTGAAGGCCGAGTTCGGCGAGCAACTCGACATCATCTACACCAGCAACGACGGCAGCTTTGGCGAAAAAGGTTTTGTCACGACGCCGCTCGAAGCCATGCTAAAGGACAACATGATGAGCAAGGGCCGCAGAATAGCCGAAGTCGTCACGATCGGCCCGCCGCTGATGATGCGCGCGGTGAGCGATCTGACCAAGCCGTTCGGCGTCAAGACTGTGGCCAGTCTGAACTCGATCATGGTAGACGCCACCGGCATGTGCGGCGCCTGCATGGTGCCGGTGACGATCGCGGGCAAGATGGTGCGCAAGCATGCCTGCGTCGACGGCCCTGAGCTCGACAGCCATATCATCGACTGGGATAAATTCCTGCCGCGCTTCAATCAGTTCAAGTCGCAGGAGCAGGAAAGCCGGGTTGCGCACGGGTTTGCCTGAGAGGCGCAAGGTCTCTCCCCGTCATTGCGGGCTCCGACCCGCAATCTATGCCTTCGGTATTGCGGCAGTCAGTGCAGCGCCGCTAATTCGGCTGCATCGCCGATAGGCTTGATACCGGGCGGCGCAGTGTCGGGTCGAAGGGGTTGATCTTCGGGCTGATGAGCTGTGCCTCGCGCTTGAGCATTTCCACCACGGTGGGCAGCCGCTCCGGGCTCAGGCGCGCCGAGATCGTGCCGACACTCAGGGCGGCAAGGGCGCGGCCGTCGCGGTCGCATATCGGCACGGCCACACCGGCCATGCCTTCGAGCAGTCCGGTATTGCGCGCGGCGTAGCCGAGTTCACGCACGTTATCGATCTCGGTGCGCAGATAGACCTCGTCGAAGACGCCGAGTTCACGCACGCGCGGCAGATTGAAGCGGATCACCTCCTCTCGCTCGGCCTCGGGCAGAAATGCCAGTATCGCCAGGCTGCCCTGGCCGATCCCGAGCGCGACGCGCCCGCCGATGTCGCCGGTGAAGGACCGAATTGGAAACGGTCCCTCGCTGCGGTCCAGGCAGACGGCGTCAAAGCCGCTGCGCGCAAGCAGGAACAGGGTGTCACCAAGGCTGGCGCACAGGCGCAGCAGCGTCGGTCGACAAAGCTCGCGCAGGTTAACCGGGTTGCCGGCACGTGCCGCCAGGACAAAGAACTCGATGCTCAGCCGGTAATGCTTGCTGCGCTGGTCCTGCTCCACAACATCCTGCTTGATCAGGGCCTGCAGCGTGCGGTGCACGGTGGCCTGCGTCAGGCCGACCGCCTGGGCAATCTGCGTCACGCGCGCGCCCTGTGCTTTTGCGTCGGCAAGCACGCGGATGATGGCGAACGCGCGCTCCAGCGCGCCGACCCCCGGACTTTGATTGGTTTTCGTGTCGTTTAATGGAAACATGAGCGTATTATCGTTCCAAGTATTCTGTTAAATGGAACAAATTGCATTTGTATGTCGTTTGATGGAATACCCTGTTGACGCCCGGATGGCTTTCAAAGATTATTTGCCTTGACTTGTCCTGCGGCGCCACGCCGTCCGGACCAGTGTGCAGGGCAATGACAAGGAGTGGTGGATGTCTTTCTTGACGCTTTCGGATGTGTCCAAGCTGTATGGCGCGAACTGTGTCGTTTCGCACCTGAGCCTGAGCGTCGCCAAGGGAGAATTTGTTTCCCTGCTGGGTCCGTCGGGCTGCGGCAAGACGACGACGCTGCAGATGATTGCGGGGTTCACCGAAGTCAGCAGCGGACGCATCCTGCTCGACGGCAAGGACATCACCGACACCAAACCGAACTCGCGCGGTCTTGGCATCGTGTTTCAGAGCTACGCGTTGTTTCCGCACATGACGGTGTTTGACAACGTCAGCTTCGGCCTCGAGATGCGGCGCGTGTCCCGCGCCGAACGCATCGACCGCGTTAACCGGGCGCTGGCCCTGGTGCATCTGGAGGAACTCGCCGACCGTTATCCGCGCGAGTTGTCGGGTGGCCAGCGCCAGCGCGTGGCCCTGGCGCGCGCGCTGGTGATCGAGCCGGCCGTGCTGCTGCTCGATGAACCGCTGTCCAACTTGGATGCAAAGCTGCGCGAGGAGATGCAGTTCGAGCTGCGCCAGATCCAGCGCAAGGTCGGCACCACCACCATCATGGTTACGCACGACCAGACCGAGGCGATGTCGATCAGCGACCGCGTGGTCGTGATGCAGGCCGGGCGCGTGACGCAGATCGATGCGCCGTTCAAATTGTACGAGCAGCCGCAGACGCGCTTCATCTCGACCTTTGTTGGCAAGGCCAATCTGATGACGGGCCGGGTCGCGCTGGCCGACGCGCGCGCGCGCGTCGATCTCGGCGCGCTCACGGTGGAGGTCGACGGCGCGGGCCTGAGCCAGGGTGCCGAGGCGGTGCTGAGCCTGCGGCCGGAAAAGATCAGCTTTGTGCCGGCCGGGCAGGGTCAGCTCGATGGCGTGGTCACGGCGCGCTTCTTTCTCGGCAGCCAATGGCTTTATCACGTCGCGACCGCGCTGGGACAACTGCAGGTGGCCTGTCCGAACGGTGATGTGCTGCCCCCCGAGGAACAAAGCCGAACCGGTCTGGCCTGGGACGCGAACTCCTTGCGCGTGCTGTCATGAAGCTGCGCCGCCACACCACACCCTGGGCGCTGTCGGCGCCGGCCCTGCTGCTGTTCGGCTGTTTGCTGCTGGTTCCGCTGGGCCTGACGGCGGTGCTGTCATTCAACGTCTTCGATTACACGACCGGGGTCAAGAATGAATTCACGCTGGCGCATTACCTTGCCGTGCTGGGCGACGAGTATTACTTCGGTATCTTCTGGCGCACCTTCTGGATCTCGGGCCTCACGACGCTGATCTGCTTGGCCGTTGGCGCGCCCGAGGCCTATGTGCTCAGCCGCATGGGCAATCCGTGGCGCTCGATCTTCCTCCTGGTGGTGCTGGCGCCGCTGCTGGTGTCGGTCGTGGTGCGCGCCTTTGGCTGGAGCATGCTGCTCGGGCCGCAGGGCGTTGTCAACCATGCATTGCAGGCGCTCGGGCTGGGGCCGGTGCGCATCCTGTACACCGAGTGGGCGGTGGTCATCGCCCTGGTGCACGTGATGCTGCCCTTCATGGTGATCCCGGTCTGGACCTCGCTGCAGAAGCTCGACGCCGGTGTCGAGAATGCAGCGCTGTCGCTCTCGGCCTCGCATTTCACGACGCTGCGCCGCATCGTGTTGCCGCAGGTGCTGCCGGGCATCCTGTCGGGCAGTCTGATCGTCTTCGGCCTGAGCGCCAGCGCCTTTGCTATTCCCGGTCTGCTCGGTGGCCGCCGGCTCAAGATGGTGGCCACGGTGGTCTACGACGAGTACCTGCACGAGCTCAACTGGCCGCTCGGTGCGGCGCTGGCGCTGATCCTGCTGGTGGCCAATCTCCTCGTGATGCTAAGCTACAACCGCGTGCTCGAAGGCCGCTACAAAAAGTCATTGGGCTAGCGTCATGTCAAAGAACGGACCCCTGGCCCTGCTGTTCAATGCGCTGGTCATCAGCTTCATGCTGGCGCCGCTGCTGATCGTCTGCATCGTCGCCTTCACACCGGCCAACACGCTGACGATTCCGACCACGCAGTTCTCGCTGCGCTGGTTCAAGGCGGTGTTCGCGCATCCGGATTTCGTCACCTCGTTTTGGAACAGCCTGTGGCTGGCATCGTCGGCGGCGACGCTGGCAACGCTGATCGCCATTCCCGCCGGTCTGGCCCTGACGCGCTTCAACTTTGCCGGACGCGAGGCGCTGAACGCGCTGTTCCTGTCACCGCTGATCATCCCGCATCTGGTGCTGGGCGTGGCCCTGCTGCGCCTGTTCTCGCTGATCGGCGCCACCGGCAGTTTCTTCTGGCTGGTGCTGGCCCATGTCGTGGTGATCACGCCCTACGTCCTGCGGCTGGTGGTGGCCGCCTCGGTCGGCGCTGATCTCAGCTGCGAGCAGGCCGCGCTTTCGCTCGGCGCCAGCGGCGCGACGGTCTTTCGCCGCGTCACCCTGCCCATGATCCTGCCGGGCGTGACGGGCGGCTGGCTGCTGGCCTTCATCAACAGCTTCGATGAAGTGACGATGTCGATCTTCGTCACAGCGCCCGCCACGGTGACATTGCCAGTGCGCATGTACATGTACGCGACTGAATCGATCGACCCGCTGATGGCCGCAGCTTCGGCGCTGATGGTGGCATTTACGGCGGCTGTGATGGTGCTGCTGGACCGGCTCTATGGTCTGGACAAGATTCTGGTGGGAGAAAAATGAGCGACCCCGATGCAAGCCCGGCCCAGTTCCGGCGCCTGGGCGAGACCGGACGCGAACGCATCGCCTTCACGCTCGATGGCGAGGAGTTGCACGCCATGCTGGGCGACACCATCATGACGGCGGTGCTGACGCATCGGAGCCAGCTGCGCCAGTCTGATTTGAGCGCCAGCGCGCGTGCCGGCTTTTGCCTGATGGGCGCTTGCCAGGATTGCTGGATCGAGAGCGCATCCGGTGCGCGCTATCGCGCCTGCTCGACCCTGCTTGTGCCCGGCATGCGTCTGTTCACGCACGTGGAGCGCGCGGTGTGAGCGGCGACCTGCAACCCGTCATCGTGGGCGCCGGGCCCGCCGGCATTCGCGCAGCGCAGACCCTGGTGCGCCATGGTCTGCGCCCGATCGTGCTCGATGAGGCCAGCGCATGTGGCGGCCAGATCTACCGCCAGCCGCCTCCCGGCTTTCAGCGCAGCGCCAAGGCGCTCTATGGTTTTGAGGCAACGCGCGCCGCTTCGGTTCACGCTGCGATGGATGCCATCGCGGATCGTGTGGACTACCGTGGCGGCACGCTGGTCTGGAATGCCGAAGGCGGTGAGCTCGACCTGCTGCAGGGCAGTCGGATCACGACCGTGGCCTATTCGCAGCTGATCGTCGCCACCGGTGCCACCGATCGCGTGCTGCCGTTTGCGGGCTGGACGCTGCCCGGCGTCTACAGCCTGGGCGGCGCCCAGGTGGCGCTCAAGTTCCAGGACTGCAGTGTCGGGGAGAGGGTGGTGTTCATGGGCACCGGGCCCTTGCTCTACCTCGTCGCTTACCAGTACGCGAAGGCTGGTGCCAAGGTGCTTGCTGTGCTCGACAGCGCCGCCCTGGGCGACCAGATCGCCGCCTTGCCTGCGCTGCTGCAGCAGCCTGCCGTGCTGGCCAAGGGTCTGTACTACATCGCCTGGCTGCGCGCCCATGGCGTGCCCCTGCACGCCGGTGCACGACCCATGCGCGCCGTGGGCTCGACCCGGGTGACGGCACTTGAATGGCGCGACGCGAGTGGGCAGCACAGTCTGGCCTGCGATGCGATTGCCTTTGGCTACGGATTGCGCTCGGAAACGCAACTGGCCGACATCCTGGGCTGCCGCTTTGCCTTCGATGACTTGCAGCGTGCCTGGTTGCCCGAGTGCGACGGCGCAGGGCGCGCCAGCGTCGGCGGGGTCTACCTGGCGGGCGACGGAGCCGGCATACTGGGCGCCGACGCGGCCGAATGGGCCGGCGAGCGCGCCGCGCTGGCGCTTCTGGAAGATCGCCGCCTTGTCCTCGACGTGGATGATCGCGCGCGCGCAGCACTGCTGGAAGAAAAGCTGGCACGCCAGCGGCGCCTGCGGGTCGGCCTTGAGCGCGCGTTCCCGCTGCCGTCCGACTGGGCCGCGCAGGCTCCGGACGAGCTCGTGATCTGCCGCTGCGAGGAAGTCACGGCCGGTGACTTGCGCGCCACGGTGCGCGACAGCGGCGCCACGGAAATCAACCGCCTCAAGGCCTTGTCGCGTGTCGGGATGGGACGTTGCCAGGGTCGCATGTGTTCGGCTGGCGCCACCGAGATCCTGGCGCACAGCGCGGGGCAACCGATCGAGCAGAGCGGGCGCCTGCGCGCGCAGGCGCCGGTCAAGCCGATTCCGTTCGCATTGGCCGATGCGGAGGAATCGAAGTGACGCAACCACTGCGCAGCGACGTGGCCATTGTGGGCGGCGGTATCGTGGGTGCGTCGGCGGCACTGGCGCTGCGGCGCATGGGCCTGTCGGTCACCTTGATGGAGCGCGATTTCTGCGGCTCGCGCTCGAGCGGTGTCAACTATGGCGGCGTGCGCCGGCAAGGTCGCTCGCTCGCGCAACTGCCGCTGGCGCAGCGCGCGCACGGCATCTGGGCGCGCTTGCCCGAACTGATCGGACAGGGTGGCGAATACATTCGCTGCGGACACCTGAAGATCGCGCGCAGCCAGGCTGACCTGGCTTCGCTGGAAGCCTACCGCGAACGCAGCCGGGGCTTCGGCATGGATTTGCAGATTCTGGACGGCCGCACGCTGCGCGAACGCTATCCCTGGCTTGGCGCGCGCGCCGTGGGCGGCTCGCTGTGCCCGCAGGACGGGCACGCCAATCCGCGCCTGGTGTCACCGGCGATCGCCCGCGCTGCGGCGCGGCTTGGCGCCGTGATCCACGAACAATGCCGGGTCGACGGGATCGCGCACGACGGCAGTGTCTTTGTCCTGACTACGGCCACCGGCCTGGAACTGTGCGCGCCGTTTTTGTTGAACTGCGCGGGTGCCTGGTCCGGCGCTATCGCGGCGCAATTCGGCGAGCCTGTGCCGATGGTGCCGGCGCATCCCGTGATGGCCGTGACGGAGCCGCTGCCCCTGTTCATGAACCTGAGCCTGGGAGTCGAGGGCGGCGGCATTTACGCGCGCCAGGCCGAGCGCGGCAACTGCGTCATCGGCGGCTCGCGCGGCTTTGCCATCGACGCCGAGCGCGCACGCCCGAGCCGGGACGCGATTTCGCTGGTGCTGGCGCGAACGGTGGAGCTGTTGCCCAGGCTGCGCCATGCCCACATCATCCGCAGTTGGAGCGGCACCGAGGGCTACCTGCCCGACCACGAACCGGTGATCGGACCGAGCGCCACAAGACCCGGCCTGATTCATGGCTTCGGCTTTGCCGGTGCCGGTTTCCAGACCGGCCCGGCGGTCGGCGAAGTGCTGGCTGAATTGGTGCGCTCCGGTGCAAGCAGCACGCCAATCTCAGACTTTTCCATTTCCCGTTTTTCCCGTGTTCCCCCGCTTGCTACTTCAACCTAAAGGAGATCTTCATGAAACACAGTTCGAGCATTCTCAAGGCGTCACGTCCTGCGGCGCTGACACTCGCCATGGCAGGCCTCGCCCTGACGGCGGGGCTGGCCGGCGCGCAAACCAAGACCCTGTACATCGGCATGAACGGCGGGGCCATGGAGAAGACCTGGACCGAAAACGTCTTCCCCGCGTTCGAGAAGGCCAACAATGTCAAGGTGGTGGTCGTGCCTGGCGGCTCGGCCGACATCCTGGCCAAGGCCCAGGCGAACAAGGACAAGCCGCAGATGCACGTCATGTTCCTGGACGACGGCGTGATGGTGCGCGCGATCGGCCTTGGCCTGTGCGAAAAGATGAAGCCGAGCGCGGCCCTGAACGAAGTCTTTCCGACGGCGCGCTTCAAGGGCGACATGGCAACCGGCGTCACCATGGGCATGACCGGACTGGCCTACAACAAGAAGATGTTCGCTGAAAAAGGCTGGGCGGCGCCGACCTCCTGGATGGACCTGGCCGATCCTAAATTCAAGGGCAAGATTGTGTTCCAGTCGCTTCCGTCCTCGACCTTCGGCCTGCATGGTTTCCTGATGTTCAACCGCATCAAGGGCGGCACCGACACCAATGTCGAACCTGGCTTCAACGCCTGGAAGAGCAGTATCGGACCGAACGTGCTCGAGTACATTCCGAGCTCGGCCAAGCTCTCCGAAATGATGCAGACCGGTGAGGCCGCGATTGCGCCGCTGACGCCGACCGCGGTCGCGACGCTGCAGGAGAAAGGCATCGCCGTGGACTACGCGCAGCCCAAGGAAGGCTCGGTCGTCCTGATGGTGGCCGAATGCGTGATCGCCAACAACAGCGAACCGGTGCTGTCCCAGAAGCTGGCCGAATACCTGCTGACCGCCGATGCCCAGGCGGCCGGCCTGCAGCATGGCAACCAGATACCCTCGAACCCGAAAGCGCCGGCGGTGGGAGATGATGCCAAGGCCAAGCTCAAGCAGTTCGGCGAGTACATGAAGACTGCGGTCGTCGTGGACTGGAATGCCGTCAACGAGAATCGTCCGGCGTGGAACGCACGCTGGAACCGGACCATTGAACGATAAAGACCCACCATGAGCCACAGCACCGATATTCAGACCATCTTCAAGACCCTGGGTCTGCCCTGCCCGCCTGACAGCGCGCACGGCATCGAGGTTCGCACACCGATCGACGGCAGCACGCTGGCGCGCTTGGCGGTCAGCAGCGACGCACAGGTCGGCGCCGCCATCGCGCGAGCGCAGACCCGTCATCTGAGCTGGCGCGAAGTCCCCGCGCCCAAGCGCGGCGAGCTTGTGCGCATCTTCGGCGAAGCCGTGCGGCGCCACAAGGAGCCGCTGGGCCGACTGATCTCGCTGGAGACCGGCAAGATCGTGCAGGAGGGCTTGGGTGAGGTGCAGGAGGTGGTGGACATCTGCGAGTTCGCCGTCGGCCTTTCGCGCCAGATCTACGGCCTGAGCATTGCCAGCGAGCGCGCCGAGCACAAACTGCTCGAGACCTGGCACCCGCTGGGCGTAGTGGGCGTCATCTCGGCCTTCAATTTTCCGATGGCCGTCTTTGCCTGGAACGCCGCGCTCGCGCTGGTCTGCGGCAACACGCTGGTCTGGAAACCGTCGGAGAAAGCCCCGCTGTCTGCGCTTGCGCTCTCGGGTCTGCTGCTGCAGACCGCGCGCGCCCAGGGGATCGAGGCGGACGGCTTGGCCGAACTGCTGCTCGGCGAGCGTGGCGTGGGCGAGGCGCTAGTGTCGCATCCGGCGGTGAAGCTGGTCAGCGCCACTGGCTCCACAGCCATGGGGCGCGCGGTGAGCGTGACCTGCGCCGCGCAATTCAAGCGCTCGCTGCTGGAGCTCGGCGGCAACAACGCGGCCATCGTCTGCCCCTCGGCCAATCTGGAACTGGTGGTGCGCGGCGTCGCCTTCTCGGCGGCCGGCACGGCCGGACAGCGCTGCACCAGCCTGCGCCGCCTGATCGTCCATCGCTTGGTCTACGCCGCGCTGGTGGCCTCACTGGTGCGGGTTTTCGAACGTCTGCCCGTCGGCGATCCGCTGGGCGAGGGCACGCTCGTGGGTCCGCTGATCGACCAGCGCGCCTTCGATGCCATGCAGCGCGCGCTGGAACAGGCGCGCCAGGCCGGCGCGCAGGTGCACTTCGGCGCGCGCGAGGCGGTGGGCAATGCGGCGGCGTTCTATGTGCGTCCCGCGATTGTCGAGATGGCCAGCCAGAGCGGGCCGATGCTGCAGGAGACCTTTGCGCCGATCCTGTATGTCGTGCCGTATGACACCTTCGATGAGGCCATTGCGATCAACAACGCCGTCAGTCACGGCCTGTCATCGGCGGTCTTCACGCAGGATCTGCGCGAAGCCGAAGTGTTCACCTCGGCGCGCGGTTCCGACTGCGGCATTGCCAACGTCAACATCGGCACCAGCGGCGCCGAGATCGGCGGCGCCTTCGGCGGCGAAAAGGAAACCGGTGGCGGCCGCGAGTCGGGCTCCGACGCCTGGAAAGCATATATGCGCCGCGCCACCAACACCATCAACTACGGTAACAGTCTGCCGCTGGCGCAGGGGATCAGGTTTGAAGTGTAGAGGTTTGTGGGACAGACCAAGGCTACAGTAGCGAAGCGACTGAGCTTGCTCTGTCCCCAACTCACGCCGGGATGTCTTCAGGAGCGTGAAGCGGCAAACAGCGCCACGCTCTGAATCCCCGCCACCGTCAGCAGCAGCGAGCCGAACAGGTGCAACGCGGCGGTGCCCAGGGCCAGCGCGTAGCGTTGCTGGCCGAGCATGCCGACGACCTCGGCGGAAAAACTGGAGAAGGTGGTCAGCGCGCCCAGAAAGCCTGTGACCATGGCCAGGCGCCAGACCGGGTCCAGATCGGGCAGGCCTTGGAAGACGGCGACGCACACCCCCACGAGGTATCCGCCGATCAGGTTGGCAGCCAGCGTGCCCAGGGGGATGACGGCGCCGGGATTGAGCCACAGGCCCAGGCCCCAGCGGGCCAAGGCGCCGAGGCAGGCACCGATGCAAATGGCGAGTACGGACATCATGAGGCTCTATCATAGGGCAGCGACCCGCATGTTTCGGGTCGATACGCACCGGCTTTTGGAGCCGGGCACACCGGATCGGTAAGTACGATGCAGGAATTCAACAAGACCAGGCTGATCCAGCAGTTGCTGGATCTGTTTGCGGCACAGCCTCCGGGCGCGCTCACGCCGTCCGGCAAAAGTGATTTGCGCGAGCAGATCGCCCGTACCGTGAACCTGGCGCTGGACAACTCCGAGGCGGCGGACAGTCGTCGCGTCACCATCCTGCTGTCGGACCTGCGTGGTTTTACGGCGGTGGCGGAGAAATACACGGCGCTGGAAATGGTGGAAGCGCTGAACCGCTACTTCGAGCGCATGAGCGAGATCATCATCCGCTACGGCGGCACCATCGACAAGTTCATGGGCGACTCGATCATGGCCCTGTTCGGCGCGCCGGTCGTGCGCGAGGACGACATCGAGGCGGCGCTGGCCTGCGCCATCGAGATGCAGCTTGCCATGGGCGACATCAACGAACAGAACAAGGCCTTTGGCATGGCGCCGCTCTACATGGGCATCGGCATCAACACCGGTGTCGTGGTGGCGGCGCACCTCGGGTCCGTATTGCACAGCGAGTACACCGTGATCGGCGACCATGTGAACCTGGCCTCACGCGTCGAGGCGCACAGCCTGCGCGGCCAGATCCTGCTGAGCGAGAACACGTATTCATTGGCGCGCGATTTCATCGAGGTCGGCGATGTTAACGAGGTCAAGGTCAAGGGTAAGAGGGAAGTGGTGCGCCTGTTCGAGTTGCTGCGCACGCGGCGACCGCAGGCTCTGGAGGCGCCGCCGCGCGAAGTGCGCAACAGTCCGCGCGTGCATGTCGACATGTCGGTGAGCTTTCAACTGCTGCGCGGCAAGTCGGTATTGCCGCAATCGCATGTCGGGCGCGTCGTCGATATCAGCTACGGCGGCATGTACATCCTGAGCCCGGTGTCGGTCGAGGCTTTCGACGACATCAAGATCACCTTGTCGCTGTCCTTGCTGGGCTCGGACCTCACGGAAATCTATGCCAAGGTGCTGCGCGTGGCGCAGCTCGAAGATACGCTGGAGTGCCGCATCGAGTTCACCTCGATCGAGGTGCGCTCGGCGCGGGCCATCAAGGAATTCGTGGACGGCATTGTGGAACTCAACCGCGGCGGTTGAGCGCGCGCGGCGCGCGACTACATCTTGCTTGGCAGCCAAGTGGCCATCTGCGGGAAGAACCAAAGGGCCAGCACCATCACGCACATCAGAAAGAAGAAGGGCAGGGTGACGCGCGCGATGTAGGTAATTTCCTTCTTGGTCATGCCTTGCAGCACGAACAGGTTGAAGCCAACGGGCGGCGTGATCTGCGCCATCTCGACCACGATCACGATGAAGATGCCGAACCAGAGCAGGTCAATGTGCGCCGCCTGCACGGTCGGCAGCAGCACGCCCATGGTCAGCACCACCATCGAGATGCCATCCAGGAAGCAGCCCAGGATGGCGTAGAACACGGTCAACGCCAGGATCAGCAGGAACGGGCTCAGGCCCAGCGACGAGACGTACTCCGCCAGATGGCGCGGCAATCCGATGTAGCCCATGCTCAGCGTCAGGAAGGCGGCGCCGGCCAGGATCAGCGCGATCATGCAGTACAGGCGCGTCGCGCCCATCAGCGCTTCCTTGAAGTTTGACCAGTTCAGCGATCCCTGCACGGCCGACAGCACGAAGGAGCCGATCACGCCGACGGCTGCCGCTTCAGTGGCCGTGGCGACGCCGGCGTAGATGCTGCCGAGCACGGCGCTGATCAGGCCCACGACGGGGATCAGATGCCGTGATTCGTACAGCCTCTGCGACATGGTGAAGGTCTCGGTCGCCGGTGGAATCTGGTCCGGATGGCGCAGCGACCAGAAGATGATGTAGCCGCTGAACAGAGAGGCCAGCACCAGACCCGGCAAGATGCCGCCAACGAACAGTTGCGAGATCGAGACCTCGGCGCTGACGCCGTACACGATCATGATGATGGACGGCGGAATCAGCAGGCCCAGCGTGCCGGCCCCGGCCAGCGAACCGATGATCTGGTCTTGCGGGTAGCCGCGTCGCGTGAGTTCCGGCAGCGTCATCTTGCCGATCGTGGCGCAGGTGGCGGCGCTCGATCCCGAGACGGCGGCAAAGATGGTGCAGCCGATGATGTTGGTGTGCAGCAGGCGCCCGGGCAACCAGTTCACCCACGGCGCCAGACCCTTGAACATGCTCTCGGAAAGCTTGGTGCGGAACAGGATCTCGCCCATCCAGATGAACAGCGGCAGGGCGGTCAGCGTCCAGCTCGACGAGGAGCCCCAGATCGTCAGCGCCATGGCTTCGCCCGCCGGACGACTGGAGAACAGTTCCATCGCAATCCAGGCGACTCCGGTCAGCGTCAGCCCGATCCAGACGCCGCTGCCCAGGATCAGGAACAGCGAGCCGATCAGCAGGCCGGTAACAGCAAGTTCACTCATGAGATTTCTACTTCCTGTTATTCGTTGTGCAGCGCCTCTTCGCTGTCGATGGTGACGCGAAGGCCCAGATATTCAAGTACCAGTTCGTCGATGAAGGCGATCAAGAGGACCAGCGCACCCAGGGCCATGCCGATCTGCGGCAGCCACAGCGGCGTGGCGTCATTGCCGGTCGAGACGTCGTTGAAATCCCAGGACTGGTAGGACAGCTTGATGGCGTAAAAGCAGAACAGGCCCGACAGCAGCACGGCGGCGCTCAGGCTCCACAGTTCCAGCGCCTTCTTGGCGTTCGGCGGCACGGCGTTGAGCAGCAGCGTGACGCGGATGTGCTCGTTTTTTTTCAGCGTGTGCGCCAGCGCCAGGAAGCCGGCTGCTGCCATGCAGTAACCGGCATACATGTCGGTGCCGCGGAAGTTGATCGTGACGTAGCGGTCGATCATGCCCAGCACCACCATCAGCAGCGTGCCGACCATCATCAGCGCCGCGGCCCAGGCTGCGGCGTCATAGAGTTTGTTCAGGCTGTTTCGAATCATGGGTGGGTGCTCTGGTTTGCTGAATTGTCGTTGTCATTGCGGACTCGATCCGCAATCCATGCTCTGTGTGTCAGTGGATGCCGGATCAAGTCCGGCATGACACCCGGGGAGCATGGACTGCCACGTCGCTTCGCTCCTCGCAGTGACGACGTGTATCAAGGCCTCGGAATGGCGAACGGGGTCACTTGCTGCGGAAGGCCTTGATGATGGCCTGGCCGTCCGGACCGGCCTTCTTCTCCCAGTCGGCCAGCATGATCGTGCCCACCTGTTTCAAGTCGGCGGCCAGTTTGGCGCTGGGCGGCAGGATCTTCATGCCCTTTTTGGCAAGCTCGGCTTTGTACCACTCGTTCTTCTCGGCGCTAAGTTTCCAGCCGCGGGTTTCGGCATCGGCGGCGGCCTTCAGCACGGCAGCCTGCGTGGCGGCGTCAAGCGCATTGAAGGCTTTAATGTTGACGAGGATGGCGTTCTTGGGCAGCCACGCCTGCGTGTCATACCAGTATTTCACCGATTCATAAATCTTGCTGTCGTAGCCGGTGGAGCCCGAACTCATCATGCTGTCGACGACGCCGGTGGCAAAGGCCTGGCTGACTTCGGCCGCCTGGATCGTGACCGGCTGCGCACCGATCAGGGACGCAATGGTGGAGGTGGCCGGGCTGTAGGCGCGCCACTTGACGCCGCGCATGTCGGCAACCGACGAAATTTCTTTCTTCACATACAGGCCTTGCGGTGGCCAGGCCACGGTGTAGAGCAGCTTGATGCCTTGCGCGCCGAGCAGTTTGTCGAGCACGGGCTTCTGCGCTTGGTACAGCTTGAAGCTGTCGGCAAAGCTGGTGGCCAGGAACGGAATGCCGTCGGCGCCATAAATCGGGTTTTCATTCTCGAAATTGACAAGCAGCACCTCGCCGATCTGCGCCTGGCCGCCTTGCACCGCGCGCTTGATCTCGGTTGCCTTGAACAGCGACGCGTTGGCGTGCACTGTGATCTTGAGCTTGCCGCTGGTAGCCTTCTCAACGTCGTTGGCGAACTGCGTGATGTTCTCGGTGTGGAAGTTGTTGGCCGGATAGGCGGTGGGCATGTCCCATTTGGTCTGGGCAAACGCGCTGCCGCTGATGCTCAACACGGCGGCGATAGCTGCAAGCTGAAATTTCATAGGGGCTCCGGAAGATGAGAGTTGTGTGTACCTGCGAGCATAGACGCAAAATCCGCGCCAGTTGACCCGGACATACCCTGAAAATGCCTTGCCTGACGCGCAGGCGACGCCTCACTGGCGCGCCAGCTTCATCCAGGCGCGCTGGGCGGCGAGCGCCGCTTCCGTCTGCACGCGGTGCGCGAAACGGAATCCTTCGCCGTCGATGGTCTCGTCGGGAAATTCGGTGATCAGGGTGACCGGTGCACCACGATGGCCGGTCTCGCTTTGCGTGCAGGCACAGCCGTGGATCACTTCGAACGGAAGCTCACCAGCGTGCTGCCGGTACAGCGCCATCTGGCGTGCGTTGTAGTCGCGCAGACCGGGCACACTGGAGACGGCGGCGCTGACGGCTTCGAGCAGCGCGCGCCCCTCGGTTCGCCAGCCGGGTTGATGGCGCAGGATCAGGAAGAATCCCTTCGGGATCGTCCACAGGGCGAAGCCGCGCGGCACGTAGCCGGACAGCGGCCGCGTCCATTCATGGGCCGGGTAGCCATGCAGGTTGATGTGCAGTTGTGCGCCGGACAAGGCCAGCGCCTGCTCGCGCACGGCGCGCTCGTAGAGCGGCGCCTGGTCACGGTATTCGATGTCGTCGCCCAGCGCGCTGTAGCGCGCGGCGTGCTGCATGTGGTGTGGATGCTGCACGCAGAGCTCGCGGTGCAGCGCGTAGCCATCGGGGTTTTCCAGCGCAATCAGCGCAAAGTGCGCCGTGCCTGCGGCTTGCAGCGCCTGCGCCGCGCGCAGCGCGCCGATCACACCCGAGGTTTCGTTGGCATGCTGGCCGCCGCTGATCAGCACCGCCGGTCCCGCTCCCGCGTGGTAAAGCCCAGTCACCTCGCGGCCCTGGCGGCTCAGGGCGGAAAAGCGCTGACCTTCCACGGCACGAATCTCGTCGGCGATGCGCTGCGGCTCGGCTGCGCAGTCCATGGCATCCAGTGTTTGTGGTGACGGCGCGGGCGGGCGTGCGAGCCGGTCCTGCGACGCCATGTCAAACGGGCTCAGGCGGATGCGCAGGCGTGCGGCGGCGTCGCTGGCGCGCACGTCGGGCACGATCTGGCCCGGTTGCATGCGCCGGTCGCCGTCCGGCCGGCCCGAGCGCTGCTGGAAGAGTTCCAGCATGGAGAAATAGATGTCCTCGTGCAAGGCCTCGAACGTGCTCATGCACTCGTCGCCCACCGGCAGCCGCTGCTCGAAGCCGGGCAGGTCGACGCGGATGTCGAGTCGCTCAAAATACGGCTCCTGCGTCGGCCATGGGTGCTGCTCCACGGTTTGCACGATGCGCTCGAAGATCTGCTCGTAGTCGGTCGGCTCGGCGCCGTCCGGTCGCGGTGTCGCAGCGCCCACCGGCGTGGCGCGCAGCCAGCCGGTGGGTGAGAGCTGGGTGGCGCCGATGGCGTCGAGATGGATGCGGTTTGGCGCGAAGACGCTGGTGCGCACCCGTGTGCCATCGCGCAGCGTGAGTGCGAGTTCGTAATTCAGGTCTTCCGTGCCGGCAACGAACGCAAGCCTGCAGTCGGGCAGCAGGGCTGCCAGCGGGTAGGCTTCGAGCAGAAAGCGGCCTGCGGGCGCCTGCGGATGCACCGGATAGCGGATCGTCACGGCCGCCAGCGTGATGCGATCGATCTCTTCAAGAAAATAGTGCATCAAGGGCTTGTAGGCGCTGCGAAATTTCGCCTGCACGCCGGCCCGCTCCAGCCGCTCTTCGGCCGCGCGCCGTGCCGCAGTGCCCTCGAACAGCCAGCCCTCGACCTTCGCGTGGCGCCACCGCGCCTGCTCGAATTGCGTGACCCAGGCAGCGAGCGTGCGTGGCACGGTGATGTCCAGCAGTTCAGCGCTGTGCATCAAAGTTTTCCGGTTGGGTCGATGCGGTCGCGCAGCCAGTCGCCGAGCAGGTTCAGGCCCAGCACGGTGAGCATGATGGCCACACCGGGGAAGACGCTGACCCACCACGCGGTCTGCATGTAGGTGCGGCCGTCGGCCAGCATGCCGCCCCAGCTCGGAATCAGCGGATCGACGCCGAGACCGAGGAAGGTCAGGCTGCTCTCGAGCAGGATGTTGTTGGCCACGTTGAGCGTCATCAGGATGATGACCGGCCCGAGCACGTTGGGCAGGATGTGGTGCCGGATCATAGCCAGGTCGCGCACGCCGAAGGCGCGCGCCGCCTGCACGAACTCGCGCTCGCGCACCGACAGCACCATGCCGCGCACCAGACGCGCGTACTGCACCCACTGCGAGACCATCATGAACAGGATGATGTTGCCCAGTCCGCCCCCCAGTATCGAGATGAATGTCAGCGCCACCAAGATGAAGGGCAGGGCCAGCTGCACGTCGACACAGCGCATCAGCAGCATGTCCCAGAAGCCGCGGTAGTAGCCCGCGATCAAGCCGATCACGATGCCCAGCGCCGAGGCGCCCAGCACGGAGAGGAAGCCGACCATCAGCGAGATGCGACCGCCCACCAGCACGCGTGCCAGTACGTCGCGCCCGAGCGGATCGGTGCCCAGCGGATGGGACCAGCCGGCGAAAGGCTCGGTCAGGCGCGCGCTCAGGTCCATCAGCGAGCCGCGGTCCGGAAAAATCCAGACCGACAAAAGCACCAGCGCCAGCATGACGCCGGTCAGCAGGGCGCCGAGGATGAATTCGAGCGAGCGCCACTGCATCGAGCGCATGGCAGGGGCGGGCACGGTGGTTTGCACGGTGTTCATTTGCTGCGTATGCGCGGATCGACCAGCCCGTAGGCGATATCGACCAGCAGGTTGACCGACACGATGATGATGGACAGCACGGTGACCGTGCCCTGCAGGACCGGGTAATCGCGGCTGGCGATGGCGTCAAAGGCCAGCGTGCCCAGCCCCGGCCAGTTGAAGACTTTCTCCACCACCACCAAGCCGCCGATCAGGTTGCCGAACTGCAGGCCGATGTAGGTGATCAGCGGGATCGCGCAATTGCGCAGCGCGTGCTTGTACAGCACCACACGGTCCTTCAGGCCCTTGCTGCGCGCCACCATGATGTATTGCGCCGACAGCGTTTCGAGCATGGCGGTGCGCACCAGGCGCACATTGGTGGCTGACAGGATGATGGCCATGGTCAGCGCCGGCATGATTAGGCTGACCGGCCCGTCCCAGCCCGAAGGCGGCAGCAGCGGGAAGGTGATCGACAGCAGCAGCACCAGCATGATGGCGAGCCAGAAGTTCGGGAACGACAGGCCGACCAGCGAGATGATGCGGATGAATTGGTCAACGCCTTTGCCCTTCTTGACAGCGGCCTGGATGCCCAGCGGCACCGAGACCAGGACCGACAGCAGCAGAGAGACAAAGGCCAATGCCAGCGTGGCCGGCAGGGCGTCAGCCAGCAGGCGCACGACCGGCGTACCGCCCATGAAGCTGCGGCCGAAGTCGCCCACGACGCCGCCGCGCACGAACTCGGCGTACTGCACGAGGAAGGGACGGTCCAGACCCAGACCCTGGCGGATGTTCTGCAGGTCCTGCTCGGTCACGCTGCCAGCGCCTTGGCTGAGCATCAGCGCCGGATCGCCCGACAGGCGCACCGCGTACGACACCAGCAGGGTCACCACCAGCACGACGAAAATCGCCTGCAGCAGTCGCCTGATCAGGAATTGGGCCATGCGCTCGTCCTTCCTTCAGTCGGCAGCCGGATCAGTCGACGGTCGCGTCGACGAAGCGGAAGCGGCCGTCCGACGGCAGGGCCAGGTTCTTGGCGCGCTTGTTCAGGCCATAGATCGTGTTCAGGCTGTAGAGCGGCATCTCCAGCGCCTGGTCGGCCACGTAGCGGCTGATCTCCTGCAGAGTCGATTTGCGCGCCACCTGGTCCCAGGTGTTGCGCTGCATGTGCAGCAGGGCGTTGAGCTTGGCGTCGTCGTCGAACGGATTCCAGCGCTGCTTGGTGTAGTACATGGCGTAGGCAGTGTTGTCGTAGTCGAAGGTCCAACCGCCCCACTGGTTCTGCCACATCTCGCCGGTCTTGCCGTTCGGGATGATGTCGTTGAGCAACACATTGGTCTCGTACGGCTTGAGCGAGACGGTGACGCCGACGGCCTGCAGATAGCCGGCCACGGCCTGTGCCACTTCGCGGAAGTTGCTGTCAGGGCCGCGGAAGTCGAGCTGGATCTGTGTGCCGGGCTTGACGCCGGCCCTTTGCAGCATGGCCTTGGCCTGCGCCGGGTTGTACGGCAGCGGTTTGAGGGCCGGGTCGTTGCCGAACGAGAGCGCGCCCTGGAAGCTGGCGATCGGCTTGGCGTGGCCGAGCAGGATGGTCTTGATGATGGCGTCGCGATCCACCGCCATGGTCAGCGCCTTGCGCACCTCGCGGTCCTTCATGATGCCACGCTGCGTGTTGTAGCGCAGCGCCAGCGCCACCGGGCCATCGACGCTGATGACCGACAGCTTGCTGTCCTTCTTGAGCGTCTCGATCATCGCCAGCGGAATCTGGTTGGCCACGTCCAGGCGCCCGGCCTGCAGTTCCGCCGCCTGCGTGGCGGGCTCGCTGATGAAGCGGTAGACCAGCTGGTCGAGCTTGGGCGCGCCGCCCCAGTAGGCTGCGTTGCGCTCGAACGAGACGCTAACCTTGGGCTTGTATTCCGTGAACTTGAACGGGCCGGTGCCGACCGGGTTCATGCCAAAGAACTGGCTGCCCTTTTCCTTGATGTACTTGGGCGGCACGATCATCGCGCCGTAGCCGGTGAGCTTGGTCAGCAGCACCGGATCTGGGCTCTTGAGCACAAAGTCGACCGTGGTCGGGTTGACGACCACGACTTTGTCGATCGAGTTGTAGTTGGACTGCTGCGGACCCTTTTTGCCTTCTTCGCCAAGCAGCCGGTCAAACGTGAACTTCACGGCTTCGGCGTCGAAGGGCTCGCCGTTGTGGAATTTCACGTTCGGACGCAGCGTGAAGCGCAGCTTGCTGTTCTTGTCCAGGAATTCCCATTTGGTGGCCAGGCCCGGCACCAGCTTCATGTCGGGCGTGCGCATGATCAGGCCGTCGAACACCTGACCGCCCACGGCACCCCAGGACACCAGAAAGGTTGCGATCGGGTCCCAGTTGCCGGGGTCCTGGTGCAGCGCGACGGTGAGCGTCCCGGCCGCCTGCGTGCCGGTGCTGGCCAGACTGGCGAGTGCCAGTGTGGTGCTGGCAAAGAAAGTTTTCAACTTCATGGTGCTTCTCCTGGATAAAACGATGAAAGGTCAAAGGGCGGCCTGCGCCACACTGTGACCCGGACTGACCTCGATGAAACGGTGAATGGCGGGCTCGTCACCGACCTTGCGCACCGGGCTCGGAATCTCGCCCTCGATCAGGCGCGCGTCGATCAGCCGTCCCGGCTCGGCCACTGGCACGGCGGCCAGCAGCTTGCGCGTGTAGGGATGCTGCGGGTTTTCAAAAATGTCCTGGCGAGCGCCGATCTCCACGATCTGCCCCAGGTACATCACGGCGACGCGGTGGCTGATTCTCTCGACCACCGCCATGTCATGGGTGATGAACAGGTAGGCCAGTCCGCGCTGCGCCTGCAAGGCCATCAGCAGGTCGATGATCTGGGCCTGGATCGAGACGTCCAGCGCGGATACCGATTCATCCGCAATGATCAGTTTCGGGTTGCAGGCCAGCGCGCGCGCGATGCAGATGCGTTGGCGCTGCCCGCCCGAGAATTCGTGCGGATAGCGTTGGCTGTGTTCGGGGCGCAGGCCCACGCATTCGAGCAACTCGGTCAGGCGTCGCTGGACGGCTTTCGGATCGCTGAGCAGCTTGTGCGTCATGATCGGCTCGGCGATGCTGAAGCCGACGGTCTTGCGCGGATCGAGCGAAGCGAAGGGATCCTGGAAGATGTACTGGATATCCTGGTGCAGTTGGCGTCGGCCCGCCGCGTCGAGCGTGCGGATGTCATGGCCGGCGAAGCGGATCGTGCCGCTGGTCGCTTGCACCAGTTGCTGCAAGCTCTTGCCGATGGTCGTCTTGCCGCTGCCCGATTCGCCGACCAGCGCCAGCGTCTCCCCCGGATAAATGAAGAAGCTGACTTCCTCCACCGCATGCACGCGGTGCGTGACGCGCCCGAGCAGCGAATGCGCGATATCAAAGCGGGTGCTGAGCTTCTCAACCGACAGGATGGGTGAGGCGGGATCGACCGTGTCCTGCACCTGCTCGGTGCCGACCTCGATCAGGCGGTCGCCCTCCAGCAGCGTCAGCGGCATGCGCCGCGGCAATGCCTGGCCGCGCTGGCTGCCCAGCCGCGGCACGGCGGCGAGCAGGGCGCGCGTGTAGGGGTGCTGCGGCGACTTGAAGATCTGATCAACTGGGCCCTTTTCGACCTGGCGCCCGCGCCACATCACGACCACGTCGTCTGCCATCTGCGCCACCACACCCATATCGTGGGTGATGAAGATGACGGCGGTGTTGAGGTCGCGCTGCAGGGCGCGGATGATGTTGAGGATCTGGGCCTGGATCGTCACGTCGAGCGCGGTGGTCGGCTCGTCGGCGATCAGCAGCGCCGGCTGGCAGGACAGTGCCATCGCGATCATGGCGCGCTGGCGCATGCCGCCCGAAAGCGCGTGCGGGTAGGCGTCGAGCAGCCGCGCTGCATCCGGCAGGCGCACTTTGTCCAGCAGGACGAGGGCCTGCGCGCGGGCTTGGGTCGGGCTCAGGCCCTGGTGCAGGATCAGCGTCTCGGCGATCTGGTTGCCGATCGTGAACACGGGATTGAGCGAGGTCATCGGCTCTTGGAAGATCATCGCGATCTCGTTGCCGCGAATGGCGCGCAGGCTGTCGTCGCTCGCATGCACCAGGTCCTGCAAGCCGCTGACCGGTGAGCGGAACAGCACTTCGCCGCTGACGATCTTTCCGTCCGAGTAGTCGGTCAGCCGCATGATGGCCTGCGCCGTCACCGATTTGCCCGATCCCGATTCGCCGACGATGGCCAGCGTGCGCCCGGCCGTGACATCGAAGCTCAGGCCGTCAACGGCGCGGAACTGCCCGGTCGGCACCGCGAATTCGACGCTCAGGTTGCGCACGCTCAGCAGCGCTGCGGCAGCGGGCAGGGCGCTCTGGTTCATGGGCTGGGGGTGCGACGCGGTTTCATGAATGTCAACAAAAAGTCGATGAATTGTAGATTGCTTACTTACAATTCCGGTTCAAATTCCCGTTCATCGGGTCCGGTGGTCAGTCTGGAGTTTATCGATGACGAACAAGCGTCCTGTCAAGGTTTCTGCGCTGCCGGCCCAGGCGACGCAGGCACCCATCGTCTCGTCGGCGCATCTGGTGTCGCCGCGCAGCGCCGAGATGAGCGAGTTCGAGTTCGGCCTGATCGTGGCCGGCAATGCATTCGAGCGCTGGGTTGCACACTGCATGAGCGCGGCCGGCCTGAAGGACCTGATGCCGCTAGATGTGCTGGTGCTGCACCATGTGACGCACCGGGCGCGCGACAAGCGGCTGGCCGACATCTGCTTCATCATGAATGTGGAAGACACGCACCTGATCAACTACTCGCTCAAGAAGCTGCAGAACCTGGCGGTCGTGGCGTCGCGCAAGAACGGCAAGGAAGTGACCTATGCCGCGACCGATCTTGGCCGCCAGTACGTCGAACGCTACCGCGCCATCCGCGAGTCCTGCCTGATCAATGCCCTGAACGCCGACGATGCGCTGAACCGCGACATCGGCGAGCTCGCGCGCCTGCTGCGCCTGCTCTCGGGCATCTATGACCAGGCCGCGCGTTCGGCCGCGAGCCTTTAGGTCGGGGCCGCGCGCATGTCGTTTCTTGGCGTCCTGATGCTCGATACGCGTTTTCTGCGCCCGGTCGGGGACATCGGCAATTTGGAGACCTTTACGCGTCTGCAGATCCCGGTGCGCTATCGCACTGTCTGCGGCGCCAGCCCGCAGCGCGTGGTGCGCGACGACGCGCCGCTGGCTCTGCAAGACTTCATCGCGGCAGCCCGGGAACTGGTGGCGCAGGGGGCTAGTCTGATCAGCACCAGCTGCGGTTTTCTGGCGCGCTACCAGCGCGAACTGCAGGCCGCCGTGCCGGTGCCGCTGCTGAGCTCCAGCCTATTGTGGCTGGCCGAGCCCGAATTGGCAGCGCAGCACTGCGCCGTTTTGACGATCGATGCGCAAGCTTTCGATGCGCGCCAATTGATCGGCGTTGGTGCCGACCCGGCCGCACTTGTCGCGGGTGTTGCGCCCGGCTGCGAGTTCCAGCGCTGCATCCTGGGCAACGAGCCTGCCATGGACCTGCGCCAGGTGCGGCAGGATGTGGTTGAAGCCGCATTGGCGCTGACCCGCGCCCACCCCGAAGTCACCACGCTGGTGCTTGAATGCACCAACATGCCGCCCTATGCCGAAGCCGTCGCTTCGGCCACCGGCAAACGGGTGGAGCACATTGTTTCCCTGATCGAACAAAGATGGAGATCACTCGCATGAGCATGCCCCGCGCAACGCCCAAACGCTGGCAATTCTGGATCGACCGCGGCGGCACATTCACCGACGTGGTCGGTCGCCGACCCGATGGTTCGCTGGTCACGCACAAGCTGCTCAGCGAGAACCCGGAGCAGTATCGGGACGCGGCCGTGGCCGGCATCCGGTATCTGCTGGGCTTGCGCGCCGATGAGGCGGTGACGCCGCAGCAGGTCGAATGCGTGAAGATGGGCACGACGGTTGCCACCAACGCGCTGCTGGAACGCAAGGGGGAGCCGACGCTGCTGGTGACGACGCAGGGCTTTCGCGATGCCCTGCGCATTGCCTACCAGAATCGCCCGCGCATTTTTGACCGCAACATCATCCTGCCCGAGCTGCTGTACAGCGCGGTGGTGCAGGCGCAGGAACGCGTCGGCGCGCGCGGCGAAGTGATCACTGCGCTCAATGAAGCGCACTTGCAGCGTGAACTGCAGGCACAGTACGACAAAGGCCTGCGCAGCGTCGCCATCGTCTTCATGCATGGCTACCGCTACACGACGCATGAAGTGGCGGCGCGGGCCATCGCGGCGGCAGTCGGCTTCAAGCAGATCAGCACCTCGCACGAAACCAGCCCGATGATGAAGTTCGTCAGCCGCGGCGACACGACCGTGGTCGACTCCTATCTGTCGCCGATCCTGCGCCGCTACGTCGAGCAGGTGGCACTCGAGATGCCGGGCGTCAAGCTGTTCTTCATGCAGTCGTCCGGCGGCCTGACCGATGCCCACGTCTTTGCCGGCAAGGACGCGATCCTCAGCGGTCCGGCCGGCGGCATCGTCGGCATGGCGCGCACGGCGGCGATCGCCGGCATCGAGAAGGTGATCGGCTTCGACATGGGCGGCACCTCGACCGATGTCTCGCATTTCGCCGGCGAGTTCGAGCGCGAGTTCGAGACCCAGGTGGCCGGCGTGCGCATGCGCGCGCCGATGATGAGCATCCACACCGTGGCCGCTGGCGGCGGCTCGATCCTGGCGTTTGACGGCGCGCGTTTTCGCGTCGGGCCGCAGAGCGCCGGCGCCAATCCGGGGCCGGCGAGCTACCGGCGCGGCGGCCCGCTGGCGGTGACCGACGCGAACGTGATGGTCGGCAAGATCGTGCCGCGTCATTTTCCCAAGGTGTTCGGCGCGGCGGCCAATGAGGCACTTGACGACGTCGTGGTGCGCGAGAAATTCGCCGCGCTCGCGGCACAGACCGGGCGCACAGCCGAAGACGTGGCCGAGGGGTTCATCAGCATCGCCGTGCAGCAGATGGCCAATGCGATCAAGAAGATCTCGGTGGCGCGCGGCTACGACGTGACGCGCTACACGCTGCAATGCTTTGGCGGTGCCGGCGGCCAGCATGCGTGCCTGGTGGCCGACGCGCTGGGCATGACCAGCGTCTTCGTGCACCCGCTGGCCGGCGTGCTGTCGGCCTACGGCATGGGGCTGGCGGACCAGAGCGTGATCCGCGAGCAGGCTGTGGAACTCAAACTCAATGCGGCAGCGCTGCCGCAGATCACCGCGCAGTTGAAAAGCCTGGCGGCGCAGGCGCGCGATGAACTGCTGCGCCAGCAGGTCAGCCAGGGCAGCGTCACAGTGCAGCGGCGCGTGCACGTGCGCTACGAGGGCAGCGATGCGGCACTGCTGGTGGCGTATGCGCCGGATGCGACAGCGACAGAGGATGCGATCGTGGCCGCTGTCGTCGCTGGCTTCGAGGCCGCGTACCGGCAGCGCTTTGCCTTTCTGATGCAGGGCAAGGCGCTGGTGGTGGAGGCGGTTTCAGTCGAAGCCGTGGTGGCCGGCGATGCGCCCGACGAGCCCTGCCACGCGCTGGAGGCCTGGCGCGATTTGCGCGCCTGCGGCGTCGTGCGTGAGACCGTTCCCATGTACAGCGGCGGGCGCTGGCTGCAGGCGGCGCTGCTGTTGCGCGAGGACCTGCGCCCGGGCGACTGCGTGCGGGGGCCGGCCATCATCGCCGAGCAGAATGCGACCACCGTGGTTGAAGACGGCTGGGACGCCGAGGTGACCACCTTCGATCATCTAGCCCTGAGCCGCAGCGTGCCGCGCGCGCAGACCTTTGCCGCTGGTACCAAGGTGGACCCGGTGCTGCTCGAGGTGTTCAACAACCTGTTCATGAACATCGCCGAACAGATGGGCCTGCAACTGCAGAACACCGCCTACTCGGTCAACATCAAGGAGCGACTCGACTTCAGCTGCGCGCTGTTCGACGCGGCCGGCAACCTGATCGCCAACGCGCCGCACATGCCGGTGCATCTGGGCTCGATGGGCGAGAGCATCAAGACCGTGATCCGCGAGAACGCGACCAGCATGCACAACGGCGACGTCTTCGTGCTCAACGACCCCTATCACGGCGGCACGCACCTGCCCGACATCACGGTCATCACGCCGGTCTACCTCGGTGATGCGCCGATCTTTTATGTCGGCTCGCGCGGGCACCACGCCGACATCGGCGGCATCACGCCGGGCTCGATGCCGCCGTTCTCCACCTGCATTGAGGAGGAGGGTGTGCAGATCAACAACGTCAAGCTGGTGGACCGGGGCGTGCTGCAGGAAGCGGCGATCCTCGCGCTGCTGCAAAGCGGAAGATTCCCGAGCCGCAACCCGCAGCAGAACTTGGCGGACTTGAAGGCGCAGATCGCCGCCAACGAGAAGGGCGTGCAGGAACTGCGCAAGATGGTCGAGCAGTTCGGCCTGGACATGGTGCAGGCCTACATGCGCCACGTGCAGGACAACGCCGAGGAATCGGTGCGCCGAGTCATCACGCGTCTCAAGGACGGCACTTACATCTTGCCGCTGGACAACGGCGCACAGATCCAGGTCGCGATTAGCGTCAATGCCAACGCGCGCAGCGCGGTGATCGATTTCACCGGCACCTCGGCGCAGCAGAGCAACAACTTCAACGCGCCTACAGCGGTCTGCATGGCGGCCGTGCTCTACGTGTTTCGCAGTCTGGTCGACGACGACATCCCTCTCAATGCCGGCTGCCTCAAACCGCTGTCGGTCATCATTCCGGCGGGCTCGATGCTCAACCCCAATCCGCCGGCCTCGGTGGTGGCGGGCAATGTCGAGACCTCGAGCTGCATCACCAATGCGCTCTATGGCGCCCTGGGCGTGATGGCGGCGAGCCAGTGCACGATGAACAACTTCACGTTCGGCAATGCGCGCTACCAGTACTACGAGACGATCTCGGGTGGCTCCGGTGCGGGCGATGGTTTCAATGGGACCGACGTGGTGCAGACGCACATGACCAACTCGCGCCTGACCGATCCCGAGGTTCTGGAGTTCCGTTTCCCGGTTCGCCTGGACAGCTACGAGATCCGTGCTGGCTCGGGCGGTGCCGGGCACTGGCACGGCGGAAACGGCGGTGTACGCCGCGTGCGCTTTCTGGAGCCGATGACGGCCAGCATCCTGTCCAACGGCCGCGTCCACGGCGCCTTCGGTGTCGCCGGCGGCCAGGCCGGGCAGGTCGGCATCAACCGCGTGCTGCGTGGCGACGGCACGGTCGAGGAGTTGGCCCACATCGGGCAAGCGCAGATGCAGGCGGGCGACGTGTTCGAGGTCAACACGCCGGGTGGCGGCGGGTTCGGCAGCGTGTGACAACACAGGTACAAACCCATGAGTGAGCTGGCACCTCTGCCGACCATCGAGCCGGGCCGCTACCGTCACTACAAGGGCGGCGAGTATGAGGTTCTGGGCGTCGTGCGGCACAGCGAAACGCTGGAGCCGCTGGTTCTGTATCGGCCGCTCTACAACCAGACCGGCCTGTGGGTGCGTCCCTTTGCGATGTTCGGAGAGCCGATTGTGTTCAATGGAACGGTTCAGCCCCGGTTCAGCCGGGTTGATCCGGGTGCGCCTGCTCAGCGTTCCCGCTGACCTCGTAGAGCCGCACCAGATCACCGCCCGCGTCCTTGGCGTGGTACATCGCGATATCGGCCCACTTGATGACCTCGCCCTCGGTGTTCGCGAAACCCAGGAACAGCATCACGCCGATGCTTGCGGTGCAGCGGTGTTCCACGCTCCGGGCCGGATGCGTCCCGGCGGCAGTCAATGGCAGCGCGTAGGGCTTTGCCAGCAAGCGGCGGATCTCTTCAGCCAGCAACTGGACCTGATGGTGGGCCTGGGTCTTGTCGGTCGGGAGATCATGGAGCAGCACGACAAATTCATCGCCACCGAATCGTGCAACCGTGTCAACCTGGCGCACAAGGCTCTTGAGGCGTTTGGCCACCTCAACCAGCAGCACGTCGCCCACTTCGTGTCCGTGCAGGTCATTGACCGGCTTGAAGTTATCCAGATCGATGAACAGCGCGGCGCCGTAGCGGCCGCTGCGCTGGCCCGACAGCATGACCTGGGTCAGGCGCTCGCCAAGCAACAGCCGGTTGGCCAAGCCGGTCAGCGGATCGAAGTAGGCCAGTTGCCGCACAATCTCTTCGGTCTGTTTGCGCTCGGTGATGTCCTCGATCGTGCCATGCCACAGAACGTCGCCGTTTTCCTGCGGGTCGGGTGCGGACTCGATGCGCAGGAACTTGAATTGCCCGAGTGACTGAACCCGGCCACTCCAGTCAAATGCCTGCAGTCGTTCGATCCCTTGTTGGTTCAACTTGATGAACGAATCACGGTCGTCCGGATGAATTGCCGCGGTCCATGCGATCGGATCGGCCAGAAGGTTTTCCCGGTCGGCGTTGAAGAACTCCAAGGCGCGGGGGCTGACATAGTCCAGTGCAAAGCTGTGGTCCGGCCTGCTGCGCAGGATGTAGGTGCCGAAGGGAATTTTTGAAACCAGTTTTTCGTACTGCTGCTGACTCTTTGACAGCGCCAATTCCGCCTGCCTGCGATGCTCGATTTCCTGCCTGGCAAGCGCGAGCGCCCTTTGCGTACCCTGACTGATGTAGTACGTCAGGCCGCCGGTGAACCCGAACAGGGCGGTGAACGTGACCCACTGCGTGACCCCGACGCCGTAATAGGGCCGACGCAGCCACCCCGCGTTCTCCGCCAGAATCAGGCCCAGCACCGCCAGCGAAGCCGCGCCGGTGCCGATGGCAATGCCGCGCAGCCCGAATAGCATCCCCGTCATCAGCAGCCAGAACAGAAAGATGGACGCGGTCGGTGTTCGTATGGTTCCGATGCTGGCGGTAACCACCGTGATGTAGACAAGGCCGAAGACGACCATCCCGATGCGGGCCAGGGCGATCCTGCCGCGGCGAATCCAGCGCAGGAACAGCAGCATCAAGGCCGTTGCCACCAAGTCGATGATCAGGGTGCTGGCAGGTGTCTTTCCCCCCAGCAAGGCACCGATCACGACAAGCATCGCGAATGCCAGGCTGCTGATGACGATCATGTTGATCAAGCTCGCATGTCGCGTCTTTTCTTCGTCGCCTTCAAAAACGGGTGGCGCTAGCCAGCGAGGGATTCTTGTCATCAGCCAATCGGGCGCATTCATGCGCAGAGCCTGCTTGTCACCTGGTTTATGTATGTGTTCTGAAACTGCCGTGCACCCATTCTGCCTTAACGCGTTTCGACCTCGGCAGCAAAAGCCGGAATCTGCCTGTACCATGCGGCTTTAGTCCTCCCACCATCGCACAAGGAGCTACTCAACATGGCCATGTTCATTCTTTTGGGCGCGGTTGGCGTGCTGCTGATCTACGGCATCAGTCTTTACAACAACCTGGTGCAGGTCAAGAATGCCGTTGCCAAGGCATGGGCCAACATCGATGTGCTTCTCAAGCAGCGCCATGACGAACTGCCAAAGCTGGTCGAGGTCTGCCGGCAATACAAGCAGTTCGAGCAGGCCACATTGCAAAAAGTGATTGAAGCGCGCTCACAGGTGCACTCCGCGGGCGAACGCCAGGACATCACTGCGCTGGGCAAGGCCGAGGGCGTGTTGCGCTCAGGACTGGCCGGCATCTTCGCAGTCGCCGAAGCGTATCCGGAGCTCAAGGCGGATCAGAATTTCATGCAGTTGCAGAATCGGATCAGCGCCCTCGAAGATGGCATTGCCGATCGTCGCGAGTTTTATAACGAGTCGGTGAACATCAATAATGTGCAGATTGCGATGTTTCCCGCTAGCCTCATCGCCAGGCGATACGGCTTTGTGGAAAAGCCGTTGCTGGCGTTTTCCGAAACTGAGGTCGCGGATGTGGACATGAAAAAGCTGTTTGAGTAGATGGGCAAGACAGGGCCGATCGAGGGCGACCGGGCTTGACCGCCATGCTGGGCAACTGGCTGCGTCGCCAATACGCACAGCTGCTGACGTCAGGCGCGCAGTTGCTGCTGCTGATCATCGGCATGCGCCTGAATTCGCGCCATGGCTGGCTGTACTGCCTGGCCGCCGTCGCGCTGATCAGCGTCTTTGCATGGATGTCCTCGCTGTACCGGCTGCGCACCATACGCGACACACCCACCTCCAGGATCGCCTCGGCCGCCCAGGGCTATGTCGAACTGGTCGGCAGGGGCGCGCAATTCTGCGACCCGCCGCTCCTGAGCCAACTGCGGCATCAGCCTTGCCTGTGGTCACGCTATCGCGTCGAGGAACGGGATCGATCGCAGTGGAAAATGATCGACAGCGGCGAGACCGGCAACTCCTTTCTGCTGCGCGACGAAACTGGCGAATGCGTGGTCGATCCGGAGCATGCCGAGATCATTACGCGCCACTGCGATCAGTGGCTGGAGGGCGATTGCCGGTACACGGAGTGGAAACTGATCGATCAGGATTCGCTCTATGTGATCGGGCAGTTCCGCACTCAACGCGACGGCATTCTGTTGTTCGACAAGCGCCAGGAGTTGAGCCAATTGCTGGCGGACTGGAAAGCGGACATGTCCGCGCTGCTGGCACGGTTCGACCTGGACCGAGACGGGAAGCTGAACAGTGAGGAGTGGGAGCTGGCCAGGCTGGCTGCCGCGCGCGAGGTGGAAGAGGTGGCGCGCGATTTTCAGGCGCAGTCCGCCACCAGCACCATCAGCCAGCCAACGGATGGGCAATTCTTCCTGATCAGCAACATCTCGCAAGCCGGTTTGTCGCGCCGCTACCTGCTCTGGGGTTTGGCGCATTTGATGATCTTCTTCGGTTCGCTCGGCGGGTTTGGCTGGGCGTTGAATCACTGGCAATGAAAGGCATTTGTTCGCGAAGATTCTCCGGTGTCTGATGCTGTTCGTGCTCTGCCTGGCCTTCAGCACGCAGGCGCGGGAAGCATTTGGCGCTCAGGGCACTTATGTCAACGATGGTGACACGCTCTGGGTGCAAGCTAATGGCGGCGGCGCGGCGCACAAACTGCGCCTGACGGGTATCGACGCGCCCGAGATCTGCCAGCATGGCGGCAAGGCGGCGCGTGACTTCCTGACTCAGCTTGCGCTGCGCCGGCGTGTGGCGGTGAAAGTCTCCTATGTTGACCGCTAGGGCCGCGGACCGGCGACGGTCCGACTCGATGGCAACGATCTGGCTGCGCAGATGATCCGCGCCGGCCATGCATGGAGCTACGGCTGGCGCGGCCGGCCCAGCCCCTACCGCGGCCGAGGTGGCCTATGCGCGGCAGGCACAGCAGGGTGTGTTTGCCGCGAACCGCCCCGAGTCGCCGCGCGCGTTTCGCAAAAGGCATGGTTCGTGTCACGCGAGTACGCGCTGACGGAAAATTGCTATTGCAGATTCAGTGGGCGCCGCAGACAGGGCAACCAGCCTGGCGCGCGATGCGCACTTCGGTGAACTCCATGGCGCGGCCGTCGAGCATCAGCAGGCGACCTGTGAGTGTGCGCCCGGCGCCGCTGAGCAGTTTGAGCGCCTCGGCCGCCTGCATGGAGCCAATGATGCCCACCAGCGGGGCAAATACGCCCATCGTGGCGCAGCGCGTTTCCTCGAAGTCGGTATCGGGCGGGAAGACGCAGGCATAGCAGGGGGACAGCGAGTCGCGCGCGTCGTAGACGCTGATCTGGCCGTCGAAGCGGATCGCTGCGCCCGACACCAGCGGCTTGCTGTGCCTGACGCAGGCGGCGTTGATGGCCTGGCGCGTGGCAAAGTTGTCACAGCAGTCCAGCACCACATCGGCCTGCGCCACCAGGGTGTCGAGCAGCGCGGCATCGGCGCGCGCCACGACCGGCGTCACCTGTACTTCGGGGTTGATGGCGGCAATCGCCGCCTGGGCGGACAGTGCCTTGGGCTGGCCGACGCGTTCCATGCTGTGCGCAACTTGGCGTTGCAGATTGGTCATGTCCACCGTGTCGTGATCGACCACCGTGATGTGGCCTACGCCGGCAGAACCGAGGTAGAGCGCGACCGGTGAGCCCAGGCCGCCGGCGCCGATGATCAGCGCATGGCTGGCCAGAATGCGCGCCTGGCCTTCGATCCCGATTTCGTTGAGCAGGATGTGACGCGAATAGCGCAGGAGCTGCTCGTCCCTCATGCCGCGCTCATTCTTCCTTCTTTTCTTCCTTGCGCTCGACCAGCGTCTTGCTGACCATGACCGGCTGCCCCTTGAGCTGGTGCAGCGCCTGGATCAGCTGGAAGTCATTTTCGGAGCCGTACTCCGGCAGCTTGCGGTCGGCCAGCGGCTTCTTTAGTTCGGCCTCAAGCTTGATGCGCGCTTCCTCGCGCGCCTTCTCGCGCGCATCGTCCTTCTTCTCTTCGCCCTGGCCGTTATTCAGGTGCTTTTCCAGATCGGCTTCGCGCGTGCGCAGGGCGGCGAACAGATTGCCTTCTTCGGTCTCATCGACCATGACATCGGGCACGATGCCCTTGGCTTGGATCGATTTGCCGCTCGGCGTGTAGTAGCGGCTGGTGGTGAGCTTGAGGGCAGCAGTCGGGCAATTGTCCATGCGGAACGACGGGTCGAGACAGACAGCGGTCTGCACCGAACCCTTGCCGAAGGTCTGGTTGCCCAGGATGATGGCGCGCTTGTGGTCCTGCAGCGCGCCGGCCACGATTTCGCTGGCCGAGGCCGAGCCCTCGTTGACCAGCACCACCAGCGGCACATTGCGAATCGCGCCCTTGGTCAGGTCCTGCAGGTGCCTGATCGGGTCGGCGCCGCCGCGCCGCAGGTAGAACTCGGGCGCGGCCTTGTGCACGAACTTGCTCTCCGGCAACTGGCCATTGGCCGAGACAACAGTAACGTTTTCCGGCAAGAACGCCGCCGAGACGGCGACCGCCGCATCGAGGTAGCCGCCGGGATCATTGCGCAGGTCCAGCACCAGGCCCTTGAGCTTAGGCTCCTGCTTGTAGATCTCCTCGATCTTGCGCGCAAAGTCCTCGACCGTGCGCTCCTGGAACTGGCTCAGGCGAATCCATGCGTAGCCGGGTTCAATCACCTTGCTGCGCACCGACTGGGTACGGATTTCCTCGCGCGTGATCAGGACCGGGAAGGTGCGGCTCTCATCCTTGCGGTAGATCGAGAGCAGCACCTTGGTGTTGGGTTCGCCGCGCATGCGTTTGACGCCTTCGCTCAGCGTCAGCCCCTTGACCGGCGTGTCGTCGATCTTGACGATCAGGTCGTTGGGCTTGATGCCGGCGCGAAAGGCGGGCGAGCCCTCGATCGGCGATACCACCTTGATCAGCCCGTCCTCCTGCGCGATCTCGATGCCGACGCCAACAAACCTGCCGGTCGTGCCTTCGTTGAATTCCTTGAGCGCCTTTTTGTCGAGGTATTGCGAATGCGGGTCCAGGCTGTTGACCATGCCGGTGATGGCGTCGGTGATGAGCTTCTTGTCGTCGACCGGTTCCACGTAGTTGGTTTTGACCATGTTGAAGACCGCGGCCAGCTGCTGCAATTCCTCCAGCGGCAAAGGCGCCAGCGTGCCGCGCGCCACTGTCTGGAGCGAAATGGTGGTCAGGGCGCCGGCCATGACGCCGACCAGAATCCAGCCTGCAGGTTTCAATTTATGGCCCATATCATCTTTAAATCGGTTGAGGACAGAGCTTGCGCGTTTTGCGAGCCTGCGGCCCGGTCCGCCACAGGTCTGTGTTGCCCAATATACACGTTTGGAGAATTCCTGGAGAGCAGCATTCCCTATTTACTCAAGCTTTACCCTGTGCCGCCACCGCAGCCGCTGCCTTGGCTGCTGCCTCGGCGTCGCCCAGATAGTAGTGGCGGATCGGTTGCAGGGCGTCGTCAAGTTCGTAGACCAGCGGAATGCCGTTCGGGATGTTCAGGCCCACGATGTCGTCATCCGAGATCTTGTCGAGGTATTTCACCAGCGCGCGGATCGAGTTGCCGTGCGCTGCCACGACGACGCGCTTGCCGGCCTTCATGGCCGGCGCCAGCGCTTCGTTCCAGAACGGCATGACGCGCGCCACGGTGTCCTTCAGGCATTCGGTCAGGGGCACCTGATCCGGCGCCAATCGGGCATAGCGCGGGTCGTTGCGCTCGCAGCGCGGGTCGGTCGGCGCCAACGCAGGCGGCGGCGTGTCGTAGCTGCGCCGCCATTGCAGCACCTGGGCATCGCCGTACTGCTTCGCGACCTCGGCCTTGTTCAGGCCCTGCAGGGCGCCATAGTGGCGCTCGTTGAGGCGCCAGCTGTTGACCACCGGAAGCCAGGTGCGGTCCATCTCATCGAGCACGTGCCAAAGTGTGCGCGTGGCGCGCTTGAGCACGCTGGTGTAGGCGACATCGAACTCGTAGCCCTCGGCCTTGAGCAGGCGTCCAGCCTCCTTGGCCTGCTCGATGCCGGTCGGGGTGAGGTCGACGTCGGTCCACCCGGTGAAGCGGTTGTCGAGATTCCAGGTTGATTCGCCGTGGCGGATGAGAACGAGCTTGTGCATGGTGGTATTTCAGGGGTCGGGACCAAGGAAACGGTCGGCATGAATGCGGTTCCGGGGCCTCCATTCTAAAATGATCGGTTAATTCGATCCGCCGGGTCTGGCTTTAAAGCACTTAAGAAGGAAACACGTGAAATTTGTTATTGACAACTGGACGCTGATCGCCGTTGCGCTGGCTTCGGCCGGCATGCTGTTCTGGCCGGTCCTCAAGGGCGCCACCGGGGGCGGCTTGAGCACGCAGGAAGCAGTGCAACTCATCAACCGGGAAAAGGCCGTCGTCATAGACGTCTGCGAAGCCAATGAATACGCAGCCGGCCATGTGGGCGGCGCAAGGAACATTCCGCTGAATCAGCTCGAAGAAAAGCTGCCGGGCGCGATCAAGAACAAGGCGCTGCCCGTGATCCTGGTTTGCCAGTCCGGCGCGCGCTCGAACCGCGCCGTGGCCATTGCCAAGAAGCTCGGCTATGAGGGCGCACGGTCACTTGGCGGCGGCCTGGGCGCCTGGCGCAGTGCCAACCTGCCGATCGAAAAAGCCTAAACACCGGAAATCCAGATGCAACCTGTCAAGATGTACACCACGGCCGTTTGTCCCTACTGCATGCAGGCCAAGCAGATTCTCAAGTCCAAGGGCGTCGCGCAGATCGAGGAAATCCGCATCGACACCGATCCCGCGCAGCGCGCCGCGATGATGGAGCTCACCGGGCGGCGCACCGTGCCGCAGATCTTCATTGGGCAGACGCATGTCGGCGGCTGCGATGACCTGATCGCGCTCGATGCGCGCCAGGGCCTGCTGCCCCTGCTCAACGCAGCCTGAGATAATCGCCGAGCTTTTCGTTTTCGCGCTCTGCGTTCAGCGCGCGATTTTTTTAATGTTCCGAAAGAAGTTCCATGTCCGAGCAAGCAACTCCTGTGTTCCAGATCCAGCGCGTCTACCTCAAGGGTGCGTCGCTGGAACAGCCCAATTCGCCCGCCATCCTGCTCGAGCAGGAATCTCCCTCGGTTGACATCCAGCTCGGCGTCAATGCCGGCCCGGTGGCCGACGGTATTTTTGAGGTGACGATCACCGCCACGGTGCAGACCAAGATCAAGGACAAGACTGTGTTCCTGGTGGAAGCGACGCAGGCCGGCATCTTCGAGATCCGCAACCTGCCGGAGGACCAGATGGGCCAGATCATGGGCATTGCCTGCCCGCAGATCGTCTACCCCTACCTGCGCGGCAACGTGGCGGACCTGATCCAGCGCGGCGGTTTTCCGCCCGTGCATCTGGCCGAAATCAACTTCCAGGCCATGTTCGAGCAGCAACAGCAACAGCAGGCTGCCGCTGCCGCTGGCGAAGCGCCGAAGATCGTCACCCAGTAGCCATTGACAGCGTCCAGGCGCCCTCCCTCCTGACTGCAGGACTCTTGCCATGAACATCGTCGTGCTGGGGGCCGGTGCCTGGGGCACGGCGCTGGCTGTGAGCGCCGCCGGCAATCCGCTGGAGCAGCATCGCGTGACGCTGTGGGCGCGCGACGCGGCGCAGCTTGCCGTCATGCAGGCGAAGCGCGAAAACCGGCGCTACCTGCCCGGCGTTGCCTTGCCGCCGGGACTCCACCTCAGTTCCGTTCCGTTGAACCCGACAGAGCCGTTGCTCGCCGCGGCGGACCTGATCATCATCGCCACGCCGATGGCTTCCTTGCGCGCTGTGCTGACGGAGCTGGCAGCCTGCCGCGTGCCGGTGGTCTGGCTCTGCAAAGGCTTTGCCGCCGAGGCGCAACAGGCCGGCGGCCTGCTCGCCCATGAGATTCAGGCGCAGGCCGCGCCGGACCTTCTGGCCGGCGTGCTCAGTGGCCCGAGCTTCGCGCAGGAAGTGGCGCGCGGCCAGCCTACGGCCCTGGTGGCCGCCAGTGCCCATGCCGCGGTGCGCGATGCCTTGGTTAGCGCCCTGCACAGCCCGACGCTGCGCGTCTATGCCAACGACGACATCGTGGGTGTCGAGGTCGGCGGCGCCGTCAAGAACGTGCTGGCGATTGCCGCCGGTTTGTGCGACGGCCTGCATCTGGGCTTCAATGCGCGCGCCGCCCTGATCACGCGCGGCTTGGCCGAGATGACGCGCCTGGGTGTGGCGCTGGGTGCACGCGCCGAGACCTTCATGGGCCTGAGCGGCCTGGGGGACCTGGTGCTCACGGCCACCGGAGACTTGTCGCGCAACCGCCAGGTCGGCCTCGCGCTGGCCCACGGCCAGACCCTGGAACAGGCCGTCAGCGCTTTGGGTCATGTGGCCGAAGGCGTCTACTGCGCCCGCGCCGTGCTGCAGCGTGCGGCGGCCCTGGGCGTCGAGATGCCGATCGCCGAAGCGGTCGTGGCGCTGCTTGATGGCAGCATCCAGGCCGCGCAGGCTGTGGCCCTGCTGATGGGGCGCGAGCCGACGGCCGAGCCGACCTGAGCGGTTTCACGCCACCGGTGAATAGGCCAGGCGCACGTAGATCGGCGCAAACACTTCGGCCTGGGTAATCTCGATCAGCGTTTCCTTCGCCAGTTCGAGCATGGCGATGAAGGTCACGACCAGCACCGGCACGCCCTTGCCGGCGTCGAACAGTTCTTCGAATTCGACAAAGCGTCGGCCCTGCAGCTTCCTGAGAACGATGCTCATGTGCTCGCGCACCGACAACTCGGCGCGCGTGATCCGGTGGTGCTGCACGAGTTTGGCGCGCTGCAGGATATCGGCCCAGGCCTGCTGCAGATCGACGACGTTGACATCGGGAAAACGCGGCTGCAGCGACTGCTCGATGTAGACCTGCGCCTTGAGAAAATCGCGGCCGATTTGCGGCACTTCGTTCAGCTGCGCCGCCGCCAGCTTGATGCGCTCGTACTCGAGCAGGCGGCGCACCAGTTCGGCCCGCGGGTCCTCGGCTTCCTCGCCGGGTGCGGCCTTGCGCGGCGGCAGCAGCATGCGCGACTTGATTTCAATGAGCATCGCCGCCATCAGCAGGTATTCGGCGGCGAGTTCGAGATTGCGCCCGCGGATCTCTTCGACATAGACGAGGTACTGGCGCGTAACGCCGGCCATCGGGATGTCCAGGATGTTGAAGTTCTGCTTGCGGATCAGGTAGAGCAGCAGGTCGAGCGGGCCTTCGAAGGCTTCGAGAAAGACTTCCAGCGCGTCGGGCGGGATGTAGAGGTCCTGCGGCATGGCGAACAGTGGCTCGCCATAAAGCCGCGCGACGGCCACATGGTCGACGACTATGGGCGTGCCCGACAGATCGGGGTCGGGCGCAGCGCCGAGCGCGCTGAGATCGACAGTCAAAGGCATTGATCGGCGGTCAAGGATGAGGGGTGCGGTCTGAATGGCGCCCCGGCGAGCCGCCATATCTTGCTCCCGGCCTTACTTGGTCTCGGTCTGGTAGACGTACGGCTTTTGCTCGACCTCGGCCGAGCGGTACTCGCTCCAGGCTTCGCGGTCGACCTTCTTGTCCCACAGTAGGGCACGACCGGCGAGTTGCCGGGCGGCCAGTTGCGGGTCCTTCGCCTTGAGCTCGTTGATGAAGTTTGTCGCTTCCGAGTTGTACATGGGACGGTAGAAAATATGCATGGTTTGAACCTCTTTCGCGCTATTTTAGCGGCTCGATGCTCACGGCTGACCGCTTTCCTTGCAGGGGGCATGGCACGACGGCTGTACCATAGCCGCATGAGCAAAAAAATGTGCCCTGCTGACCTGACCGACTGAGCTCGCATGAACAGCGTTTCCAACCCTGTTGCCTGGGTCCATTTGGACGGCGCGCTACTGGTTGTGCTGGCCTGGGTTCTGATTGGCGTCGCCGGTGTCGCGGCGCTCAAGCGGCTGCGCTTCATCGCCATCGTCCTGTTTCCCATGAGCGGCTTCTTTTCGTTGCTGCTGCTAGCGCTGGGCATCAGCGCGGTCATCAGCGGACCCGAGGTGGCGATATTGCCGCTGGGCCTGCCGCAGCTGCCCTTTCACCTGCGCCTGGACAGCCTGTCCGCGCTGTTCCTGATCCTGATCGGCGGCGTCTCGGCCGGCGTCTCGGCGTTTGCGGCCGGCTACTTCCGCAAAGGGGAGGGCACGCCGCCGGGGCTGATCTGCCTGGAGTACCACGTCTTTCTGGCCAGCATCGTGATGCTGGTGCTGGCCGACGACGCCTATGCCTTCATGGTGGCCTGGGAAACCATGGCCTTCTCGTCGTTCTTCCTGGTCATGGCGAATCACCGTATACCCGAGATCCGCAACGCGGGCTACCTCTACATGCTGGTCGCGCACATCGGCGCCCTGGGCATACTTCTGTGCTTCGGCGTGCTGCAGGCCAATACCGGCGACTACACCTTTGCCAACATGCGCGCCCAGCAGCTGTCGCCGTTCTGGGCCTCGGTGGCTTTTGTGCTGGCTGTGTTCGGCTTTGGCGCCAAGGCCGGTCTGCTGCCCTTGCACGCCTGGCTGCCCGAGGCGCACCCGGCCGCGCCGTCGCCGTTCTCGGCCCTGATGAGCGGTGTGATGCTCAAGATAGCGCTCTACGGCGTGCTGCGAGTGTCCTTTGACCTCCTGCAGACGCGGATCTGGTGGTGGGGCGTATTGCTGATGGCGGTGGGCCTGGCCACAGCCCTGTTCGGCGTCGTCTTCTCGACTGTGCAGGTCGAGATGAAGCGGCTGCTAGCCTATTCCTCGATCGAGAACGTGGGCCTGATGGCAGCGGGCTTCGGCCTGTCGCTGCTGTTCTCGGCCTATGGCATGAAGGCGCTGTCGGCGCTGGCGCTCACCGCCGCGCTCTACCACATGCTAAGCCACGCTTTCTTCAAGAGCCTGCTGTTCTGCAGCACCGGGGCCGTCATGCACGCCACCGGCGAGCGCAGCCTGGGCAAGCTCGGCGGCCTGATCCGCACCATGCCCTGGGTCGCCTGGCCGACGCTGATCGGCGCGCTGGCCTGCGCCGGTTTGCCGCCACTGGGCGGTTTTGTTGCCGAGTGGCTGCTGCTGCAGAGCTTCCTGTTCACGACCGGCCTGCCGAGCTCGTTCCTCAACATGCTGGTGCCGGTGCTGGCGGCGTTGATCGCCCTGATCTCGGCGCTGTCGGGCTACACCATGGTCAAGTACTTCGGCGTCATTTTCCTGGGGCAGCCACGCGAGGAAAAACTGGCGCACGCGCACGATGCCGGAACCTGGGAGCGCATCGGCATGCTGTGGCTGGTGGCGGGCTGTGTGCTGTTGGGCTTGATGCCCAATCAGGTTATCGGCCTGCTCGACCCGGTGACACAGCGCCTGGTCGGCTCCGGTCTGGCGCAATCGCTTGCAGGCAACGGCTGGCTGCTGGTGCCGATGAGCGTCGAGCGCGCCAGTTACGCGCCGGTGATCTTCCTGCTCGGCGTGCTAGCCAGCTTCGGCCTAGCCTACCTGCTGGTGCGCCGCCTCTACCACGGGCGCACGCGCCGCGCACCGCCCTGGGATTGCGGCTACCCGTGGCAGACGATGCGCATGCAGGACACGGCCGAAGGCTTCGGCCAGCCGATCCGCCAGATCTTCGAGCCGATGTTCCGCATGACCCGCGAGCTGCCCACGCCGTTCGACGCGAATCCGCGCTACAAGGTGACATTCGAAGACCCACTCTGGTACTGGCTTTACCTGCCGATCGCCGCGCTGGTCGAACGCATTTCGAAACTGATCGGCCTGTTGCAGCAGGGCCGCATCGCGGTCTACCTGATGTACAGCTTCGTGACGCTGATCGTCGTGCTGCTGGTGGTGAAGCAATGAGCTTTCTCGGGCTGATCTCGCAACTGCTGGCCATTGGTGTCGCGCTGCTGCTCGCGCCGCTGATGAGCGGCTGGGTCAACCAGTGGCGCGCCCGGCTGCAGAACAAGTCGGCGCCGGGCCTGCTGCAGCCGTACCGCGTGCTGCACAAGCTGTTCAAGAAGGAGTCGGTGCTGGCCGAGCATGCGTCCACGCTGTTTCGCATGACGCCCTATATCGTGTTCGGCTGTATGCTGCTGGCCTGCGCCATCGTGCCGACGCTCTCGACCGATCTGCCGCTGTCGCCGGCGGCCGACGCGATCGCGCTGGTCGGCCTGTTCGCGCTGGCGCGCGTCTTCATCTCGCTGGCGGCCATGGATGTGGGCACCGCCTTTGGCTCGCTCGGTGCGCGGCGCGAGATGCTGGTCGGTTTTCTGGCTGAGCCGGCGCTGCTGATGGTCCTGTTCTGCGCGTCGATGATTTCGCGTTCGACCTCGCTGACCACGATCGTGGAGACACTGGCCCACCGCGAACTGGCGATCTACCCGAGCTTCCTGCTCACCGGTGTGGCCTTCACCATGGTCTCGCTGGCCGAGAACGCGCGCGTGCCGGTGGACAACCCCGACACACATCTGGAACTGACCATGATTCACGAGGCCATGATCCTCGAATACTCGGGCCGCCATCTGGCGCTGCTCGAGTGGGCCGCGAGCCTTAAGCTGCTGGCCTTTTCCTGCATCGGCCTGGCGCTGTTCTTCCCCTGGGGCGTGGCCGAGGCGAATGCGCCGCTGGCGCTGCTGCTGGCGCTGCCGGTGCTGGTCGTCAAGCTCGCGGTGGGCGGCGTCCTGATGGCGTTGATCGAAACCTTCAGCGCCAAGATGCGCATTTTCCGCGTGCCCGAGTTTCTCGCCACCGCCTTCCTGCTCGCCGTGATCGGCCTGCTGGTCAACATCCTGCTGGGAGTCGGATGATGAATTTCGTGCCGCAGCTGATCAACCTGTTCGCCACGCTGATCCTGATGCTGTCGTTCGCCATGATCTCGCAGCGCCGCATCGTCTCGCTGATCAATCTCTTCATGCTGCAGGGCATGGCGCTGGTGGCGGCATCGATCCTGCTCGGCTACGCCACCGGGCAGGCCGACCTCTACGTTTCGGCGGCCCTGACCCTGCTGCTCAAGGTGATCCTGATTCCGTGGATGCTGCATCGCGTGGTGCGGCGCCTGAACGTGCGCTGGGACATTGAAACCCTGATCAACATCCCGACCACCATGCTGGTGGGAATCGGCCTGGTAATCTTCTCCTTCAGCCTAGCGCACCCGATCTCGCGCCTGTCGTCCTCGATGGCCGGTGGCGCGCTGGGCATTGCGCTGTCCTGCGTGCTGCTGTCCTTCATGATGATGATCACGCGCTCCAAGGCCGTGCCGCAGGTGATCGGTTTTCTGTCAATGGAGAACGGCCTGATCTTCGCGGCTACCACCGTCACCAACGGGATGCCGATGATCGTCGAGTTCGGCGTTGCGCTCGACGTGCTGGTCGGCGTGCTGATCCTGGGCGTCTTCATGTTCCAGATCCGGGAGAAGTTCGACAGCCTGGACATCCACAACCTTGAAGCGCTGAAGGAAGACTGAGGTGCAGGCGCTGCTTTTCGTTCTCGGCATTCCCCTGGTGGGCAGCGCGGTGCTGGGTGTCGCCGGGCACCGAGACTTTGCGCGCAACATCAACGTCGCCTTCAGCGCCGGCACCTTCCTCGCTGCCTGCGTGCTGACGGCGCAGATCGTCGCCGACGGTCCGCGGCTGGTCTGGGACCGGCAGTTCTTCATCGATCCGCTCAATGTCTTCTTGGTCACGCTGACGGCCTTCGTCGGCCTGACCACCGCGATCTTCTCGCGGCCCTACATGCGCGTCGAGCAGGATCGCGGCAAGATGACACCGCGGCGTATGCGCCTGTACCACGGCATGTACCAGCTGTTTAGCTTCACCATGCTGCTGGCGCTGACCACCAACAATCTGGGCATCCTGTGGGTCGCGATGGAAGCGGCGACATTGACCACGGTGCTGCTGGTCAGCGTCTACCGCACGGCGGCGAGCCTGGAGGCGGCCTGGAAATATTTCATCCTTTGCGGCGTCGGCATTGCGCAGGCGCTGTTCGGCACCGTGCTGCTATACATGGCGGCCGAGAAGGTGCTCGGGCCGCTCGGCGCTACGCTGCTGTGGACCAGCCTGGACGCGGTCAAGGGCCAGCTCGACCCGGCCATCGTCACGCTGGCCTTTGCCTTTCTGCTGATCGGCTATGGCACCAAGGTCGGTTTTGTGCCCTTGCACAGCTGGTTGCCCGATGCCCATGCTGAAGGTCCGACCCCGGTCTCGGCCGTGCTGTCGGGCTTGCTGCTCAATGTCGCCATGTACGCGGTGCTGCGCTGCAAGGTGCTGACCGATGGCGCGCTGTTGCGGCCGCTCGCCGGGCCGCTGATGATGGGTTTCGGCCTGCTCTCGGTGGTCGTGGCGGCGTTCTTCCTGTCGCGCCAGAAGGACGTCAAGCGCATGTTCTCCTACTCGTCGATCGAGCACATGGGCTTGATCACATTTGCCTTTGGCATGGGAGGACCCGTCGCCAACTTCGCGGGCCTGCTGCACATGACCGTGCATTCGCTGGTCAAGTCGGCCATCTTCTATGCCGTCGGCCACGCCACGCAAAAGGCCGGCACGCAGACCATGAGCGAGATCCGCGGCCTGATCAAGGTGAACCCGACGGTCGGCTGGGGCCTGATGCTGGGCGTGATGGCCATCCTGGGCATGCCGCCGTTCGGTGTCTTTGCCAGTGAGTTCCTGATCCTGATCACCGCCATGCGCGATCAGCCCTGGGCCACGCCGTTTCTGTTTCTGGCGCTCGGTGTGGCATTTGCCTCGATGCTGATCCGCGTCCTACCCATGGTGTTCGGCGAGACCTCGCTCAAGCCGCTGGCCCATCCGCCGGCGCTGCTGCCGGTGTTCGTGCACCTGAGCCTGGCGCTGGTGCTGGGCTTGTACATTCCACCCTACCTGAACAGCTGGTACGTTCAGGCGGCACGCATGCTGGGGGGCTGACGCGATGAAGATGGCCGGAGTCAATCTGGAGTTGCAGGCGCTGGCCGCACCGGTGCCGATCTGGCACGCCGCAGCCACGGCCGACGACTGGCGTGCAGCGGCGGGTGCCGTGCGCGAAAGCGGCGGGCGTCTGCTCGCGCTGTGGGGCAGTGCCTCGGAAAGTGGCGAGACGGTTTCGGTGGCGTATGCGAT
>TBL_comb47_HYPODRAFT_10000378_pt1 | contig 58782 bp, 50 predicted proteins | sample TroBogypolimnion_40_FD_10682 | JGI IMG/M metagenome (IMG submission 10682)
CTGCTGGATGATCTCGGGCTTTTTCGGGGACGGTGATTGAGATGCCTACACCTGCGCAATCTGCTTACACCTGCGCCTACATGGAAAATTCAGGCAAGAAAAAAGCCACCGGGTTGCGGTGGCTTTTTTCTTGTAAGCACTTGTTTCCAAAGGCTTTTATCTGGCTCCTCGACCTGGGCTCGAACCAGGGACCTACGGATTAACAGTAAGCTTAACTGGCAAGGTTGCTTGAGCGAGAAGTTGAAAAAAACCTTAAAAATCAAAGGCCTTAGCGTGATGGCAGGATTTTAACATGGCGAAATTGGTGACCAGATAGTGACCAGACGTAGTCCGATGACATCCTGAGGGACCGGAGCAGGACCGGAAACGCCCAGCCACTTCTAGCTAGTTTCAACGTTCACATCACCATCGCCTCAAGCCTAAAACAAGTCGCTGCGGCTCGTACCTCTTTCATGTGTCCATGACCGGGCAAAACTTTGGTTTCAATCGTGACGAGACCTGCTTGCGCCAATTGATCAACATCCCGTTTGACGGCACTGCGATCACGATGCAGGCGTCCTGCAATGACGGTAATGGAGCCCGGTTCATCTTTAACACTGCGGAACAAGTCAAGGCGGCTGACTGTCAGCAGTCGCAAGAGTTCTGCCGGATCTTCAAAACTGACAGTACGCTCTTCGGGTAGCGGCTGGCCCATATCGGCAAGGCGCGCCAGTTTCTTCCCTCGTTGGAAGAAATCATGTTCGGTGCCTGCTTTAAGAATGACGTTTTTCATGCTTTGCTCCTGAGTGCTGACCAATCCGCCTGGAACTGATCTTCGGTGTCTTCAAAACTTGTGAAGATGACGGGCTCTACAACCCCGAAGTAATGCCGGTGGTGGTAGCCATGCTGGTTGTCATAGCCCACTACACGGCCGTTATCGTCACTGTGTAGCGCATGGTTGATGTACGCAAGGTTGTAACGCGTCACTCGACCTTGTGCGTCAACCCATACCTCACGCCGAAGTTGGCCATTGCCGCGCTTTTGTGTGATGTTGTGCGAATCATCGATGATTTTTCGATCAGCCATGATCGATATTATCATGGCTGTGTATTTGACGCAAAATCCCGTTGCGAATATCGCATCAGACCACCAAGATAAGCCATGAAAAAACTGTCAAATTGTTCGTTGCAGTGATTGCCCGATGATGCCTATGGTTGATTCCCATTCGATAGCCGCATTACAGGCCGAAAACGCTCGACTTGTCGCGCTGTTGCAGTCCAACGGTATTGACTGGCGTCTTCCCGCAGAGCCTGAAGCACTCGTTACCACGGAGGCTGAGCCCTCACGGTTCAGTACCGCCGAAAAAGTGACACTATTTCGACGGCTGTTTCGGGGCCGCGCAGACGTCTTTCCGGTCCGCTGGGAAGGTAAATCAAGCGGAAAGTCCGGCTATGCGCCAGCTTGTTCCAACGAGTGGCGGCCCGGCGTCTGCGATAAACCGCGTATCAAATGCTCGGAGTGTGGCAACCGCGTGCTCAATCCGCTGACTGATACCGTGATTTACGCCCATCTTGCAGGCAAGCAAACGGTGGGCGTGTATCCATTGCTGACAGACGATACCTGCCATTTTTTGGCCGCTGATTTTGATGAGGCTGATTGGCAAGAGGACGTACAGGCGTACCGCCAGTCGTGCCTTGAGTTGGGAGTGCCCGTTGCCATCGAAATTTCCCGCTCCGGCAAGGGTGCCCATGCCTGGGTGTTTTTTGCCTCCAGGGTCTCGGCGCGTGATGCCCGTCGCTTGGGGACCGCCCTCATCAGCCACACCTGTGCGCGGACACGGCAGCTGAAGCTTGAATCTTATGACCGACTTTTCCCGAATCAAGACACGATGCCAAAAGGCGGCTTTGGTAATTTGATTGCCTTGCCCCTGCAGAAAAAGCCAAGGGAGTACGGCGGCAGCGTGTTCGTAGATGAAGGTTTTCTGCCTTATTCCGATTAATGGGCTTATTTGACATCGATTGAGCCCATGGCCCCGCATGACATTGAGCCAACGATTTTGCGCGCCACTGGCGGTGTTCATCCGCTGGACGTCACCTTCATTGATGCGGAAGACCTTAAGGAGCCTTGGAAACGTGCACCCGTGACCAAAAAGATCTCCGGGCCAACGCCTAAGATGTTGACCGTGACGCTATCGAATCTGATTTATTTTGAGAAGTCTCAGCTACCACAAGCGCTGGCTAACCGCTTGATCCGACTGGCTGCTTTCCAAAACCCCGCGTTCTACAAAGCCCAGGCCATGCGGATGTCGGTTTGGAATAAACCCCGTGTCATCGGTTGCGCTGAGAATTTTCCAGCGCATATTGCTCTGCCGCGTGGCTGTTTTGGATGCTGCGCAGGAATTGCTGCGGGATAACGCGATTGGCTGCAATCTGGTTGATGAACGATTCAGTGGCGAGCCACTTGCAAAATGTGTAACCTTTATGCCCCGACTGGCCCAGAAAAAATCAGCATGCGCTTTGCCGTGAGCGCCCCAGTGGGCGCATACGCCGCGACAGTGGCACCGCTCAAGCCTGGCCCAATCGTGGTGCCTGGACGCGCCTTGGTGGCGCAATGGGGTCTAATCCCGCCCAACTCAAGCACCCGCGTTCCCATGCTGCCAACTGGGCAGCGCTTGAGCACCAACAACGCCCGCCGGGAGCGACTGGCCACCGCCCCAACATACCGTGCTGCCTGGATGCGGGGGCAACGCTGCATCATTCCTGCGGATAGCTTCGATGAGCCTTACTGGGGCACCGGAAAAAACATCTGGTGGCGATTCTGGCGCGCCGACCATGAGCCATGGGCACTGGCTGGCATCTGGTCCGAATGGACCGATCCGACAACGGGGGAGTTGGTGCCCAGCTATTCCATGATCACGCAGAACTGCGATGGACATCCGCTGTTGGGCTTGATGCACAAACCAGATCCAAAGTTTCCGGCAGACAAGCAAGACAAAAGAGCGGTAGTGTCGTTAGAGCAGGGCGACTGGGATCAATGGCTAAACGGGACTGTTGCGCAAGCACAACCGTTGATTCGAGTGCCTGCGGTGGAGCTGTTCAGGCATTTGGCAGCTGACCCTGCCAAGCAAACGGAATTGGCTCCCGGTTTGTTCTGAGAGGCGGCGATGGGTTCTGTCATCGACCTTCGCCCACAAGGCGGTTTTGATGCCCCTGGCCTTCGGGCTGGGGGGTCTTTTTTTGCCTGTTTTTCGGGGTGTCTTTGAACTGTCTAATTTTTACCCCCGGATTGTCTAATTTTCTGCTTAAAAATTAAGCAAAAAGGCAAAAAAAAACCACCTAGGTTTTTGGTCTAAGTGGTTGATTTCATTGGGTTTTATTCTGGCTCCTCGACCTGGGCTCGAACCAGGGACCTACGGATTAACAGTCCGGCGCTCTACCAACTGAGCTATCGAGGAATATTGCATTGTCTGCAGCCTCAAATTATAGCGTAACTTTTCAAGGCTTTTTGCCGGAGTCCAAAGAATCTACGCCGAGCAAGCTGTGCAGGCGGGTGCTGGTAGTGGTGTACTGCAGCAACACCTTCTTGTGCGGGAACACGATGGCAGCTGCACCAAAGGCGGCCAGCACGGTTTCGTGGAAGCCGCAGAGGATCAACTTCTTCTTACCGGGGTAGGTGATGATGTCACCCACGGCGAAGACGCCAGGCTGGTCCGTGCAAAAGTCCTCGGTGTTGACCTTGAGCTGGCGGCGCTCCATCTCCAGACCCCAGTGCGCAATCGGCCCCAATTTGGGTGACAGGCCCAGCAGCACCAGCAGCTCGTCTACCGGCAGCTTTTGCTCCTTGCCATCTGCGTCCAGATAGTGCATGGCCGAAATCGATCCGTCAGCCTCTTGCATTGCGGTGAGTTGCCCGGCAATAAAGCGAATCTGGTCGGCATCCACCAGTGCCTGAAACGCGGCAATGGTGGCGGGCTCGGCCGCAAACACATTGCGTCTGTGCATCAGCGTGATGGACTTCGGCCTGGTAGTTTGTGTAGCCAAAGCGATTGCGGCGTTCAGGGCGCTGTCGGTATCGCCCAGCACCAGAACTTCACGCCCGGCCCAGGCGTCGGCATCCGGCGGAGTCAGCTGTACCTGTCGGCCTATGTGCGCGGCCAAGCCTTCCACATTGGGCAGGCGCGCCTGGAAGGCTCCCACACCGGCGGCAATGAACAGGGTCTTGGTGAGAAAGCGGCTGCCACCGCTGGTTTCTACTCGCAAACGGCCATCGGGCTGCGGCTCCATCTTGCTGACCAACTGACCCAGGTGCCATTGCGGCTTGAACGGCGCGACCTGGGTGAGCAGATTGGCAATCAGTTCGCGTCCGGTGCAGACCGGCACGCCAGGAATGTCATAAATCGGTTTGTCGGCATACAGCTCCACGCACTGCCCGCCCGGGTAGGGTAGGGCATCGATGATGTGCGCGGAGATTTCCAGCAGGCCAAGCTGGAAGGCCTGGAAGATGCCGACGGGGCCGGCACCCAGGATGACGGCGTCGGTTTCTATCACGTTGGCCTCACCGAATCGGTTAGCGAATCAGTTGCGACAATTTTCCGGTCTTGTCTTTCCACTCTTCGGCCTCAGGCAACGGTGCCTTGCGCTTGGTGATGGTTTTCCAACCGGACAATTTGGCCAGCTCGGCGTTGAGCTTGATCATGTGCTGCTGGTCCCGCGGCGCGTCTTCTTCGGCATAAATGGCGTTCACCGGGCATTCGGGGATGCAGACCGCGCAGTCTATGCACTCATCGGGGTCGATGGTCAGAAAGTTCGGGCCTTCGATGAAGCAGTCCACAGGGCATACATCGACGCAATCGGTGTATTTGCACTTGATACAGGCTTCGGTGACGATGTGGGTCATTTTTGGATTTCAGGCAAAAGTTGGGATGTGAAGGCGCGCATGCGGCCGAACAGGTGATTTTATTGGTAAATGCTGACAGCAATGTCAGCAGGGCCAAGCCGTGTTGCGCCGTCAGTTGTCTTGTATCAATTCAGCAGCAATGCGCCCGAGGTCTTGTGGCTGGCGGTGTCCACCAGAATGAGCGAGCCCAGCACGCGCGATGTCTTGTATGGAACGGCGGCAATTGCCTCCTGCAGCGCGATCTCGATATGACCGATGGCATTGGGCAGGATCTGCGTGGCGTCATGCTCTTGCAGCGTGTTGATGTCCAGGCTGTGCACGATCCGCTTGACCCGGGCCTTGATCCAGCGGTGGCCATGCAGCGCCCAGTAGACGCGTCCGGCCACCAGGGGCTCGTCGTCCATCCAGGCGACTGTGGCACTGATTTCGCGGGTTGGCTCAAAGTGCTTGGGTGCATCCACTGTAGCCAGCAGCCAGTCGCCGCGCGACACGTCCACTTCGCGGTCCAGGATGATGCCGGCACTGTGTCCTGCCTCCACGTTATTGGGCTTGCGCACATGGTCCAGCACCTGGGCCACGGTGGCGGTCTGGTCGCTGGGCAGAATCGAAATTTGTTGGCCGGGCTGCACGCTGCCGGTGGCCACTCGGCCCCAGAACACGCGGCGCCCCTGGCTGGTGTCGCTGCTGGCGGAGAATTTTTCCACCCACTGCACCGGGAAGGCGAACGGTACTTCGGTTTCCGGCGCGGTGACCGGCAGCTGCTCCAGCAGGGTCAAGAGGCTGGGTCCGGTATAGCCGCACCAACCCGCCGAGGCATGCACCACGTTGTCGCCCTTGAGCGCCGAGATCGGAATGATGGCGGTCACGTCAATGCCCGCGTCCTTGGCGAACTGCTCCAGCGCTTGCCGGATTTTGTAAAAGGCCATGGCCGCGTTGCCCAATGTTTCAGGCTTGTCGGCGGATTCCAGAGCGTCGAGCTTGTTGACGGCAAACACAATGCCGGGCACGCGCAGCAGGTTGACCAAGAGCGAGTGGCGGCGGGTCTGCGGCAGCAGTTCCAGCAGCCCTTCAGCCTGCCATTTGAGCTTGGTGGCATCCACCAGCACCACGGCGGCATGCGCACTGCTGGCAGCGGTGACCATGTTGCGGGTGTACTGCTCGTGGCCGGGCGCATCACCAATGATGAACTTGCGCGCCGGTGTGGCGAAGTAGCGGTAGGCCACGTCGATCGTGATGCCCTGTTCGCGCTCTGCTGACAGGCCATCGGTAAACAAGGCCAGGTCGGCCTCGCCGCTCTTGGATACATTGGCCAGCTGGTCCAGCATCACCGAGCGACTGTCCACCAGAAGGCGACCAATCAGCGTGCTCTTGCCGTCGTCCACCGAGCCGCAGGTAATGAAGCGCAGCGCGCTGGAGATGTCGCCGTGCGCAGAGGATGCAGCGGGAGAGATAGTCGTTGTAGCGGTTGTCATATTAGAAGTACCCATCCTTTTTACGCTTCTCCATCGAAGCCTCTGATGTCTTGTCGTCCATGCGGGTGGCGCCGCGCTCGCTCACGTCGGCGGACAGCGTTTCGATCACGATGTCGGCGGCGGTGGCGGCGGTGCTTTCCACCGGGCAGGTGCAGGTGATGTCACCCACCGTGCGAAAGCGCACATCGCGCGACTCCACCACTTCGCCCTCTTTCGCAGGCGTGAGTTCGGTCACGGGAACGAGCAGGCCCTTGCGTTCCACCACATCGCGCTTGTGCGTGTAGTAGAGCGAGGGCAGGGCGATCTTTTCGCGCTCAATGTATTGCCACACGTCGAGCTCGGTCCAGTTGGAAATCGGGAACACGCGGAAATGCTCGCCGGGTTGCAGTTTGGTGTTGAACAGCGTCCACAGCTCGGGGCGCTGGGCCTTGGGTTGCCATTGGCCAAAGCTGTCGCGGTGGCTGAAGATGCGTTCCTTGGCTCTGGCCTTTTCCTCGTCGCGTCGCGCGCCGCCGATCAGCGCGTCAAAGCGGAATTCCTCGATCGCTTCCAGCAGCGTCACCGACTGGTGCACATTGCGGCTTTCACCGGGATGGGCCAGGCGCACGGTGCCGCGCTTCATGGAGTCTTCCACGCTGCGCACAATCAGCTCGGCACCGAGTTCCTTGGCGCGGAAGTCGCGGAAGTCGGTGACCTCATGGAAGTTGTGGCCGGTGTCAATCATCAACAGCGGGTAGGGGATGCGGCCGCTACCGGAGGGGCCATCCTTGCCCCCGAAGGCTTTCTCTGCGCACTTGAGCATCACCAGCGAGTCCTTGCCGCCGGAGAACAGCAGGGTGGGGCGCTCGAAGGCGGCAGCGACTTCGCGCAGGATGAAAATGGTTTCCTCTTCCAGCGCGTCCAGGTGCTGGTTGGAGAGGCGCTCGAAATGGTGCTGGTCGGTCATGGCGTTCATACGGATGCTTTAGGAGCCAGTGCGGACACTGGCAGGGCTGATACGGGGGAGGCTTCGGAGCCATCGGCGTGTTTGACATGCAGACCGCATTCCTTGGCGGCCTCGTCCTCCCACCACCAGCGCCCGCTTCGGAAATCTTCACCCATGCTGATGGCGCGGGTGCAGGGTTCGCAGCCGATGCTGGGAAAGAAGGCGTCGTGCAGCGGGTTGTAGGCGAGCTTGCTTTCCTTGATGTAATGCCAGACATCGCCCCAGGTCCAGTTGGCCAGGGGGTTGATCTTGACGCGTGGCTCGGAGGTATCCACCAAGGGCACCTCGGCGCGGGCACCGCTTTGCTCGCGGCGCAGGCCGGTGATCCAGGCTTCTTTGCCCTTCAAGGCACGCTCCAGCGGTTCCATTTTGCGGATGTTGCAGCAGGCCTTGCGCAGGTCGATGCTCTTGTACATGGCGTCCAGGCCTTCCTTGGCCACGAACTGCACCACGGCCTCTTCCACCGGTTTGTAGACGGTGACGGGTGCACGCGAGTCGGCCTTGAACTGGTCCAACAGGTCCAGCGTTTCCTTGTGCAAACGACCCGTTTCCAGCACGAAGATGCCGATGTCAAGCTGCAGGCGGTTGATGATGTGGCTGATGACCATGTCTTCTGCGCCCAGACTGGAGGCCTGGGTCACGCGGGCCGCATCACCGTCGGCACCGGCATACTGCGCGGCGGCCTGGGCCAGCACATGCTGCGCTTCCTGCAGATGCAGGCTGTAGTCCTTGTGTGGACGGGCGTTGAGTTCGATCGCGGTCATACTGTCAATTCCTTGTTGTCTTCCCGGCTGAACACTGGCTTTGCGGTGACAGCGTCGCCCTGGTAGAAGGCGCGGTAGCGGTCGAATTGCTTTTGCGCGAAGTCCAGATTTTGGTCGGCGCGCAGCACGGCTACGCTAAAGCCCTGGCGCTCCATCTGCACCAACTGGTCGATCAAGACATCGCCGGTGGCGCGGATTTCGCCGGTGAAGCCAGAGCGGCGGCGCAGATAAAAAGCTTGCGTATAGGCGCGGCCATCGGTGAACTTGGGGAAGTGCAGGTCGATGCGGGTTACGCCTTCCAGCTTGAGTGTGCGTGGGTCTTCGGTGTTGGCCACCACCAGGGTGTTGGCGGCGCCCTCTTGGCCGGAGGCGTCAAGAGAGGCGTCTGCAGCGGATAGCAGTTTCATGGTCAGTGCGGTCATTTTTTATGCTTCCTGTGCGTCGCGGGCATAGCCCTCAGCCTTGGGCAGTTGGTGCAGTTCGGTGTGGGCGTCAAGCAGTCTGGCCGAGTTGGCGGCTAGCTTGAAGGGCTCAAAGCCGACGCGGCGCAGCGTGTCGATAAAGGTCTCGCGGCCATCGCGGTTCAGGCGGAAGGTGTCCAACACGGCTTCGATCACGCCGGGGATTTCGCCCGCGCCAAAGGACGGACCAACGACCTTGCCGGCAATCGCCGGACCGCTTAAGGGTGAGCCGTCGGAGCCACCTAGCGACACCTGGTACCACTCCCGTCCGTCCTTGTCCACGCCCAGAATGCCGATGTGGCCGCTGTGGTGGTGGCCGCAGGAGTTGATGCAGCCGCTGATGTGCAGGTCGATCTCACCCAAGTCGTGCAGCTCGTCCATGTCCTGATAGCGCTCGGTAATCGCCGCTGCCACGGGGATGGAACGGGCATTGGCCAGGGCGCAGAAGTCGCCGCCGGGGCATGCAATCATGTCGGTCAGCAATCTCACGTTGGAGCGTGCCAGGCCCGCGTGGCTGGCGGCCTGCCACAGTGCGGGCAGGTCGACTTCACGTACCCAGGGCAGCAGCAGGTTCTGGTCATGTGTCACGCGGGTTTCACCGGCGCTGAATTCATCGGCCAGATCGGCTGCGGTGTCGAGTTGGTCGGCGTCCGCATCGCCGGGAGCCTGGCCCAGGCGCTTGTAGGACAGCGTCACCGAGCGCAGTGCGGGGTTCTTGTGCAGGGCCACGTTTTGCTTGAGCCAGCGCGCGTAGTCGGCCTGGCGTTCTGCGGGCACCTTGACGTTGCGCGCCGGTGCTGCCAGATCCAAAGTCGGCGGCACAAAGCTCGCCGTTACGCGGTCGAGTTCGGCCTGGGTGATGGTGTGGGGTGCGCCATCGACCGTGATGATCTGCTGGTACTCGGCTTCCACTTCGTCGATATAGCGTTGGCCCTCGGCCTTCACCAAAATCTTGATGCGCGCCTTGTACAGGTTGTCGCGGCGGCCCCAGCGGTTGTAGACGCGCACCACGGCTTCCAGGTAATTCATGATCTGGGACCAATGCAGGAACTCGCGGATGGTGACGCCAATCACCGGGGTGCGGCCCATGCCGCCGCCCACCAGCACCTTGAAGCCCAGCTCGCCGGCCTCGTTGTGCTTGAGGTGCAGGCCCACGTCATGCCAGTAGGTGGCGGCGCGGTCGGCGGTTGCACCGGTAATGGCGATCTTGAACTTGCGCGGCAGAAAGGCGAACTCGGGGTGCAGCGTGGTCCATTGGCGCATGATTTCGGCAAACGGGCGCGGGTCGGCCAGCTCATCCGGGGCGACACCGGCCAGCTCGTCGCTGGTGATGTTGCGGATGCAGTTGCCACTGGTCTGGATGCCGTGCATGTCCACCGTGGCCAGCAGATCCATCACATCGGCGCTCTTCGCCAATGGAATCCAGTTGAACTGCACGTTCTGGCGCGTGGTGAAGTGGCCGTAGCCCACCGGCAGGTGCGTGGTGCCCCAAGTGGCCTGCGTACCGATGGCCTTGTCAAACACTTCCTTGGAAGGATGGTCAAATTCGCGGGCAATGCGGGCCAGCACGCGCAGCTGGCGGCTGGCCAGCTCGCCATAGGGCACGGCCACGCGCAACATGGGGGCGTAGCGCTGGATATACCAGCCGTTTTGCAGGCGCAGCGGGCGAAAGTCGTCATCGGCCAAAGTACCGGCCAGGTTGCGCTCCAGCTGGTCGCGATGCTGCGCGGCACGGGCGCGTATGAATTGCCGGTCAAAGTCGGTGTATTGGTACATAGGTCAAAAAGTCCGCCTCAAAAGGCTGCAAAAAGAGTCTGCGAAAAAGTCCGCGTTATAGAGCGATGAGTTTCAGGCCGGCATAGGCCAGCAATAAAGAAAGCAGTGAGCGTATCAGGCGCTCGGGCGCCTTGGTGGTGAGGTGCGAGCCGATCCAGATGCCGGGCAGCGAGCCGCACAACAGCGAGATCAGCATGGTCCAGTCGACCGTGCCCAGTGTGGCGTGGCCCAGACCGGCCACCAGGGTCAGCGGCACGGCATAGGCAATGTCGGCCGCGATGATGCGCGGCAGCGGCAGCAGCGGGTACAGCACCATCAACACGGTCACGCCAATGGCACCGGCGCCGACCGAGGTCAGGGTCACCAGCGTGCCGATCAGCGCACCGAACAGCAGCGGCAGCAGCCAATGCTGGGGTGTGGCAGCCAGGCGTTCTTGACCGGCGGCCACTGTCACCGGGCTGGACTTGCCGCGCACTGCCTTGTACAGCGTGGCCGCAGCGGTGAGCAGCAGGGCGCCGCCCAGCGTGCTGGTCATCACGGCCTGCACCTTGGGGTCGGCCGGGCCGATGGTGTGCAGGATGTAAAGCGTGATCAGGGAGGCCGGGATGCTGCCGGCCGACAGATTGCGCACCACGGCCCAGTCAATGCGCCCCGAGCGCGCCAGCTTGACGGTGCCGCCCATCTTGGTAAAGGCGGCAAACAGCAGGTCGGTGCCCACCGCCAGATAGGGCTTGATGCCGAAGACAAAAATGAGGATGGGCGTCATCAAGGAGCCGCCACCGACCCCGGTGAGTCCGACAATGGTGCCCACCACAAAACCCGCAACAACAAAAGCCAATTCATGCATCGGGGCTAATGTAGTTGCCTTTGCTTAGATCAAGAACGAAATTTTGGCTATACCGATATGCGCGGTTTGAATAAGCTTCTGAGGAAATGGTGCTTGGTATCGGCAGGTTTTGGTACGCCGATGACAACGACGCCTGTTTGTACTCCGCTGCCAGCGCGGTAAATGCTTCCGTCCGTGTCCCCCCCCTGCGGGCTCCTCCTTTACGTACCGGAACCATCCACCCCACTGTCATCGGCAGCCTGCAGGGTTGGCGCGCGATGACTTGAACATCTTGGCAGTCCAACATTGCAGGCAGACTCAGGACGGCGCGGCGCTCAGCGACGGTAGGTAAAAGGAGGAGCCCCGCAGGGGCGGGGGACACGGACGGCGATGAGTGCCACGTCGGCCTGAGTCCAGAAGTGCCTTAACTGTGCTTCAACCATCCACTCATCAGCGTATCTTCCAATACCTGCCTCGCGCCCTTGGCGTCCACCTCCATGCAGGCATGGGTCAGCGGCACATGGGCCTCCCAACCCATCTGCGGGTAGTTCATGTGGCGCCGTCGCAGAATCGTCTGGCCCTGGGCCAAGCCATCTACCGCCACCCGCACCCGACCCGATTCCAGCTTAAAAAATTCCGGGTTGGTCAGGTAAATAAAGGCCAGCACGTCGTGGCCAAAGCAACCATGGATCTGGGCCACGTGCGGATACAGGTCGCTATAAAAATCGGCATAAAACTTCACCGCGTGCAGCAAGGTGTCCGTGGCCAGATGCTGGTGGTGTCGGGCGATCTGGGCAAACAGGCTGACCGGAAGAATCACCTGATGCGTCACGTCCAGGCCGACCATGGTCAGCTTCCAGCCTGCCGTGAACACCAGGTCGGCGGCGTGCGGGTCGTTCCAGATGTTGGCCTCGGCCACCGGCGATACATTGCCGGGCTCCAGCACGGTGCCGCCCATCAGAATCACTTCGCGCACCAGACCGGGCAGTTCCGGCGCCAGTTGCAAGGCCATGGCCAGGTTGCCCAGCGGTCCCACCGCCACCAGAGTGATCTCACCCGGATAGGCGCGCGCCATGTCGACGATAAACTGGGCCGAGGCACGCGGGTCCAGCGTGTTCGTGGTGTCATGTCGCGTGACCAAATTGCCCAGCCCGTCATCGCCATGGATGAAGTCGGGCGGCGGCTCGGAGGTCTTGACCCAGGGTTTGGCAATGCCTTGGGTCACCGGCACCTCTACACCCGCAATGGCCGTCAGGTACAGCGCGTTGGTCGCGGCTTGTTGCACCGTGACATTGCCAAAGGTGGTGGTGATGCCGACCACATCGACCTGCGGATGGGCCAGCGCGTAATACAGCGCCATGGCGTCGTCCACGCCGGGGTCGGTATCAAAAATGACTTTGCGGGTTGTGTGGGGCATAGAGGCTTTCAGTTCAGACCGCACAGGGCGCGCAGGGCGGCCAGACGGGAAGGGGTGTTGTTGTCGGTTTGCTGGACCAGTAGGCTTGCGACATCGGTGGCCTCTGGAATACTGGACTGCGCACCCAGGCGGGTGCAGGCCAGGGCACCGGCGGCACAGGCATAACGCAGGGCGTCCGCCATGCCGTGGCCCAGGCTGAGGGCAGCACTCAGGGCGCCGCAAAACGTGTCACCGGCGCCGGTACTGTCTACCGGGCTAATGGCAAATGCCGCCTGCAGGTGCAATACACCTTGTTGCCGGGCGCAGCAGCCGCGCTCTCCCAGCGTCACCACCACCGTTGGCACTTGTAGGCGCTCTAGGCACTCCGCCACGCTGCCCTGACATTGGGACACGACGGCCAACTCGCCCTCGTTGACGATCAAGATATCGACCAGTGAGAGCAGTTCGGGCGCTAGCACCTGTGAAGGGGCCGCGTTCAGCACCACGACCACACCGGCCTTGCGTGCCGCGCGGGCATAGGCACAGACCGTATCCAGCGGGGTCTCAAGCTGCAGCAGCAGATGGCTGAAGCCGTCCAGCGGTGGCAGGTGGACCGGGCGCAAGCAGGCATTGGCACCGGGGGCCACGGTGATGGCGTTTTCGCCGGCATTCGACACGCAGATAAAGGCGGTACCCGTGGCATGGTCTGGTTCGCGGACTATGTGCATCTGAACGCCTGCGCCCCGCAAGGAGGATTCCAGTGGCGTGGCGAAGTCGTCATTGCCCAGTGCCAGCAGCATGTGGGTGACCACGCCACCGGCTTTGGCACAGGCCACGGCCTGATTGGCGCCCTTGCCGCCGGGAAAGGTCTTGAACTCGTGCCCCAGCACGGTCTCACCCGGTGCGGGAATATGGTCGGCCTGGACCACAAAGTCTAGATTGGCAGAGCCTGCTACCAGAATCATTGCGGAACTCCTTGATGCGTCATGCCGGAAAATCGACCTATTGTGCCGTCTAATCACAGTATGCCAATGACCACTAGACCTGTTGCCCTGATTGGCGGTGCGAATATGGACATTGCTGCGCAATCCACAGGCGCGCCACTGGCGGGCGACAGCAGCCATTGGTCTGAATCTAAGTGCCGCTTGAACCATCGGTGCGTTTTGCAATGGCCTGTGCCGAACTTACCTTATCCAGTACATTCGCCAATGCACCTGATCTGAGCGTGGCGGTCGTAATGAGCCGCCTGGAACCTACAAGCACATGACGAAGCATGCCTATCTCGACATTGCACCCGAGGTGCGCCAGCACGGTGCCGTGCCCGCCTTCTTTACCCGCGACAGCGCCTTCAAGGTGGACTACCGGCTGGACTCGGCCGCCGAAATCGCGGCCGTGCTCAAGGCCAAATGGGCCATGGGTCTTCAGGGTGGCATGGTGGTGGCCAACCCGATTCCCCAAGCATTTGCCATGCCGCGCGCCGCCATTGACCAGGCCATCGATCAGGCCTTGCTGGAGGCTACGCAGCAGGGTGTTGCGGGCAAGGAATCCACGCCGTTTTTGCTGGCCCGGGTATCTGAACTCACCGGCGGCGACAGCCTGGCATCGAATATCCAATTGGTTCTGAACAATGCACGTCTGGCTGCGGCCATCGCCGTGGCCTATGGGGCGAACTAGGGCACGGTCTGTGCTTAGCTGGTATGCCTGCGGGCTGCGGCTGTAAACCCTATGGGCCGCGCGCGCAATAGTCTGTAACATCGATTTTTTCAACCTGCAATCTACGGAGCGTAAAACATGCAATTCAAGAGCAAACTGGCAGTGATGGCCGCAGCGATGGCCGCGAGTTTTGCAGCGATGGCCGAACCCGCCATCATTTATGACCTGGGTGGCAAGTTCGACAAGTCCTTCAACGAAGCCGCCTACACCGGTATGCAGAAATGGGCCAAGGAAAGCGGCAAGAAATACCTGGAATTTGAAGTGACCAATGAGTCGCAGCGCGAGCAGTCGGTGCGCCGTATGGCCGAAAAGGGCGCCAGCCCCATCATCAGCGTGGGCTTCTCGCAGGCTTCTGCCGTTGAAAAAGTGGCCAAGGAATTCCCCAAGCTGAACTTCGTGATCGTGGACATGGTGGTCGATCTGCCCAATGTGCAGTCGGTCGTCTTCAAGGAACAGGAAGGCAGCTTCCTGGTCGGCACCATGGCGGCACTGGCCAGCAAGACCGGCAAGGTCGGCTTTGTTGGCGGGATGGACATTCCGCTGATCCGCAAGTTTGAATGCGGTTACGAGCAGGGTGCCAAGTTCGCCAACCCCAAGGCCGAGGTGTTCCAGAACATGACCGGCACCACAGGTGCGGCCTGGAATGACCCGGCGCGCGGCGGCGAGCTGGCCAAGGCCCAGTTTGCCAAGGGCGCGGATGTGGTGTTTGCCGCTGCCGGCGGCACCGGCACCGGTGTCTATCAGGCCGCCAAGGACAGTGGCAAACTGGCCATCGGCGTGGACAGCAACCAGAACCATCTGCAACCCGGCACCATGCTGACCTCCATGCTCAAGCGCGTGGACGTGGCCGTTTTCAACGTCTCCAAGACCTTCAAACCCGGCATCACCGTGCTGGGCCTCAAAGAAGGCGGCGTGGATTACGCCATGGACGAGCACAACGCCAAACTGGTCAGCGCCGACATGAAAAAGAAGGTGGAAGCCGCCAAGGCTGACATCATCAGCGGCAAGATCAAGGTGGCCGATTACATGGCCGACAACGCCTGCAAGTATTAATCGGTACATGAAAGAAGCGGCACCGCTGGCGGTGCAGATGCGCGGCATCCACAAACGCTTTGGTGCCGTCAAAGCCAATGTGGATGTGAGCCTCAGCGTGCGCGCTGGCACCGTGCACGGGCTGGTGGGTGAGAACGGCGCCGGCAAAAGCACGCTGATGTCGGTGCTCTACGGCTTTTACCAGGCCGACAGTGGCGCTATCGCCGTCAACGGGCAGGAAGTCGACATCCGCAACGCGGACGACGCCATCGCCTTGGGCATTGGCATGGTGCACCAGCACTTCATGCTGGTTGAGACCTTGAGCGCGCTGGAAAACGTAATGCTGGGCGCCGAGCCGCACTGGTTGCTGCGGCGCGCAACGGCGCAGCTGCGCGGCAAGCTCGAAGCCCTGATGCAGTCCACCGGCCTGCAGGTGCAGCTCGACGCGCTGGTGGCCGACCTGGCCGTGGGGGACCGGCAGCGGCTGGAAATTCTCAAGGCCTTGTACCGGGGCGCCAGGGTGCTGATTCTGGACGAGCCCACGGCCGTGCTGACGCCGCAGGAAACCCTGCAGCTGTTTGAGGTGCTCAAGGGCCTGCGCCAGCAGGGCACCACCATCATCCTGATCACCCATAAGCTGAAAGAAGTTGATGGCTCTGTGCGATTTTGTCACCGTGATGCGCGCCGGCCAGGTGGTGCAGGAACTGCCGATTGCCGCTGCCACGATGGAAAGTCTGGCCGAGGCCATGGTCGGGCGCAAGGTGCAGATGGGCCGCTTGGATGGCGATGTGCACCAAGCCGGGGAAGTGCTGCTCAGCGCGCAGGAGCTGGAGCTGTGTGACGCCCTGCAGGTGCTGCGCCTCTCCAACGTGAGCCTGGAGCTGCGTGCCGGCGAAATCGTCGGTATTGCCGGTGTCTCGGGCAACGGGCAGAGCGAGTTGCTGGATGTACTGAGCGGCCTGTTGGCGCCGTCCAAGGGCGAATTGACGATCTGCGGCCAGGTATTTACACCCGCGTACTGGCTGGACCCGCAAACTGCCCGCAAGCTGGGCCTGGCCCATGTGCCGGAAGACCGCCATGCACGTGCGCTGGTGATGGACTTTTGTGCCTGGGAGTCTGCCGTGTTGGGCTACGAAAGCTTACCAAGCTTCAGCCGGGGCCCGTGGATGCGGATTGACGCCATGCACCAGGCCACAGTCGACATGATGGAGCGCTTTGATGTGCGCCCCCGCGACACGGCGCTGCTGTCGAGCAAGTTCTCCGGCGGCAACCAGCAAAAGCTGGTGCTGGCACGCGAACTGGGTCAGACGCCCAAGGTGCTGTTAGTTGGCCAACCGACGCGCGGCGTGGATATAGGCGCCATCGAATTCATTTACAGCCAGTTGCGCGCCATGCGCGACGCCGGTTGCGCTGTGCTGCTGGTGTCTAGCGAACTGGATGAAATTTTGGCCCTGTCGGACCGGGTCATCGTGATGAACCAGGGTCGCATTGCCGGTGAACTGGACATCGCCGATTGCACCGAGGCCGGTCTGGGTCTGTTGATGACCGGAGCTTCGCAATGAGTGTTCCCCTAGCCCTGCCGCGCTGGGCCGATTTGGTGCTGCTGCCCGCCGTCTGCCTGGCTGTGGCCTTGGCTGTCGCTGCCGGAGTCGTGGCCCTGGTGGGCCAAAGCCCGCCGGAGGTGATGGTGGCCTTGGTGCATGGCGCCTTTGGCACGCTGCGTGGCCTGAGCTATACGCTGTATTACGCCACCACCTTTATTTTTACTGGCCTGGCCGTGGCGGTGGCCTTTCATGGCGGCTTGTTCAATATCGGAGGGGAAGGGCAGGCGGTGATGGGCGGCCTGGGAACGGGGCTGGCCGCGCTCTACTTATCGGCCAGCCTGCCCGCCTGGGCCATGCTGCCGATCATGCTGATCGCGGGCATGTTGTTCGGCATGTTGTGGGCCTCTGTGCCCGCCTATTTGCAGGCCTACCGCGGCAGCCACGTGGTGATCACCACCATCATGTTCAATTTCATTGCCAGTTCTATCCTGGTCTATTTGCTGGTGAACCACCTGCGACCCAAGGGCAATATGGCGCTGGAAAGCGCGCTGTTTGCGCCTTCAGCCAAGCTGCCCGGCATGCAGCAGGCACTGGCCTGGCTCGGTGTGGAGTGGCCGGCCTCGCCCTTGAACCTGAGTCTGGTGCTGGCCCTGATGGCCTGTGTGGCGGTCTACCTGTTCCTGTGGCGCAGTCGGGCCGGTTACCGGCTGCGCGCGGTCGGCTCCAGTGCCAGTGCTGCGCAATACGCCGGTATCAACGCCAAACACCAGACCTTGATTGCCATGGCCGTGTCCGGCGCGCTGGCCGGCATGGTCGGCATGAACGAGATTGCGGGGGTCAGCGGCAAGCTGATTCTGGAATTTGTGGGTGGCGCCGGTTTTACCGGCATTGCCGTGGCGCTGATGGGGCGAAACCATCCGGTCGGCATCCTCTTTGCCAGCCTGCTGTTTGGCGCGCTGTTTCAGGGCGGGGCCGAGGTGGCCTTTGACGTGCCGGGTTTTAGCCGCGACATGGTGGTGATGCTGCAGGGTCTGATCGTTTTGTTCTCGGGCGCCATGACCTATGTGATTGCGCCCCTGGTGGCAGGGGGCTTGCGCCTGCTGCCGGGAGTGTCAGGAGCACGCCGTGGATGAAGCCTTTCTGGGCGCGCTGCTGGCCTCCACTATCCGCTTGGCCACGCCGCTGATTTTGTGCGCGCTTGCCGGGTTATTTTCCGAGCGAAGCGGCGTGGTGGACATTGGCCTGGAGGGCAAGATGCTGTTCGCCGCCTTTGCTGCCGGTGCCGTGGGCGCCTTGTCCGGCTCCACCAGCCTGGCGCTGCTGGCGGCCATGGCGGTGGCCGTGCTCTTGTCATGGATGCACGGCCTGGCCTGCGTCAGCTACCCCGGCGACCAAGTGGTCTCGGGCGTAGCTGTCAACATCATTGCGGCAGGGATGACGGTGGTGCTGGGCATTGCCTGGTTTGCCCAGGGCGGGCAGACACCACCGCTTTCCAATCTGGTACGCATCCAGCCGCTGTTTCCAGATGCCGGAACTTGGCTGTCATTTATTCCCTTTGTCGGCAGGGTGCTGGGCGAGGGCTTTTTGACGCACAGCGCGCTGGTCTACTTTTCCTATGGCCTGGTGCCGCTGTCCTGGTGGCTGCTGTACCAAACCCGCTTTGGCCTGCGCCTGCGGGCCGTGGGCGAGAACCCGCAGATGGTGGACGCCGCCGGTGTTTCGGTGCTGCGCCTGCGCTATACCGCGCTGACAATGAACGGCATGCTCTGCGGTCTGGCCGGCAGCTATCTGGTGCTGGCCCAAAGCGCCAATTTTTCCGCCAACATGACGGCCGGGCGCGGCTTTATGGCGCTGGCCGCGCTGATTTTCGGTCGCTGGAACCCGTTTGGCGCGCTCTGGGCCTGTTTGCTGTTTGGTTTTTTGGACGCTAGCGCCATCCGCATGCAGGGCGTTGCGCTGCCGCTGGTGGGCGAGGTGCCGGTGCAGTTCATCCAGGCCTTGCCCTATGTGCTGACCGTCGTGCTGCTGGCCGGCTTTATTGGCAAGGCGGTGGCGCCCAAGGCGTCGGGCAAGCCCTATCTCAAGGAGCGTTGATGGACGCTAAAAAAAGCTGTTAGGGTATCGGCCTTCTGGAGGTTTCATGAAAAAGTATGTCGTTGCAAGTTTTGTTGTCCTAGCCTTGGCCGCAAGCAGTGTGGCCTTGGCGCAATCCAAGCCCATCAAGATCGGGGAAATCAACAGCTATTCCAGCATTCCGCAGTTCACCGGGCCCTATCGCCAGGGCTGGCAGTTGGCGGTGGAAGAGGTCAACGCCGCCGGTGGTCTATTAGGGCGCAAGGTCGAGGTGATTTCTCGCGATGACGCCGGCAAACCCGAAGAGGCGCTGCGTCACGCCATTGAGCTCAGCAGCAGCGAACAGGTCGACGTGCTGGCCGGTGGTTATTTGTCGAATGTGGGCCTGGCCTTGGCCGATTTCGCCAGCAAGAACAAGCGTCTGTTCGTGGCCAGCGAGCCCTTGACCGACGCGCTGGTGTGGGACAAGGGCAATCGCTACACCTTCCGCCTGCGCCCCAGCACCTATATGCAGTCCGCCATGTTGGTGGAAGAGGCCGCCAAGCTGCCCGCCAAGCGCTGGGCCACGATTGCACCCAACTACGAGTACGGTCAGAGCGCTGTGGCGACCTTCCGCGAGCAGCTAAAGGCCAAGCGCCCGGATGTGGAATTTGTGGCCGAGCAGTGGCCGGTGCTGGGCAAGCTCGATGCCGGTAGCACGTTACAGGCCATCACCCAGGCCAAGCCGGATGCCATCTTCAACGTCACCTTTGGCGCCGATCTGGCCAAGCTGGTGCGCGAAGGCAATCAGCGCAATGTCTTCCCCAAAACTCCCGTGGTGTCGCTGCTCTCTGGCGAGCCGGAATACCTGGATGTGCTGAAGGATGAAACGCCCAAGGGCTGGGTCGTCACCGGCTACCCCTGGGACCAGATCGACACCCGCGAGCATGGTGCCTTTGGCGCCAATTACTACAAGCGCTATAACGAGAGTCCCAAGATGGGATCGGTGGTGGGCTACTCCACCATGCAGGCGATCTTTGCCGCCATTCGAAAAGCGAAAAGTGTGGACAACGAAAAATTGGTTTCGGCCATGCGTGGCCTGCAGTTCAGCACACCGTTTGGCGCCACCACCTTTCGCGCCATCGACCAGCAGAGCACCATGGGTGCCTATGTGGGCAAGCTCGACCTACGCGGCGCCAAGGGCACCATGGTGCAGTGGCGCTATGCCGATGGCAAAGACTACCAGCCCAGCGACGCCTATGTGAAGACCCGCAGGCCCGCCGCCGCCATGCAATAGCCCACGCTGAAGCTGCCAAGCCTGCTGCGGTGCTGCGCTTAAGCTGCGCCTGCGCTTGGCGCCTGCTTCTTACGCTGCGGTCTGCTGCTTGCCAGAAGTTTGGCCAGATTGCTTTCCATAGGCAAGGGTTCGTCGCCCAGCCAGGCCGCCAGCAACTCGGCGCACAGGGCCGAAAAACTTAAACCCCGGGCACCCATGGCGGCGCAGATCCAGAGCGTGGGCAGGGCCGCGTCGTCCAGCGCGCCGACCAGGGGCAGGCGGTCGTGGCTGATGCAGCGTGTGCCCTGCCAGGCCTGCACCTGGTGGTTGGCAAACTGCGGCGCCAGCAGCTCTGCCACCGTGGGCAGCAGCGCCCGAAGCTTGGTCTGGTTGATGCCATGTTCGCGCGCCAGGTCGGCGTGCCGTGTGGCGTCGGTCTGGAAGGTGGAACCGGCATACCAGCGCAGGCCCTGCGCCGTGGGCACGCCCGACACCAAGCTGCCATGGCCATTGACAGGAAAGCCTGGAAACGTGGAGGCGAATTCTGCGGGAAAGGGGCCAAGACTGAGCGTGCCCTGCATGGCCTGCAGGGATTGCAGCTTTTCCAGCACACCGGGTACCCAGGCGAGGTCTGCTGGCATGGATGCGGCGAGTCGCTGCAGCAGTTCGGCGCAGCCATAGGCATTGGCAAACACCACCCGGTCGGCCCGTCCTACTTCCAGCCCCTGGGCGTTGGTGAGAGTCCATTGCTGTGCCACGCGCTGCAGGCTGTGTACGCTGGTGGAGCCATGAAAGTGGATGCCCGGATGCTCCAGCCAGGCCTGCACCAGGCGCGCCGGTTTGATCCAGGCCGCATACGGATGCCACAGACCCTGGGCCTGACCCAGCTCGCCGCGTCTGGCCCAGCCCGTAGGCGTTTGCTGCGGTCGGGCATGGGACAGAACCTCGGCCTCCACCTCGGCCAGACCGGTGGCTTCCACATTCAGCTCGATCACGCCGCCGGGCTGCCAGTCTTGGCCCAGGCACAGGCGTTCGCTGGCATGCTGCAGCATCAGCCTGGTACCGCCACGCGACAGGCGCGAGCGCGGGCTGTCGTCGGCCGAATGGTGGGGCACGACCAGACCGACCGGCAGGCCGGCCGCAGCTCCGGCCGGTTGATCTTGGCTGTCGTACACGTCGACCTGCCAGCCGCGCAGCGCCAGCGCTCTTGCCACGCTGGCTCCGGCAATGCCAGCACCAATCACGGCACAGCGGCCGGCCTCGGATGCGGCGCGGCGCTTGGAGCGCAGTTTCCAGCGCGGCTTGTAGCTGGCGTGCAGTGGCTGCAAGCCCGGTTCCGCTTCGAGCTGGAAGCCCGCGTCTAGCAACAGGGCCGGAGTTGGCAAGGGTTGGCCGGAAAAATAGACCTGTGTGCCGCGCTTGCAGCAACACGCCAGGGCCTTGAGCGCCCATTTGTCCCAGCCTGCTGCGACCGCCCAGACCGTATCGGCGCGCAGGTCCAGCTGCGCCATGCTGGGGCCCAGCTCGCCCACACACAGCGTCAGAGAGATCTGGCCAGCCTGCAACAGGATGCGATGAAATCCCACCCCCAGGCCATAGGCTTGGGACGCCAATGTGGCGCGCACTTCATCCTTGCACGCTGCAGCGGCGGCGCTGATCGACGGTGCAGTGATGGCGGAGCGGGCCAGCTGCAGCCGCGTTGCCAAAACGTCGGCCTCAGCCAGCGACAACAGGCCCACGTAATGCAGCATGGCAGGTTTGCTGCCCTGCGCACGCCATACAGCTACCGTGTCCAGAAACAATGTGGCTTCGGCAAAGCCGGTGTCCAGAATTGTCCAGTTCGGTTGGTCTTTGCAGCGGCACTGTTCAAATGCCAGGGCCATGCGGTACTCGCATTCCGGCGCGCAACGTTATGTCGTTCAGGCCGCGGGTGGCACGTAGCCTTGGGCGGCGTCGGCGCCGTCGCCAAAGAAATGGTTTTCCATCTGGCGTGCCAGGTATTGGCGGGCGCGGGCATCGGCCAGATTCAGGCGGTTTTCATTCACCAGCATGGTCTGGTGCTTGAGCCAGGCGGCCCAGGCTTCCTTGCTGACGCTTTCCCAGATGCGTTTGCCCAAGTCGCCGGGGTAGGGCGCGAAGTCCAGCCCTTCAGCCTCTTTGCCCAACTTGATGCATTGAACCGTACGTGCCATGAATAACCTCAGTCAAAAGTGAATGCCTGATCTTATTCGCTTTGCGCTGCGGCCAAGGCTGGCGGGTGATGGCGGTCGTGCTGGCGCGTTCAAGCCATGCCCTGGGTTACATTCGTCGGCACATGGTGCTTACATTTTTCCGACTTCTTGCCGCTTCGTCCCTGATGGTTGTGTGCGCCCAGGTACTGGGCCAGACCGAAGCGCCGGAGTCGAGCTCAGGCGGAGCGTCGGCCTTTGAGCTCAAGATTGTGGCACCCGACGCGATTGCAAAACTGCTGGAGCGTCATCTGGAGCTGCAGCGCTATCGCGTGCTGACCGACCTGAGCGAGGCCGAGATCCAGAACCTGCTCAGCGACGCCCAACAAAATGCCGCCGACCTGTTGGCCACCCTGGGCTATTTTTCACCCACCATCCAGATCCAGCTGTTGCCGGTCGATGCGAGCGGCCACAGACTGGTGCAGGTAGACGTGAAGCCCGGCACGCAGGTCAGGGTGCGCAGCGTGAATTTGCTGCTGTCGGGCGCGATCATGCAGGACGCCGCCGCACAGCTACAACGCCAGTCCATTCAGGATCTCTGGAGCCTGACCTCGGGTGAGCCGTTTTCGCAGTCGGCCTGGGACGCGGCCAAGGAGCAGGCGCTCAAGCAGCTGCTGTCCAAGCGCTTTGCTATGGCGCGCATCACCAGCGCGCGGGCCGAGGTCGATCCGCAAACTGCCAGCGTGGATCTGGAGCTGCAACTGGATTCCGGCCCGGCCTATCAGATCGGCTCCCTGGAGGTGCAGGGCAGCCAGCGCTATGGCGACGATCTGGTGCGGCGCTTTGCGCGCCTGCTGCCCGGTCAAGACTACGCGCTCTCCGAACTGGTGCAGGCCCAGCAGCGCCTCACCGACAGCGGCTATTTCGATTCGGCCTATCTGAGTCTGGACAGTTCCAGCGACCCGGCACACGCGGTGGTCCATGCCCTGGTCAAGGAAGCCAGCATGCAAAAGGCGGTGTTGGGCATAGGCGCCAGCACCGACACCGGGGCGCGCTGGAGTGCCGAGCACAGCTATAACCAGGTGCCGGGCATAGATTGGCGCGCGGTCAACAAGCTCACCATGGCGCGCGACAGCAAGAGCTTTGCCAGCGACTGGACCTCGCAACCCAGCGAGGGCCGCTGGCGCTGGGCCGCATCGGCGCTGTTTACGCAGGACACGATCGGCGCGATTGAGGTCTCCGGTCAGCGCTACCGCTTCGGGCGGCTCACCACCGATGCCGCACTGGACCAGAGCTACTTCCTGCAGTTTGAGCAGACCGACACGGCCTACCCCAGCCTAGGCCAGAACACGACCAACGAGGCTGCCAGTGCCAACTATGCCTTTGCCTGGCGCAACTTCGACAGCACGCCCTTTCCCTCGCGCGGTTGGGGCCTGGGTGGCGAACTGTCGGCGGGATCGGTGCTGGGCAGCGACCAGGAGCCTTATGCCCGGGCCCTGCTGCACGCACTGGTCTACCAGCCGCTGGGGCAAAACCAGGACAGCTTGTTTGCCAGACAGCACGCCGGGCGCTTGGTCTACCGCGCCCAGGCCGGTGGCGTGTTTGTCAACAATGCCACCAGCGTACCCTTTAATCAGCTGTTCCTGACCGGCGGCGATACCACGGTGCGGGGCTACAGCTACGATGAAATTGGCGTCACCCACAACGGCATTCTGTCGGCCGACAGTGGCCGCTACCTGGCAACGGGTGGCATCGAATGGCAGCGCCCGATCGTGCGCAATGGCCTGCTGACCGACTGGGAAAGCGCGGTTTTTGTCGATACCGGAGCGGTAGCCAACCGGGTCGAGGAGTTCAGTTTCAAGTCTGGCGTGGGTGTTGGGGCGCGCTGGAAGAGCCCGGTCGGCCCCTTGCAAATTGATCTGGCCTACGGCGTGGAAACCCAGGCCCTGCGCCTGCACCTCAACGTGGGCTTTGTGTTCTGATGGCCTGGCACAGGCATTTATTTCACATCACGGGCGCGGCGTTCAGCCTGGCGCTCACGCTGTGTGTGGGCCTGCTGCTGTGCGCCATGTTGGCCTTGGGCCTGTGGGTGGATTCCGAGCAATCGCTGGCCCAGACTCTGCACGTCGCATCGACCCTGATGCCCGCCGGCCAGACGCTGGAAAGCAGCGAGGTCAGCGGCGCTATCAAGCGGGGCGGCCACATTGGCCAGCTGCGCTGGCAAAGGGGCGGGCTGCTGATCGAAGTCCGGGGCCTGGATCTGGCCTGGAACTGGCGCGCCCTGCTGGATGGCGAGTTGCAATTGCGCACGCTGCATGCGGCGGCGCTGCGAGTGGAGGATCACGCAGCTGCCACATCTGCGCCGCTCAAGGAACTGCTGCTGCCGCTGCGCGTCGATCTGCCGTTTGTGCTGGACCATCTGGACTATGACGGTGCCATCCAGCTGCAGATCGAGGCCTTGAGCGGCCACTATCGCTTTGATGGCAAGGCCCACAGTCTGCAGAACGGCGGCTTGCGCATGGCGTCTGGCAGTTACCAGGTGCAGGCCGAGCTGCAGGCGCAACAGCCCATGGCTCTGAGCCTGCGGGCCAGCGGCAGCGTGCAAGCCCCGATAGCGATGAAGGAACAACCACTGGCTTTGCAGGCACAGGCCAAGCTGCAAGGCCGACTGTCGGGACCGGACGCCGCGCTGGATTTGGCTTTGGAGCTGCAGCCTGGCGGACCTGGCCGCACCGGCGGCGCGTCCCCCCTGGGCGCCATGCAAGCCACGCTGCAAGTCCATCTGCTTCCGGGGCAGGCGCAGCCGCTGGAGCGCTTGCAGGGGCAATGGACCGAGCTGGACCTGGCCCGCCTGTGGCCGCAGGCGCCGCACACCCTGCTGTCGGGCCAGGCACAAGTGAGGCCCGACGGCACGGGATGGAACGCCAAGCTTCAGCTTCAGAACAGCCTGAGCGGTCCGTTGGACCAGCAGCGCCTGCCGCTGCAAACTGCCACGGCTAGCGTGCTCTACCGCAATGGCCAGTGGCTGCTGTCGGCGCTGCAGGCTGCTCTTGCGGGCGGCACGGCCCAGGCGAGCGGCAGTTACGCGGGCAGCCCAGCGCTCTGGCAGTTGAGTGGGCAGGTGCATGGCATACACCCGGCTGCAGTGGATTCGCGCTTGGCTGGCGCGGCGCTGGATGGTCAGCTCAGCGCCAAGCAGACCGAGCAGGGCATTGCGTTTGAAACCCATCTGAATGCGGTTGCAGGCAACGCGCCGGTGCAGCAACTCATGGCCCAAGGCCTGTGGAACGCGCCGATGCTGCAGCTCGACAAGTTGCTGCTGGAGGGCCGCGACGCGCACATCGCCGGGCATGTGCAGATCGACACCCACAGCCTTGGCGGTAGCGGCCAACTGCAGGCCAGCTTACCGGGTGCGCAGCTGAGCCTGGACGGCAAGGCTGGTGCCGACGTCGGTCTGGGGAATGCCAGCATCCAGCTCAGCGACGCGGCTGCGCTGCTGAGCTGGCTGCGCGGCTTACCGCTGGTGGCTGCGGCCATTCCCGCTGTCGATGCCCATGGTTCTGCCGAAGTGGTTTTGAATTGGAATGGCGGTTGGCACAGGCTGGGCACCGATTTGCACTTGCAGGCCTCGCTGAGCTCCAAACAGCTGGACATTAATAAGCAGCATCTGACAGACCTGCAACTGGACGTGAATGGCACGCTGCAGAGCCTGGCGTTGCAACTGCGCGGCAAGGCGGCGCTGGGTGCGCAGCGGCTGGCTTGGAACGCGATGGCGCACGCGGGCCAGACCGGCCCCGGCCAATGGCATGGCCGACTGGAGAGCGCGCAGGTCCAGCTTCACGGTGACCCGCAGGCCCAGCCATGGAGCCTGCAACTGCAGCAGCCGGTGGATCTGGATTGGCAGCAGGCAGCGCTGCTGCGCTCCGCCAAGGTGGCTGCCGGTGGACTGCGCCTGCAAGGGCCGGTAGCGGGCACGGTGCTACTCCAGTGGCAGGAGCAGCGATGGTCCCAACTCACCGGCAGTGCGCCGCGCTGGTCCAGCAAGGGCCAGTTGCAGGGCCTGCCCGTGGCCTGGCTGGAGTTTTTGGGCCAGACCCAACTGGCGAACTTGGGCCTGCGCGGTGATCTGGTGTTTGGCGGTCAATGGGATGCGGGTATGGGCGATGCCCGGGGCTTGCACATCGATGCCGGTTTGCAGCGCAGCAGTGGGGATTTGCGGATGCTGTCCGTCGATCCGGCCAGTGCCACCCTGGCGGCGGGCCTGCGCGATGCCCATTTGCGTCTGCAGGTCCAGCAGGAAGCGGTGCAGGCCAGCCTGGTCTGGGCTAGCGATGCGGGTGGCAATGTGCAGGCGGACTTCAGCACCCGGTTGCAAAACGTGGATGGCAGCCCGGTCTGGGCCGCAGACGCGCCGCTGCAGGCCAAGCTGCACGCCAGCTTGCCGCGGGTGGGGGTCTGGTCGCTGGTGGCACCGGTGGGTTGGCGCATGCACGGCACGCTGGATGCCGACGCCAGTCTGTCGGGCAGCCGCGGCAGTCCGGTCTGGAAGGGCACGCTGGAGGCGCACGATTTGGCGCTGCGCTCGGTGGTCGATGGCATTGATTTCAGCCGGGGTGTGATGCGCCTGCAGTTCGACGGCCAGCACATGGAGATTGCCGAGTTCGCACTGCAGGGCGCGGGCGGCGCGGCTGGCGTGGGTGGCAAGCTCGCTGTCAGTGGATCGGCTGATTGGCTGCCCGGTGCGCCTCAAGCGCCCCTGGTCTCCCGTCTGCGCATGGCCTTGGATGCCAAGGCCCAGGGCTTTCGCGTCTCGGCGCGCGCCGATCAGCGCCTGGTGCTGTCCGGCAATCTAATTGCCCGGCTGGTGGATGCCAGGCTGACCCTGCGCGGCGCATTGGTGGCGGACCAGGCGCTGTTTGTGCTGCCGGACGACACCGCGCCCAAACTGGGCGACGATGTGGTGGTCCGCCAAGCCAAGCCCGGTCCGGCCGCCAAGGCAGCCACGGCACCGCGGCTGGTACAGACGGTGATTCCGGACCTGAACATCACGCTCGATCCCGGTGCCAACTTCCAGTTGGAGGGCCACGGCATCAGCACGCGTCTGGCCGGGCTGTTGACCCTGAAAGCCGAGGGCCGCGATGCGCCGCCGCGCCTGACGGGCGAGCTGCGCACCGTCAACGGAACTTACCGAGCCTATGGCCAGCGCCTGAATATCGAAGAGGGCACGCTGCGCTTTTCCGGCGCCTATGACAACCCGGCGCTGGACATACGCGCGCTGCGCCCAAACCTGACCCAGGTGGTGGGTGTGCAGGTGGGCGGCACGGCGCAGCTTCCGGTGGTGCGCCTGTATTCCGATCCGGACCTGCCCGACGCTGACAAACTGTCCTGGTTGCTCTTGGGGCGCGCCAGCAGCAATGCCGGCGCCGAGGCGGCCATGCTGCAGCAGGCGGCCCTGGCCCTGTTGTCGGGCAAAGGTGCCAGGCCCATGGATGGGCTGTACAACGCACTCGGGTTGGATGAGGTTTCCCTGGGCCAGACCGCCACCACCAACCTGGATGGAAGCAGCAGCACCGAGGCCACGGTCAAGTTAGGCAAGCGCATCTCGCGCGACTTTTATGTGGCCTATGAGCGCAGCCTGGCCGGCGCCATGGGCACGTTTTATGTGTTTTATGATCTGTCCAAGCGTTTCACCCTGCGCGGCGAATCCGGTGCCCAGAGTGCGGTAGACCTGATCTTTACCACCCGTTACGACTAGCTGCTGCACAACATGGTGGAAAATCATGGCTGCCGACCCAAAAAAACCAAAACCAAACGCCAACTGAATGTTTACCTACATCCTAGAAAACTTTGACTACGCCCCGCGCCGTGTAATGGGCCTGTTGGCCCTGGTGTGTGCCTGCATGCTGGCCTTCGGCATGTATTTGCAGCATGTGCTGGGCCTGGAGCCTTGCCCGATGTGCATAGTCCAGCGCTATGCCGATTTTCTGGTGTTGATTTTTGCCATCCTTGTGGCGTCCACCGGCAAGCGTGCGCTGCAGCTTGGATCGAGCTTCCTGCTGCTGATATCGGCCTGTGGTGGTGCCTTTGTGGCCGCCCGCCAGAGCTGGCTGCAGTGGTATCCGCCCGAGGTGGTGTCCTGCGGGCGCGACCTCTACGGCATGATTGAAACCTTCCCGCTGCAGCGCGTGTTGCCCATGATTTTCAAGGGCAGCGGCGACTGCTCCAAGGTCGATTGGACCTTTCTGGGCGGCTCGATCGCCAACTGGTCCTTTGTCTGGTTTTGCTTTGCCGCAGTCGTTGCCTTGACGCTGCTGCTGCGCCAGGCACGGCGCTAATCAAAGCTTCTTGACCAGCACCTGGCTCTTGCGGTCCCAGTTGTATTTGCGTTTGCGCGCCTCGGGCAACCAGTCCGGGTCCACCTGTACAAAGCCGCGCTTGATAAACCAGTGCATGGTGCGGGTGGTCAGCACAAAAATGCTGTCCAAGCCGGAAGCCTTGGCGCGCTGTTCCACCCGCTTCAAAACTCGCTCGCCATCGCCCTGGCCCTGCACATCGGGCGATACGGTCAGCGCGGCCATCTCGGCGGTGCGGGCCTCAGGATAAGGGTAGAGCGCGGCGCAGGCAAAGATCACACCGTCGTGTTCGATGATGGTGTAGTTGCCGACATCGCGTTCGATCTCGGTGCGGCTGCGCTTCACCAGCGTGCCGTCTTTTTCAAACGGCTCGATCAGCTGCAGAATGCCACCCACGTCGTCGGCCGAGGCCTCGCGCAGTTCCTCCAGCTTTTCGTCCACCACCATGGTGCCTATGCCGTCGTGTACATAGACCTCCTGCAGGATGGCGCCGTCCACCGAGTACGGAATGATATGGCTGCGCTCCACGCCGTTCTTGCAGGCCTTGACGCAGTGCTGCAGGTAAAAGGCCACATCGGTGGGTTGGTTGGCAGCGGGCAGGTCTTTGAGCAGGCGCTCGGCGGCTGCCAGCGGCAGCTCGGTATCGATCGGGTTGTCCTCGCCCGCGGGCTCTGTGGGTTGCACGCGGATGCCGGGTACCTCGGTCAGAAAGATCAGTTTGTCGGCCTGCAACGCAATCGCCACCGAGGTGGCGACTTCCTCCATCGCCAGGTTGAAGGCGTCGCCGGTCGGCGAAAAACCAAAGGGCGAGAGCAGCACCAGCGCGCCCATGTCCAGCGTCTTGATGATGCCCGCCGTATCGACCTTGCGCACCAGTCCGCTGTGCTGAAAATCCACCCCGTCCACAATGCCCACCGGGCGCGCGGTCAGAAAGTTGCCGGAGATGACCCGCACCGTGGAGTCGGCCATCGGCGTGTTCGGCAGACCCTGGCTAAACGCCGCCTCAATTTCGTAGCGCAGCTGGCCTGCAGCCTCTTGTGCGCAGTCCAGCGTCACCTCATCGGTAATGCGCATGCCGTGGGAATATTTGGCCGCATGGCCCTTGGCCTGCAGTTGCTCGGCCACCTGCGGTCTAAAACCGTGCACCAGCACGATCTTCACGCCCATGCTTTGGATCATGGCCAGGTCTTGCGCCAGGTTCTGCAGTTTGCCCGCTGCAATCGCCTCACCGGCAATGCCCACCACAAAGGTCTGGTGGCGGAACTTGTGGATGTAGGGTGCCACCGATCGGAACCAGGGCACGAAGGTGAAGTTAAAAACTGAGGACATGGGGTAAGGCCTGGCTGAGGTGACTTGGAAAATGCAGGCTCTAAATGTAGCGGATGGGTTCTGATGTTTTGTCTGATCGATGGCGCCGGCTAATCCGGATTGCGGCACTGACCCACGCCGCTATCGCCGCGCATCCAACAGGGGCTAGGCGAACTGACATCGGGTGTGGGAATGCCCTCCATGTCGATGCGGGCCACGCGGGTGTCAAAAGCGCGCACACCGCCGGCGTCGAGTTGCAGGCGCAGCACCCAGCCAATGCGCTGCTGGTCGTTGTCGGTCTCCTTCATCACGAAGTTGCCCACGCTGTAGATGATGGGCTTGCCGTGGTATTGCTCTATGTCCTGCGTCACGTGCGGGTGGCCGCCTATGACGGCATCGGCTCCGGCATCGACCATGAGCCTGGCCAACTGGTGCTGGCGAGCGTCGGAAAGTGGCTCGTTCTCCCAGCCCCAATGCATGATGGGAATCACCAGATCGGCATGGTGCACGCTGCGGGCGGCGCGGATATCGGCCACCACCTGTTCGTCCTCGCTCCAGGCACTGCCCGGCGCATCGGCATCGGCCTCAAAGCTGCGCGGCATGAATTCGTTGTAGCCCAAGAGGGCGATGCGCAGGCCTTTGCGTTCGATGAGAAGCGGGCTGTGCGCCTCTTGCAGAATGTTGCCGCCACCGAAGTAGCCCAGGCCGGCGTTTTTCAGCAGTCCCAGCATCTCGGCAAAGGCTGCGCGTCCGTAATCGCCCGAGTGGTTGTTGGCCAGTGCCATCGCGTCAAAGTGGCGCTTGAGAACGGGCAGGGTGCGAGGATGGGCGCGGAAGGTGAAATTCTTCTCGCCGGCCGCGCCCGTGGTGGCCACCACGCATTCGAGGTTGCCCAGGCGGATGTCGGCCTTGTTGAACAGCTTGGCAAAGGCCGCGAACGGATCTTGGCCTTTTTCAATCATGGCACCTGCCGTGTCGTCGAGCACGATGTCACCGGCAAATACCAGGCTCACCGGTGCTTGTTGGGCGATTGCCGTTGCCAGGAGGCAGAGTGTGGACGCGAGTGTCAGTCCGAGTTGGCGGATGGTGCGCTTCATGTTGCGGCGTCCTTTAGGCTGCATTGGTATTGCAGCTCGCGTTCGGCCGGGCCTGCGTAGATAAACTGCCGTCCGGTAAGTGTAGTGCCGATTGGAAAGGGTGGCAGGTAAGTGGCTTCCTGCACCAGCACCGCCTGGCGCCTTGTTTCTACATAGGCATAGACCTTGATGCTGTCCACCTGCGTCGCATTGCCCACCATGACCGCCTTGAAGCGAAAGCGCCCGCCCACGTCTACCGACTTCACGGGGTAAGGGTTCGCTACCGGCGTGGTATGCAGCGTCTGGGTGCTGCCGCCATAGGTCATTTCACACAGCAACAGGGGGGCGGCCTTCAGCGCGGGAATGGCGAAGAGCGTGACCAGGCAGGCGAGCCACGGTTTTTGATGAATAGATAGCATGCGGGGATTGTGCCGTGTTAGCGCCTGCCGCCTGGGCAATGCCTGTGCATAAAGTGGCGTGAGCGGGTAAATTGAAGATTGAGGTGACGCGGGGATAATCACCGGGTGAACGAACCCCTTTCCCCATCCCCCACTGTGCCCCTGCACATCGAGTTCCCCGAGTCCCTGCCGGTGTCGGGCAAGCGCGACGAGATCATGGAGGCCATGCGCCAGCACCAGGTCATCATCGTCTGCGGCGAAACCGGCTCCGGCAAGACCACGCAGTTGCCTAAGATCGCCCTGGCCATGGGGCGCGGCAAGCTGAATTACCCGCTGACCCTGCCCGACGGACGCCCAGCGCCGCGCGCCAAGATGATCGGCCACACGCAGCCGCGCCGCATTGCCGCCAGTTCGGTGGCCAAGCGCATTGCCGAAGAGCTCAAAACCCCGCTGGGTGATGTGGTGGGCTTCAAGGTGCGCTTCCAAGACCGACTCAGCAAGGACGCTTCCGTCAAGCTGATGACCGACGGCATTTTGCTGGCCGAGACGCAGACCGACCCGCTCTTGAGCGCCTACGACACCATCATCATCGACGAGGCGCATGAGCGCAGCCTGAACATCGACTTCCTGCTGGGCTATTTGCGCCAGCTGCTGCCGCGTAGGCCTGACCTGAAGATCGTGGTGACCTCGGCGACGATTGATGCGGACCGCTTTGCGCGGCACTTCGCGTCTAAGGCCGGACCTGCCCCCGTCATCATGGTGTCGGGGCGCATGTTCCCGGTGGAGCAGCGCTACCGGCCCTTTGAGGAATCGCGCGAGTACGACCTGAACTCGGCGATTGCCGATGGCGTCGATGAACTCTGGCGAGATGCCCACAACGCCGGTGACATCCTGGTCTTCCTGCCCGGCGAGCGCGAAATCCGCGAGGCCGCCGACCACCTGCGCCGACATTTAAGCCACCAGCCCCTGATGCGCAATGCCGAGGTGCTGCCGCTGTTTGCCCGCCTGTCGCCGGCCGAGCAGGACCGCATTTTTGACAGCCACACCGGGCGGCGCATTGTGCTGGCCACCAATGTGGCGGAAACCTCGCTCACCGTTCCGGGCATCCGTTACGTGATCGATGCCGGCACGGCGCGCGTCAAGCGTTACAGCTTCAGAAGCAAGGTGGAGCAACTGCTGGTGGAGCCCATCAGCCAGGCCGCAGCCAATCAGCGCGCCGGTCGCTGCGGCCGTGTCGCCAACGGCATTTGCATACGTTTGTACGACCAAAAAGAATTCGAGGGCCGCGAGCGCTTTACCGATCCGGAAATCTTGCGTTCCTCGCTGGCCGGGGTGATTCTGCGCATGAAGTCGCTGCACCTGGGTGTGGTGGAAGACTTCCCGTTCATCGACATGCCCTCGGGCCGGGCCATTGCCGACGGCTACCAGTTGCTCAACGAGCTGGGCGCGGTGGACGATGCCAATGAGATCACGCCGCTTGGCCAGGAACTGTCGCGCCTGCCGCTGGACCCGCGTGTGGGTCGCATGATTCTGGAGGCGCGCAGTCGCAGCGCGCTGGACGAGGTGCTGGTGATTGCCAGCGCTTTAAGCGTGCAGGACGTGCGCGACCGGCCCATGGACATGCAGCAGCAAGCCGACCAGGCGCACGCCAAGTTTGATGACGAGAAGAGCGAATTCAGCGGCTATCTGAAGCTGTGGAAGTGGATTCACGATGCCCGTGGCGAGCGCCATCCCACCGGTGCCAGCGGCGTGGTCGGCCAGCACAAGGTCACGAATCGCCAGTACGAGCAGTTGCTGCGCCAGAATTTTGTCAACATGCGTCGGGTGCGGGAGTGGAAAGACATCCACACCCAGCTGCACACTGTGGTGGCCGAGCACAAGTGGCGGCTGAATACGACACCTGCCAGCTACGAACAGCTGCACCTGAGTATGCTGTCTGGCCTCTTGGGCAATGTGGGCTGCAAGCTCGAGACCGATGGCGCCTCCGGCGAATACCTGGGTGCGCGCTCAATCAAGTTTTACCCGCATCCGGGCGCGCATCTGGTGAAGAAGCCGGGGCGCTGGATTGTGGCGGCCGAGCTGGTGGAGACCACGCGGCTGTTTGGCCGTGGGATTGCCGCGATTGAGCCGCCGTGGCTGGAGCAGGTCGGCGGCCATTTGCTCAAAAAACAATTGCTGGACCCGCATTGGGAAAAGAAGGCGGCCGAGGTGGTGGCACTCGAGCGCGCCACGCTGTATGGCATCGTGGTGTACAGCGGCCGGCGTGTGAACTACGGCCGTGTCGACCTGGTGGGCGCGCGCGAAATCTTTATCCGTGAAGCCCTGGTGAACCACCAGTGGGAAACGCCATTGCCCTTCCTGGCGGCGAACCAAAAGCTGGTCAAGCAGGTGGAAGACCTGGAGCACAAGGCGCGCCGCCAGGACGTGCTGGTGGACGACGAGCTGATCTACGCCTTTTACGACCAGCAGCTGCCCGCCGACGTGTGCAGCGGCTACAGTTTTGAGAACTGGTACCGCGAGGAATCCAAGAAGCCGCAATACAACCCGCAGATGGCGGGCGGGCGGCGCGAGTGCACGCTGTTGCGGCTGACGCGGGAGGAGCTTATGCGCCATGAGGCAGCGGGCATCACCACAGCCAGCTTCCCCAAAACCATTCGCTTAGGGGGTGTGGACTGCGCCGCCACCTACCTGCACGAACCCGGCGACGCGCACGACGGCCTGACCGTCACCGTGCCGCTGTTTGTGCTGAACCAGGTCAACGAGGAGCGCTGCGAATGGCTGGTGCCCGGCATGCTGCGCGAGAAGATTCAGGCGCTGATCAAGACCCTGCACCAGCGCCCGCGCTCGCGCCTGGTGCCGTTGCCGGACACCGCATCCAAGTTTTCCGAGTTGCTAAACGAGCCGGAGCGCTTTGGCTCGGGCGGCCTGACCGACGCGGTGCTCAAGCTGGTGCGCGACGCAACCGCCGTCGACGTGGTCAAGGCCGACATCAAGGTCGACATGCTGACACCGCATTTCTTCATGAACTTCCGCGTGGTCGATGAACATGGCCGCGTGCTCGGGCATGGCCGCAACATCGGCGCGCTGAAGGCCGAATGGGGCAAGCAGGCGCGTGGCGCTTTCCAGGCGCTGGCCAATTTGAAGCTGGGGCAGGGCGCAGCATCGGACGCGGATGCCAATGCGACACGACCGGCAGGACGCGCAGGCGGTGCTGCCCTGGTGTCCGCGCCTGCCGTGCAGCGTGGCGTGCAGCCGGGCAACGCAGCTTCCAGCAAGGCGGGCAGTGCGCCACCGGTTGCAACCGAAAAGCGACACACCGCCTGGACCTTTGGCGAGTTGCCCGAGCTGCTGGAGATCCGCAAGGGCGGCCAGACGCTGATTGGCTTTCCAGCCTTGATCGACGCGGGAGATGCCGTCACCATCGAGGTCTTCGACGAGCCCGAGACGGCCCATGCCAGGCACCGCGCCGGCCTGCGCCGCCTGTTTGCGCTGCAGATCAAGGACGCGCTGAAATACCTGGAAAAGAACATCCCCGAGCTGCAAAAAATGGCCGTGACCTTTATGCAGGTCGGCAAGACCGAAGGCAAGGACAGCGCCACTTCCGGCGGCACGATTGAAGAGCTGCGCGAGCAGATCGTCGCGCTGGCGCTGGATCGTGCCTTCCTGATCGAACCCCTGCCCACCGACGAATTCGCCTTCAAGAAGCGGGTGGAAGAGGGGCGCGGCCGCCTGACATTGATTTCGTCCGAGGTGGCCCGCCTGGCCGGCGTCATCCTGCTGGAATACGCCACTGCCGCACGCAAGATCAAGGACAGCAAGGCCGCCGGTGAGGCTGCGGTCGACGCGGCACAGCAGCTGCAGCGTTTGATGCCCAAACGTTTTTTACACGCCGCACCCTGGGACCGGCTGCAGCACCTGGCGCGCTACCTTAAGGCGATTACCTTAAGGCTAGACAAATACCGCGCCGACCCGGCTCGCGACATCACGCGGCTGGCCGAGCTGCGCCCGCTGGAGCAGCGCTACTGGCGCTTGGTGGCCGAGCGCAAGGGCGTGGTGGACGACCGCATGCTCGAATTCCGCTGGCTGCTGGAGGAGCTACGGGTCAGCTTCTTCGCGCAGGAGTTGCGCACGCCGCAGCCGGTCAGCGTCAAGCGGCTGGACAAGGCCTGGGCGCAGCTGGCTTAAGTTATTCGCAGAAGCCGGCTCCACTTGCTGTAAAGCGCACACTACCCATGGTAGCCTTGACAAATGAAATGGGAATGCAAAAACGGGAGTACAATTTTTTACATTTGTCGTTCGTTTTTTACTTTACAAAATTTCTTGGTAGGTATTTAATAATAGCAGAAAAATAACTTATTTTAAATATTAAATTCCAGCGCGTTGTTGATGCATGAAAATGCATGGTTGATGAATATAAATAGGTTTTTGTTGGAGGTTGCAAGTTGAAAAATTCCGTATCACATGCTTTCCCAAGGCTTGGCAGCTTCGCCAAGTGCAGGCGCGGATTCACGCTCATTGAGCTGATGATTACCGTTGCGGTCATTGGTATCCTGGCAGCAATTGTGATGCCGTCCTATACCGATTATGTGACGCGGGGCCGGATAACCGAATCCGTATCCGGACTATCCGATATGTCGGTGAAAATGGAACAATTCTTCCAGGATAATAGAACCTATGTCGGAGCCTGCACGGCCGGAACCGTGGCGCCACTTCCTGCATCCAGCAGTTATTTCAGTTACAGCTGTTCCGTTCTTTCTGCCAATGCGTACACTGTCAATGCAGTCGGTGCTGGTTCGATGGCAAATTTCGGCTATTCGATAGACCAAGCCAATACCCACGTCACCACTTCACTGCCCACCGGCTGGAGTGGGGTAAATAATACCTGTTGGGTTCTGAAAAGAGATGGATCGTGCTAAAGGCCAGCAGCCTAAGAAAGGGCTTCACGCTGATCGAATTGATGATCGGTATTGCCATTATGGCCCTATTGCTCGCTCTGGCTGCTCCTGCATTTTCTACTTATTCCGAAAATGCCAAGTTGCGTGGTATTTCAGGAAGCTTTCTGGCCAGTGCGCAAACCGCACGTACCGAAGCCATACGCACCAACCAATCGGTACAAATACTTCTCACCACAGATAATCCTGTCGCGGCGAATGCGGCAACCACGAATCTAAGTGCAAGTGCCGGAAGCTGGATAGTCCGCGCCCTCAGCAATGACCCGACGCCGGTATACCGTTTTGTGGATGGCAAAAGTGCCATGGAGGCATCTGGCCGTGCCGATGGCACTTCCAGCGTGCAAGTAAATGCCGTATCGAACGGTGTTGCAACGCCAGCAATTACCTTTAATGGTGCCGGTAGTACCTCGCTTGGAGCCGCATGGACCGTCAATTTCACCAGTACAAAGGGCGCCTGTGCGCCGTCTGGGACCGTGCGTTGTCTGCGTGTACAAGTCACGGTTAGCGGGCAAATCAAGGCATGTGATCCTGCAGCAACCGGAGCGGGGGATACCCGCGCGTGCTAAGGAGTGGGCATGAAAAGTGAAAATCGACAAAAGGGCATGTTACTGGTCGAAGTGTTGGTAGCACTGCTGTTGTTTGTGGTGGGAATCCTGGGCCTGGTCAAGGCCATGGGCATCAGCCAAAAGGCCATGGCAGATACCGCCAGTCGTTCGGAGTCGTCCACCTTTGCCAGCGATATGGTGCAGAAAATACGCGTGGCTGCCGATACCAGTAGTCTGGCTGCTTTTCAGACTTCACTCCAAAGCTTTCAGCATCTGGAAATCAGCACCAGTCCCTGCGTATTTTCTGGAACGCCCTCCGCCAATGCGCTGGTAACGGCATGGGCTACCGACGTGCAGTCCGGCCCCCACCACCTGCCGGGTTCCTCCGCCAGCATGCAGCAAATTCTGGTCGATACCTCCGCCACAGGATTCAATAAAATTACGGTGACGGTGTGCTGGAAGGGCCCCAACGATACTCAGTTGCGCAGAAACACTTATTCGGCCTATGTGAATGCAAATTTCTAAACATCACAGCTGGCGTGGAAAAAGCAGTCCACGCACAACGATCCGTGGCTTCTCCATCATTGAGTTGCTGATCGGTATGGTGCTTGGTTTGCTGGCCATCATCGCTATTTTCCAGATTATGTCGGTATGGGAATCGCGCCGGAGAACCATTACCGACGGCAATAGTGCACAAATAGCCGGAGAAATTGCCAACCTTGAACTGGAGCGTGATTTGGACCAAAGTGGTATGGGATTTGGAAATGTCAGCGCCGCAACCATCGGCTGCTCGGTAGCGGTACACAACGCTAGTCTCGCTACCGCCGATTTCTCGATTCGCTTTTCACCGGTTGAAATTATCAATGGCGCCAACGGAGCGCCCGATACCATCAATGTTTTGTATGGGAGTTCGGCCTTTTCTAACAATATCCAGAAAGTGGAGTCATCCAGCAATACCACCAAGGTGCTTCAGTACCGGGCTGGTTTCAATATGGGCGACCTGGTGGTGGTTGCCGGCAATTCGCCGGTCGCTTGCACCTTGTTTGAGGTCACCGACAACACGGTGAATGATGCCAAGACCATAGGGCATGGCACTGCCAGCTACACCAGTTTTTATACCGGCGCGTCGGTCACCCCATTGATGAATTCCGCCACCGCGGGCGTGGCCTACACGACCGGTGAAATTTATAATCTGGGGCCCAATGCCCAGCGCACGCAATGGAGTATTTCCAGTGCTTCGGTGCTGACTCGCATCAACAGCCTGCGCGACAGCACGGTCTCAGAGGTTTCTGAAGGGGTGGTCGATCTGCAGGCGCAATACGGCGTGGACGGCAGCGATGGCAGTGCGCCCAACGGACATATAGAGGCTTCCGAGTGGACCAACACGACACCAACCGACTGGAGCAAACTGCTGGCGGTGCGGGTTGCAGTGCTAGCGCGCAGCAGCCAGTTGGAAAAAGATACGGTTACGGTCAACGCACCTGCATGGGCCGGTAATTCGATTCCCTTTGTGATGCACAACCTGGACGGTAGCACCGGCAGCACCTCGGTCATTGCCAATGATTGGCACCACTATCGCTACCGTGTCTATGAATCCACGGTGCCCATGCGCAATATGATCTGGGGCAGTACGTCATGAGTAGGCGGGCATTCATGGCGCCGGTTGCGGCCAGGCAAAAGGGCATTGTGCTAATTGTTGCCATTATTGCCGTGTTGGCCATGACCTTTGCGGTGCTGGCCATGTTGCGCTCCAGTGCCGGCAGTCTTGGCATTGCAGGTAATCTGGCATTTAAAAAGAATGCAACCTCGGCCGGTGATTTGGGTGTCGAAGAAGCCCGCACTTGGTTGACTGCGCAAACCTCGTACACCTTGTCCTATGACCAGGCGCCGGGCTATTTTTCAACCGGAATGAGCAACTTCGACCCGCTGACCTACGCCTGGTCTGCTGGCACCAATGCGGTGGAGGCGACCGCTGACGACGGCTCCGGAAATCGCGTTATGTATGTGATTCACAGGCTGTGCTCGCTGACAGGTTCCTTCAATCTGCCAGGTCAGTCCTGCGTGCGCCCCTCCAGCCTGAATGCAGTCGGTGCCGGCAGTCCGATTGGTGCCGGTGGTGGGGGAACTGCCGGTCCGGCGGTGGTGATACCAAGGCCTTACTTCCGGATTACTTCGCGCATTGAAGGTCCGCGCAACACGCTCAGTTATGTGCAGGTGATCATCTATTGATTGGGATTAAAAATGATGAATAAATCACTGCTTTCTGGTGGCAAAAATCTCCTGATGATGGCCCTGGGTTTCCTGGCAGCCATGTCGGTCGGCCCTGCGTCTGCCACAGACATTTTTACCCAACCCTTGACAAACAATGCCGCGGCGAATGCCCCGCCCAACATCATGTTGCTGATGAATACCTCCGGCTCCATGGCATACAGCCATATGCCGGACCAAATTGAAGGGGATTTCATCAGTCCGCCGGTGGGTTACAAAAGCTACCAGTGCAACTCTATTTATTACAATCCGAATACCACCTACGGATTGCCCGTGGGTTCGGATGGTAGCAATTTGGCGGAGGCTGTGTGGCCTTCTGTTCGATATAACTACTATTCAACTAACACCAGCGTGGTTGATATTTCTGCCAAATTTCAGGCCTATGACCTGAGCACGCGCAGTAACCAGACAAGTGGTGCCTACGACCTTGCACAACCTGCCTATTATTATGTGTACTCTGGATCTGAGACATTAAGTTATAGCAGCCTGCCCTGTACCCAGGTAGACACCGGGGCGAGCGCCGCCACGCCGGGCGGCGGCACTTGGACACGCAAAATTGTGGGTGCTACATCGGGTATTTACCCGCATATCGATGAACGGCAGAACTTTGCCCGTTGGTATGTGTATTACCGTACCCGCATGTCCATGGTGAAGACTAGCCTTGGTTTGGCATTTGCGCCCATCACCAGCAGTTACCGGGTAGGCTTTGTTTCCGCCGATCCAGGTACACCAGTTGCTGCCCAATCCTTTTTTCCCGCCGCAGACTTTACCAAGGACAATAAGGCGGCCTGGTACTCAAAAATATACGCACAGATACCTGCAGGTCCATCCTCCATGCGCGAAGGTCTGGCACGAGTAGGGCGGTATTATGCCAACAAACACGATGGTATTAATTTGGGTATGGATGACGACCCGGTGCAATATGCCTGCCAGAACAACTACACCATGATGACCACCGATGGTTATTGGAACGTGGCTGCTGAGACGGCCGGACCGGTGCAACTCGACGGCAGCACCCTGGTCGGCAATCAGGACGGAAGCTTTACTGGTGAAGCTGGAAATACGCCCTATGGCGTCTGGGATGGCGGCTCCACGACGACGGTGACGACGAATAACCAAAGCAATGCGTATGCTTATGGCGCTTGCACCAGCTCCTACGTGACTAAAAGTACGCAGCAAACCACGCAAGATATTACGGGTGTTTTGCAAAGCACGACCCAGCAGCAATTAAAGACCGATCAATGGCTGAAAACGACGCGCCAGTATCTGCAAAGCACCAATATCAATTTGCAATCCACCAGCCAGACCCAGATGCTGCAGCAGCAAACCAGCCAGAAGACGGTTCAGAATTTGCAGAGTTCGGTGCAAAATAATCAGAGTCAATCGCAGAGCCTTCAGGTGACTTACCAAAGTCTGAGAACGGATACCCAGAATTTTCAAATCGTCAACAACTATACCAAGACGGTTTCCAATACCTACAAGTCGACCAGTCAGACCACCAGTTCGACCAGTCAGGTCAATGTGGACACCCAGCAAAACATCAAGACCACAACGCAGAATCTGCAAAGCACTAACCAGTATCTTAAAACTACCAGTTTTGTGACGCAGACCCAGTCAACTCCGATGACGCAAAGCACGACACAACAGGTGCTGCAATATTCTTACACCACGCAGCTCTTCACTTACAGCGGCCTAACCGAGTTATCTACTCCGTCGGCAAGCTGCACAGCCAATCCCCCTACCATATCGTGTTTCACCGCCACTACGGCCAATGTACTGGCGACATCCTGTGCGGCCATAGCGCCCAACGCCGGCAACAGTTACGTCCAGACCCATTGCACGCAGACACCGGTGTCCAGTTGTTCAGGCGTCGGCTGCCTGACGCTGAGCACCGGCCCGACCGTTAATTCGGCCTGTGTTGCCGCCGCGGCCAGTTTGACCAATGCTTACACCAACATCTCCTGTACTCCTGCGTCCGTAGTGACAACCAATGTGGTTTCGTGTAGCCCGGGCACCAGCGGATTGGTTTCGACCACCTGCCCCACGCCGGCCGCAGCGGTCACAGCAGCCAGCCCCACGGCTTGCGTGGCAAGCGGCCCGACCGCCCTGAACGGCTTTATTACCACTACCTGCCCAGTCCCTGTGGTGACGACGAATGTGCCCATTGCAGGAACCTGTGTGCCGGTGTCCACGGGTGTCGCACCCAATTACATCACTACCTCCTGCCCATCACCCGTGGTGACCGGGCCGAGCAGCGGCGTAGCCTGCACTGCTGCGGCTGGCACCTCACCGAACTACATCATTACCACCTGTGCGCTGAGTGCCAAGGTCAGGACCCATGCCGCTAGCTGCACCGCCAGCAGCTCGACCGCGGCCAGCGTCGTTACCTGCCCTGCAGCGACAACGACCGGGCCAACGGTGGGGGCATGTACCGCGGGCACGGATGCGAACTTCATCACCACTACTTGCAGCAACACCACCGCGGTGCAAACCGCCATCGCTCCCGGAACCTGTGTGGCATCCGTTGCCAGCAGCAGCAATAGCTATACCGATACCACCTGCCCGGCAGTGGTGCCGGTGGCAACGGGTTTGACCGCCGCCTGCACTTCCATAACCGCCAGCTCCTCCAACGGGTGGACAAGCACCAGCTGCTCAGCGCCCAACACGGTGCAAACAGCGATTGCTAGCACCTGCGTAGCCCAGACGGCGAAGTCGTCAAACGCTTGGACAAATATCACCTGTCCCGCAGCGATCGTGACTCAAACGCAGGGCGTGGCATGTCCAGGAACAGCGCTTCCCTTGACCGTGACCACCTGCAGCACCAGCAACCCGGTGAACACCCCGATGGCGTCGACAAGCTGCGTGGCAAGCAGTCCCACTGCCACCAACAACTACACGACGACGCAATGCACCACGACGACGGCGGTGATCACGCCCATACAAAATGCCTGCGGAACCGTTGGCACGCTGATCTCTGGGCCCACGGCTGCAAACGGCTACACCACGACCACCTGCGCGGCCCAGGTAAACAGCCCTAACACGGGGATTTCCGGTACCTGTGTGCCGGTCACCGGTACCTCGCCCCTGTGGACTACCGTGACCTGCCCAGCCGCTATCTCAACTTCGGTGCCGATTGCCGCAGCGTCCTGCGTGACGCAGACTGCGGCGTCAGGAAATAGCTGGATTGGCAAGTCCTGTTCTCTGACGATCAACACCAGCGCGATCGTGAATCCCTCGAGCTGCAGCGTGGTCACCGCTGCCAGTGGCAACAACTGGACGGCGACCACGTGCCCGGCAATTGTCACCACCAATGTGCCGGTACAAATCTGTACGGCCAGCGCTGCCAGCTCCACCAACAACTGGCTTACCACCACCTGCCCCGCGCCCGCGGTGACCACGGCAGTCGGCATTCCCGCCGCATGCGTGCCAATCACCGCAACAGCTGCCAACGGTTGGACCACCACCACCTGCCCGACACTGGTGGGTACGGCCAATAACCAGGCGAGTGTTCCGGTTCAAAGCTGCGCTACCCAGACGGCCGCCGCTGGCAATAGCTACGTGAACATAACCTGTCAGGACAATACCGTTACAAGCAACGTAGCAGCCGGAGGCTGCAGTCCTATCGCAGCCGTTGCGCCCAATTGGATAGCCACCAGCTGCCCGACCAATAACACAGCAGCTGTTCCAGTAGCCACTTGCCAAAACATTGCGCCTACGCCGACCAATGGATACCAGACTACCAGCTGCACCGCCAGTCCAAGCCAAGCCTTTGGCGTTCCGGTCTCCACCTGTACGTCCGGGACGGCAACGACATCCCCGTATCTGACGACCATCTGCCATCCTTTGACCGTCTCCACCGTGGTCCCGTCAACTGCATGCCAGGCTGCCTCTTCGACCTCTGGCAATGCCTACACCACGACCACATGTTCGGCGCCGATGAGCGGCCAGAATATCCAGGTCGCCAAAACCAACTCGACCATTACCCAGACCTTCAGCGGCGCTTTGCTCACAGGTACGGTAAGCAACCCCGGGGTCAGCGCAGCGGTTCCCATCGACGCCAATTGCTATGTGATCGGTGGCCCATCGGCACTACCCACACTGCCCAGCACCCAACCCAGCTTGCCCCTGGGCTGCAGCGCATGGCCGTGCGTCACGACCACCATCACTCCCACCGGCTCGGGCAACTCCCTGGCAGATGTGGCGCAGTATTACTACATCAACGATTTGCGCCCAGACATGCCTGACAATAAAACCACTCTGAGTGGTATCAGTGACAACGCACCCTGGCAGCATATGACCACCTTTGGTCTGGCCTTGGGGGTTTCAGGCACCTTGCCGTTCGACCCTAACTATCTGTCATCCAGCGCGACCGGGGTATTTTCAAAAATCCGTCCGCCGCAGAATGTAACTCCTGCCATTGCGCCGACCATGGGCTGGCCCACATGGCCGGACCCGGCCCTTGATTACGCCAGCGATTTGCGGTTGTACAACAATCCAAAGGCGATTGATGATTTCTGGCACGCCACCGTTGACGGGCGTGGACAGTTTTTCAGCGCAGGCAACGCATCCTCCGTGGTGACCGCCGTGAGTTCAGCGCTAGCAACCATTAGCGCAGTGGCAGGCGCGGGCAGTGGCGCGGCGGTGTCCAACACCACTCCCGTGGCCAGCGACAGCTATTTGTATGCCGCGACCTTCAAGTCGGGGGAGTGGTCCGGTGATGTTCTCGAATATGCAATGGACATCAGCACCGGTGCCAAGCTGCAAATCCCCAACCCGGCCTATCAAACCGACCCCACTAAACCGGCAACCATAGACGCTCCGGCTCTGTGGTCACTGCAAGCCAGTCTGGATTTGGCGACCTCCGCCGCCTGCGATAACCGGAAGATCTTTATCCGGAGCGTGAATGCCACCACTAATCTGGGCAATTTTTCCTGGAACAGCAAGTCCTGTGCGACCGGCGCCTTCGATACGGCGCTGACCAGCGCTCAGCAAGCCTTGTTTGGATCCAGTGTGATCGCCAACTTGAACCAATATTCGTCCATGACCGACGGCTCGAATGGCGCGGTGGACCAGCGCAGCGCCGCGGCAGGCGCTAACCTGGTCAACTTCATAAGGGGCCAGCGTGGTCTGGAAGTGACTTCGTTCGACGGTAGTTTCATGCCCAACAATCTCAGCACCCTGTACCGCAAGCGTGTCCATGTGCTGGGAGACGTTGCCGACTCGTTTTTAATCTTTGTCAAAGCGCCGTCTTCAGCCTACACCGATACAGGTTACAGCAGCTTCAAGACGGCCCAGGCATCGCGCACGCCCATGATTTATGTGGGTGCGAACGACGGCATGTTGCATGCCATTTACTCGCCGATTGCAGCAAACGATGCCAACTATGCCAAGGCGGGAACGGAGGCTTGGGCGTATATTCCGCAGGCGGTGATGCCCAATCTGTACAAGCTCGCGGATACCCAATACAGCACACACCACCAGTTCTTTGTGGATGGCACGCCCAGCTATGGTGACATCTATGACAAGACCAGTGCTAGCTGGAAAACCATACTGGTCGGAGGCCTGAATGACGGTGGCAAGGGTTATTACGCCCTGGACGTGACGGATCCGGTCAATCCCAAGTCGCTGTGGGAATTCAACCAGAGCAGCACCTGCTACAACCCATCGGTCACAACTACCTACGGTTCAGATTGCAGTCTGGGCCTGTCCTTTGGTCGGCCCGTGATTACCAAACTGGTCAATGGAACCTGGGTGGTACTGATAACTTCCGGATATAACAATATACCGAACGCTGATGGCTCCAGCTCCGGAGATGGCCATGGTTATCTGTATGTGCTCAATGCGGCCACCGGACAAATCATCAACAAGATCGACACCGGGGAGGGTGACACTTCCAACCCCAGTGGCCTGCGTGAAATCAATAATTACGTCGCCAATGCAGGCCTGGATAACACCACGCTGCGTGCCTATGGCGGCGATCTGTTAGGCAATGTCTGGCGTTTTGACGTCAATGACAATATTGATCCACCCGGCTTGGAGGCGGCCAAGATAACGACCTTGTTAGATCCCTCGGGCAATCCTCAGCCGATTACCACCCGCGTGCAATTGGCCGAGGTCAATGGCACGACCATGGTGGTCGCCGCGACCGGGCAGCTATTGGGGAGCAGCGACCTTGGGACCACGCAGGTGCAATCGGTGTATGGTTTCACCGACGCGCTTACCGCAGCCGTGCAGTACCCGAATTTGCGGGACACTTCCAAGATTTTGACGCTTTCGGAGTCTGGCAATATCAGGACTGCGGTATGTTCTGTGGTGGCCAATTGCGCATTTACCACCGGCTGGATTGTGGATCTACCGCAGCTTTACGAGCGCGTCAATGTCGATCCGTTCATCGTGGGGAGCACGGTTACTTTTGCCAGCAACATTCCCTCCAGTTCGGCCTGCATTGCCAATGGCACCAGCTGGCTGAATTATGTAGACTTGTTGACCGGCGGCACCGTGCCATCGAGTGCCACAGGGGAGTCCTCCGTGCGCTTGCCAAGCGCCTTGGTGGTTGGCCTGAATTACGTGGTGCTGAGCACGGGGCAGGTGATTGCCCACGTGAGCCTGTCAGCCGGTCAAGTATTGCCCTACACCATACCGGTAGAGCCACCAAGCCCGGTCGGTAAGCGGGTAAGCTGGCGCGAAATCAGCAAATGATCCACAGCTTACGCGCTGCTCCAACGGACTGCCAGGGACTTCGTTGACGCTGGGTAAGGCCTGTTTTTTTTCGGTGGCACTGCATGCGGCGCTGCTGCTTTCGTACGTCTATTCGGCTGCGCGCATAGAAATCGGGGGGCTTGCCAGTGCACCGGCGTCGGACCTGCACGCCAGAATCTTTAGCTATCAGCGCATCAAGCCTGCTAAAACTGCGGCGCACCAGGACAGTCGGTCGCCAGCCACGTTGGCTGGCGATGGCGAGCAAAACAAAAGCGCAGTTCCCCAGGCATCGGCAGTTGCTGTGGACGTCCAGGAGGAGAAAATTCTAGAGCAGGGGGCACTTGACGCTTCGCCCGTCATTCTGTCGAATGTGATTCTGGAATACCCTGCGGCAGCGAATAATCGAGAGGGTTTGGTCAGCCTTGAAATTGTGATCCTGGGAACGGGGGCTGTGGAATCGGTAAAAGTTCTGAAGGCCGTACCACCCGGATTTTTTGAAGAAGCCGCAATCACCGGCTTTAAAAATGCGAAGTTTTCGCCTGGCCTGCTGGGTGGCTTGGGCGTAAAAAGCCGAATGGAAGTCGAAGTGGAATTTATGCCGACCAACCGAGGTGGCAGCGTGTCCGGGCAAAGGTAGATTTCCCCGGATCTGCCGGGAAGCTACAACTTTTGCAGCCGCTCCAAAGCCGCCAGTAGGGTGGCATCCTGCTTGGCAAAACAAAAGCGCACCACGCGCTGGTCAAAGCCCATGCCGTAAAACGCGGACAGCGGAATCGCGGCCACGCCGATGTCGCGGGTCAGCCATTGGCAGAAGTCGGCCTCGCCCAGATCGCTGACCTGCGAGATGTCCACGCACTGGAAGTAGCTGCCCTCGGTGTGCAGTATTTTGAATCGGGTTTTTGCCAGTCCCTCTCGGAACAGATCGCGTTTGCGCTGGTAAAAGGCTGGCATACCCAGGTATGGAGCAGGGTCTGCCATGTAAGCAGCCAGCGCATATTGCATGGGCGTGTTGACGGTGAACACATTGAACTGGTGTACCTTGCGGAACTCGGCCGTCAGGGTCGCCGGGGCCGCCACGTAACCCACCTTCCAGCCCGTCACGTGGTAGGTCTTGCCAAAGCTGCTGACGATGAATGCGCGCGCCGCCAGACCAGGGAAACGTGCCGCGCTCTGGTGCTGCTGGCCGTCAAACACCATGTGCTCATAGACCTCGTCGCTGATCAACAGCACATTGGTAGGTGCCAATAAATCTTGCAGAGATCGCATCTCGGCCTCGGACCAGATGGTGGCGCTGGGGTTGTGCGGGCTATTGATCAGAATGGCGCGGGTGCGCGGCGTCAGCGCTGCGGCAATTTTGGCAAAGTCGGGCCGGAACGTGCCCGGCGTCAGCGGCACGCGCACCGCCACACCACCGGCCAGCTCAATATTGGGCACATAGCTGTCGTAGCAGGGCTCCAGCACGATCACCTCATCGCCCGGATGCACGATCGCCAGAATGGTGGTGAGTATGGCTTGGGTGGCACCGGCCGTGATGGTAATTTCGCTATCCGCATCGTAGCGTTGCCGGTGCAGGGCTTCGATCTTGCGGGCAATGGCCTGGCGCAGCACCGCCACGCCTATCATGGGCGGGTACTGGTTGTGGCCGGCCTGCATGGCTTTGGTGACGGCGTCGACCAGAGACGGATCGCAGGCAAAGTCTGGAAAGCCCTGGCCCAGGTTGACCGCATTGTGCTGGGCGGCCAAGGCCGACATCACGGTGAAAATGGTGGTGCCGACACGGGGCAGGCGGCTGCTGAGGGTGGGTGTGCGAGCTTGAATTTCAGAGTTCATAATCGTTGACGTGGCCGGTCATGGCCTTGATGATCAGCTCGCGGCTCAAGCGATTGCTCAGCAACTCGGCAAAATTGTATACAAAATTGCGCAGGTAGGCGCCGCGTTTGAAGGCCACGCGGGTGATGTTGTTACCAAACAGTTGACCGGCGGGCCTGGTCACCAGTCCGCCCTTGCCGCCGTTTTGGGCGCAGTCCTCCACAATGTCCTGCACCGCCATTTCGGCGGCAATGCCTACGCCCAAGCCTAAGCGCACATAGGTCTTGATCACGTCTGAATCGATGGCTTCCAGCGCAATGCGCGGCTCCAGATGGGCATGGGCAAAGGCCAGGTCGATCTTGGTGCGGCCGGTAAACGACGGATGGTAGGTGATGAGCGGCTCGCGCGCCACGTCTTCCAGCATGACGTGCTCTTTTTTTGCCAGCGGGTGGTCGGCGGGCAACACCAACATGTGCTGCCATTCGTAGCAGGGCAGGGTGACCAACTCGGCATAGTCTGCCAGCGACTCGGTGGCAATGCCGATTTCGGCCACGTCGTCGATCAGCATGCGCGCTACCTGGGCCGGCGCGCCCTGGTGCATGCTGATATTGACCTTGGGGTAGGCCACGCGCAGGGCCGCCACGCGCTCCGGCAGGACATAGCGGGCCTGGGTGTGGGTGGTGGCGATGGACAGAGTGCCACTGTCCTGGTTGCTGTATTGCTCGCCTATGCGTTTGAGGTTGCCGACCTCGCCCATGATCAGCTCAATGCTCTTGAGCACATGCATTCCCGGCTCGGTAATGCGCTTGAGCCGCTTGCCATGGCGCGCAAAAATCTCTATGCCCAACTCTTCCTCGAGCTCAATGATGGCCTTGGACACGCCCGGCTGAGAGGTATGCAGGGCCTTGGCGGCCTCCGTCAGGTTGAGGTTGCGGCGCGCGGCCTCTTGCACAAAGCGAAATTGATGGAGGTTCATAAAGTTGTTTTGCGGGTTCGCTCATACATAAAGGACATTAACCCGGGTCTGCAGCGATCTGCGCCAACAACGCAATCAGGCGCGGGTCTTCGCCCACTGCGGGCCTGAGTTCAAACACCACCGCCGGATGCCGGGTGCGCAGTTGCTCCACCAAGAGCGGCAGGTCTTCACGTGCGTGCCGACCAACGCCCAAAAACATGGGCAGCACAGCGATATGGGTAACGCCGCTGTCCAACAGCCTTTGGCAGGCCGTGGGTAGGTCGGGTTGGCTGAGTTCCAGATAGGCGCAGCACACCTCCATACCGGATGAGCCATTGGCAATCTGCGCCGCCACCGCTTCCATGGGCTTGTGCCAGAGCGGGTCGCGCGAGCCATGCGCAAATAGCACCACGGCACTTTTTTGATTGGTAATCATCGTCGCAACACCAGCCAGGTAAATGCCGTCAGTGACAGCATGGAGTAAATCAAACCGGGAAGAGCCGCGGTAAACCACGGCTGCCAGCCCTGCAGCGTGCCCAGATCGCCCAGTACATTGTTCAGCAGCACAAAACTGATGCCCGCCATCACGCCGCCAAACACATAGCTGGTAATGCTGCCGGAGCGGAAGTGGAAATAGGCAAAGGGCAGTGCCAGCACCACCATCACCAGGCAACTCAAGGGGTAAAACACTTTTTTCCAGAACTGGATTTCGTACTTTTGCGCCGACTGGTTGTTGGAGCTCAGGTGCTGCATATACTGAAACAGGTCAATCGTTCCCATGCGTTCGGGCTTGAGTACGGCCGCCGCCACCATTTCGGCGGTGATGCTGGTCGGCCAGCGAAAGTTCGTTGCAAACACCCGGTCTACGCGCCCGTCCTTGGCTTCAGTTGCGCCAAACTCCGTTCGATCCACCGAGCTCAGCAGCCAGTCGTCGTGCTTGCCAAAGCTGGCGGTCTGGCCCAAAGTGACCGAGACCAGGTGGCCCTGGTTGTCAAACTCAAAAATCCGCACGTCCTTCATGGTGCCATCGCCCACCAGGGCGCCGACATTGACCGCGTAATTGCCATAGGCCTGCTTTTCCTTGAGCCAGGCGCCGGTCTTGCCGACCGTGACCTGGCCCTGAAAGCGCGCCTTAAGCAACTGCGCCGTCTTGTCCGCAAGGGGCGCCATGTAGTCGCCCACGGCGAAGGTGAAAAACACGAACAGCAGGCCCAGGCTGAGCAGAATGCGCAGTGCCCGCCAGGGCCCCAGGCCGCTGGTGCGCAGGATGGTGAACTCCGAGCTTTGTGCCAGCCTGGCCATCACGAAGATGGTTCCGATCAGCACGGTGATGGGCATCAGCTCGTAAATGTGACTGGGCATCATCAGGCCGATGTAGATCAGCGCCTGTGGAATCCGGTAGCCCAGTGCTCCGATGTGGTTGACCGACTGCAACTCTTCGACAAAGTCAAAAAAGAAAAACAGCGCCACAAAGCCCAGCGTCACCAGGGCCACGGCGACCAGCACCTCGCGGTAGAGCAGACGGCGCACGGTTTTCATGCTGCGCTTCCTTGCGTTGCCTCGGGCCGGCGCCGCCGCCAGCGCAGCACCCAGTTGTTATGGCGCTTGATCAGCCACAGCAGGCCCATAACCAGGGCGCCGCCATGCAGCACCAGCAGGAAGGGGCCAAATTGCGCCTGGCCCGACTCGACCCAGCTTTTTCCCAGCACCAGAAAGTTGAAATACGCCACAAAAATCAGAAAGGCAAAGCCCAGGTTGGCTGTTTGTCCCACGCGCGGATTGGTGCCCGCTGCAGCCAGGCCGATCACAATGAAATTGAAGGCCGCCAGCGCCAGGCCTATGCGCCAGGACAATTCCGCCAGATTCTGGCGAATCGGCGTTTCCAATAGCTCCAAAGTGCCCAAAGAACTCGATGGAATATAACTGCGCGCCGACACATCATCGGCTCCGACCCGCGCGCCATAGCGCTCAAAGACGCTGACCGTCAGGTCCGGCTTGCCGGTGGTGCGCTCCAGGCGCTGGCCGTTTTGCAGCAACAAAAACTTGTCCGGACCCATGCTTTCAATATGACCGCTGCGCGCCGAGGTGATGGTCTCCTTGTCCTGCTCCTTGGTGGCGATAAACACGTTGTTTCCAATTTGCTTATTCTCTGAGTTCTTTTCGATAAAGAAAACCCGGTCGCCATTGGCCGATTCCTGGAACTGGCCCGGCTCAATGCGGGCAATGTCACCACGCTTTTCATAGCGGTCGCGCAGGTCTTCGATGCGGCCAAAGGCCCAGGGCAGAACGAAGAAGGCCAGCACCACAATGATCACCAGGATCGGCCAGGCAAAGCGAAACAGCGGATTGAGCAGCGAGGTCAGGCCGCGCCCACTGCCAAACCAGATCACCATCTCGCTGTCCTTGTACATGCGGGTGAGTACCGTCAAAATGGCAATGAACAGACTCATGGACAGGATGGTGGGCATGTCGGACAGCACGGTGTATCCCATGACGATCATTACATCGGTGGGATTGAAGTTGCCGCGCGAGGCCTCACCCACGGTGCGGATCAGCGTCATGGTCATAACGACCGTTGCCAGCACGACCAACGTGGCGCCAAAGCTGCGCGCTAACTCTTTGCGGATGGAGGAATGGAATAACATGGCGAACAGATAAGAAAGCGAATTATGAACTTTGAACTAAAACCCCTGAGTTTGACCGAAGCCGCCAGTGAAAAGGCGGACGCGCTGCTGGTGCTGGTGTCTGACACCTACAAGCCTGCGCGTGACGGATTTTCGGTTCTGGTTGGCCTTGCCATCAAGGAGGGTGACGCCCAGACCAAGGTTGGCAAGACGCTCGCGCTGTACAAGCCGCCGCAATCCCTGGCCACGCGGGTGCTGATCGTCGGTGTCGGCGATGGCAGCGCTAAGCACGTGCGCAGCGGGATTGTCGCAGCGATGGATGGCATCAAATCCGACAAGCTCAAGAAGCTGGTCGTGGCCTTTGCCGGTGTGGCCCAGGCCGCGTCGCTGCGGGCCGCCGTGTTGGCCGTGGCGGACGCCAGCTACAGCTACACCAGCACCAAATCCAAGGCCGAGCCGCGCAGCCTGCAAACGGTTCTGCTCACGGCCAGCAACGCGGGCGAGTTGCAGGACAGCTTTGAGCGCGCCGTCGCCGTAAGCACCGGCGTGGAGCTGGCCAAGGAATGGGCCAATCGGCCGGCCAATCACGCCACACCGGCGCTGTTGGCCAAGGCTGCCGAGGCGCTGGCAGCCAAGCACGGCAAGATCCGCTGTGAAGTCTTGGGCCCCAAGGAGGTAGGCAAGCTTGGCATGGGGGCCTTCCTGGCCGTGGCCCAGGGCTCGGAGGAGCCGCTGCGCTTTATCGTTCTGAAGTACAGCGGGGCGGCCAAGGCGGTGGCGCCCACGGTGCTGGTCGGTAAGGGCATCACCTTCGATAGCGGCGGTATCTCCATCAAGCCGGCGGCGGAAATGGATGAGATGAAGTACGACATGTCGGGAGCCGCCAGCGTGTTGGGCGTGTTTCGCGCCCTGGCCGAACTCAAGCCCGCCATCAATGTGGTGGGGCTGATTCCCTCCTGTGAAAATCTGCTCAATGGCCGCGCCGTCAAGCCGGGTGACGTGGTCACCAGCATGAGCGGACAAACCATTGAAATTCTCAACACCGACGCCGAGGGCCGCTTGGTTCTGTGCGACGCGCTGACCTATGCCGAGCGCTTCAAGCCGCGTGCCGTGGTGGATATCGCCACGCTGACCGGCGCCTGTGTGGTGGCCCTGGGTGGCGTGCGCAGCGGACTGTTTTCGCCCAATCAGGAGCTAGCCAATGCCCTGCGCGCAGCCGGTGAAGCGGCGCAAGACCTGTGCTGGGAAATGCCGCTGGACGAGGAATACGGCGAAGGCCTGAAGTCGCGTTTCGCCGATGTGGCCAATGTCGCCGGCCGTGCCGGTGGCGCCGTGTCGGCCGCCAAATACCTACAACGCTTCACCGCCAAGTACCCCTGGGCGCATCTGGACATCGCCGGCACGGCCTGGAAAAGTGGTGCCGCCAAGGGTGCCACCGGCCGCCCGGTCGGCCTGCTGGTGGAATACCTGTTGGCGCAGCTCAGCAAGTAAAGCCGGTGACCGAAGTCGCTTTCCATTTTGGCGCGCCCGACCGGCTGGCCTACACCTGCCGCCTGCTGCGCAAGGCCACGGCCACCGGTGCGCGTCTGCTGGTGCGTGCCCCGGCCGATGCCTTGGCCGCGCTGGACCTGGCCTTGTGGAGCGTGGGCGCCGGCGACTTCGTGACCCATTGCGATGCCGCCGCAGCGGACGCCATGCGCAGCCGGTCCTCGGTGTTGTTGCTCGATGAGCATGCCGAGCTGCAGCCGGAATTCCCGATTCTGGTGAATCTGGCCGAGGATGTGCCTCCTGGGTTTGAGCAGTTTGCGCGCGTCATAGAAATCGTCAGCATGGACGAGCAGGACCGCAATCTGGCCCGACTGCGTTGGAAGCATTACACCGGGCGCGGCTACAGCATCACGCGCCACGACCTGAAGAGCCGGGCAGTGGATTGAGCATGGCGCAAGCTTTTCCTCCGCGCTATCTGCCCACCTTGACCGAGGTGGTGCAGCCTGGCACGCCCGGTGCGTACAGCACGGTGCTACCGGCCGCGCCCGCAGAACGGGCTTTGCCTGCGGCCAGCGTGGGACGTATGGCCGCCGCCGCACCCGACCGCCATGCGCTGGCCCAGCAGCTGATCAAATCGGTCAAGCCCCAGTTGGAGGCCGAGTTGCGCAATATCGCGCAGGAACTGTTCGAGGCCCAGTTCAGCGCCCTGTTGCCGTCCCTGCACCTGCAAATTGAAGAGGCCGTGCGCGAAGCGATTGAACAGGCTTTGCCGGACCCGAGCGATTCAAACGAATAAGGCGCATGCGCTGCAAAATCGCACAGTCTTGATGCTAGAATACGAGGCTCTGGAGCGGTGGATGAGTGGTTTAAGTCACACGCCTGGAAAGCGTGCGTGGGGTTAAACCCACCGCGGGTTCGAATCCCGCCTGCTCCGCCAGTAAAACCCCTGAAAGCCCCTGCTTCCTCGTGACGCAGGGGCTTTTTTGTGGCTTAAATTGGCGAATCTGTGTCCCGTGACTGGCGTTCGGCCATGCAGTCAATCAGGCCTTGCAGCAGACGCATGCTGCTGTCCGGCACGGCCTCAAAGTGAAAGCCCAGGCGGCCCGAATGTTTGCCGTCGGTCTCGACCATACGCGCCATGCAGCCGAAGTGGGCCTCGCCCAGCAGCAGCACACAGTAAATGGAGTGACCTTCGGTGGCCAGGAATAAGGGCAATTGCCATTCATCACAGCTGATGGCAAACCCGGACATGCTGACGTCCTTGAGTTCGCAGGTTTCACCCTTGGCGGCACCCGTGTTGAACCACATCGCCGCCCGCTCTATCGGGGCGTGGCGTGGATAAGCGCGTCGATTGACGCCCTGCAACTTGTCTGTCGCATCTTCCGCTTTGGTTTGCAAGGTACTCCCCCCGTCTGTTTGGTGACAGTTTACGTCAGGGGCCGGGCTCACTTGCTGGTTTGCAACATCTTCATGGCTGTGGCAATGAGGGTCGACACTTCGCTCATATTGCCGGGGATGATCAGCGTGGTGGTGGCGTCGCTGGCGACCTTGCTGTAGGCCTCTACCGCCTTCTCGGCTACCTTGAGTTGCACCGCCTGCTCGCCGCCGGGCTGGCGTATGGCGGCTGCAATGCGCTCGATGGCGCCGGCTGTGGCATCGGCCACGGCGGAGATGGCCGCGGCCTGGCCCTGGGCCTGGTTGATGGCGGCCTGCTTCTCGCCCTCGGAGCGGGCGATAAAGGCCTCGCGCTCGCCGGTGGCGATATTGATCTGCTCCTGGCGACGGCCCTCGGAGGCTGCAATCAGGGCGCGCTTTTCGCGCTCGGCGGTGATCTGGGCCTGCATCGCATGCAGGATTTCCTTCGGAGGAGTCAGGTCCTTGATTTCGTAGCGCAGCACCTTGACGCCCCAGTTCAGCGCGGCCTCGTCAATGGCGGCCACCACCTGGGCGTTGATGATGTCGCGCTCCTCAAAGGTCTTGTCGAGCTCGAGCTTGCCAATGACCGAGCGCAGGCTGGTTTGCGCCAGCTGCGAAATGGCGACGATGTAGTTGCTGGAGCCATAGCTGGCACGCATGGCGTCGGTCACCTGGAAATACAAAATTCCATCCACCTGCAGCTGCGTGTTGTCGCGGGTGATGCAGACCTGGCTGGCAATGTCCAGCGGAATTTCTTTGAGCACATGCTTGTAGGCCACGCGGTCCACAAACGGCACCAGGATGTTGAGGCCCGGGGTGAGCGTGCCGTGGTATTTGCCCAGTCGCTCGATCACCCAAGCATGCTGCTGGGGCACGACCTTGATGCTGCGGCTGATAAAGATGACGGCGATAACCAATAAGACGATTGCAATTTCCATGGTGCTTCCTGTTGTGGTTGTTGGACTAGCTCTTGTCTACGAGCAGGCGGTTGCCTATCAGTTCGGCCACCCGGTGTGCTCCTGGGCTGGGTGAAACACCGGGGCGGTGAATAGCCGTCCAGCGCGCGCCACGGTAATGCACGTCGGCTGTTCCGTCTGCGTACCAGTCATCCACTTGCACCGTTTCGCCGATGTCCAGATTGACATTGGCATTGGCCTGAGCGGGTGGCTCTTGGTGGTGCCGCTTGATTTGGCGTAGATGCCAGCCGACCACGGCGCCACCGCCGACCAGGGCCGCCACCACGATTTGCGTGGTCTGGCCGTAGCCCAAGTGGGCGGCGATTGCGGCAAAGCCCAAGCCAATCGCCAGCATCAGCAGGTAAAAGGTGCCGGTCAGCAGTTCTACGGCGATGGCGCCGCCGGTGGCAAGCCACCAAAGGGTTGATTCAGCCATGCAAGGGTTTACTCTGTGTTGTAGACGCCACATTGTCTGCCAAAAGCCTTGCACTGCAACAAATCACACACTTTTAGTCCGTACACTTCGCGCTGCCCCGTTTTTTGCCCTGTAGTCGGAGATCCGCCATGAAGTTTCGCTTTCCCATCGTCATCATCGACGAAGACTTTCGTTCCGAGAACACCTCGGGCCTGGGCATCCGGGCGCTGGCCCAGGCCTTTGAATCCGAAGGTTTTGAGGTGCTGGGCGTCACCAGCTACGGCGACTTGAGCCAGTTCGCGCAGCAGCAATCGCGCGCCAGCGCCTTTATTCTGTCGATTGACGACGAAGAATTTACGCCCGGCCCGGACCTGGACCCGGCGGTTTTGAACCTTCGCCACTTCATTGAAGAGGTGCGACGCAAGAACCTGGATGTGCCGATTTATGTCTACGGCGAGACCAAGACCAGCCGCCATATCCCCAACGACATCCTGCGCGAGCTGCACGGCTTTATCCACATGTTTGAGGACACGCCGGAGTTTGTGGCGCGCCACATCATCCGCGAGGCCAAGAGCTACCTGGAGGGCGTGCAGCCGCCGTTTTTCAAGGCCTTGCTGGATTACGCCGAGGATGGCTCCTACAGCTGGCATTGCCCCGGTCACTCCGGTGGTGTTGCGTTTTTGAAGAGCCCGGTGGGCCAGATGTTCCACCAGTTCTTTGGCGAAAACATGCTGCGCGCCGACGTCTGCAACGCGGTCGAAGAGCTGGGCCAGTTGCTGGACCACGACGGCGCCATCGGCGCCAGCGAGCGCAATGCGGCGCGCATCTTCAACGCCGACCATTGCTTCTTCGTCACCAACGGCACCAGCACCTCCAACAAGATGGTCTGGCACCATACGGTGGCCCCCGGCGACGTGGTGGTGGTGGACCGCAACTGCCACAAGTCGATTTTGCACAGCATCATCATGACCGGCTCGATTCCGGTGTTTTTGAAGCCCACGCGCAACCACTTCGGCATCATCGGCCCCATACCCAAGGAAGAGTTCCAGATTTCCGCCATCCAGGCCAAGATCCGAGCCAACCCTTTGCTCAAGGGGGTGGACGCCGAGACGGTAAAGCCGCGCGTGCTGACCATCACCCAGTCCACCTACGACGGCGTGCTCTACAACACCGAGACCATCAAGAAGACGCTGGATGGCTATGTGGAGAACCTGCACTTTGACGAGGCCTGGTTGCCGCACGCGGCCTTCCACCCGTTCTATGGCACCTACCATTCCATGGGCAAGAACCGGGCGCGTCCCAAGACTGCCGTGGTCTATGCAACCCAGTCGATTCACAAGCTGCTGGCCGGTATCAGCCAGGCCAGCCATGTGTTGGTGCAGGACTCGCAGACCGTCAAGCTGGACAGGCCGCTGTTCAACGAGGCCTATTTGATGCACACCTCCACCAGCCCGCAGTACAGCATCATCGCCAGCTGCGATGTGGCAGCTGCCATGATGGAGCCGCCCGGCGGCACCGCCTTGGTGGAAGAAAGCATTGCAGAAGCCTTGGACTTCCGCCGCGCCATGCGCAAGGTGGACGAGGAATATGGCGCCGATTGGTGGTTCAAGGTCTGGGGCCCGGAGAAGTTTGCCGAGGAAGGCATTGGCCGCGCCAGCGACTGGATACTTAAGGGCGAAAGCAAGACCGCCAAGGCCAACTGGCACGGCTTTGGCAAGATGGCCACCGGCTTCAATATGCTGGATCCGATCAAGGCCACCATCGTTACGCCCGGCATGGACCTGAACGGCAAGTTCGCCAAGACCGGCATTCCGGCCAGCGTCGTGACCAAGTTTTTGGCTGAGCATGGCGTGGTGGTTGAAAAGACCGGCCTGTACAGCTTCTTCATCATGTTCACCATCGGCATCACCAAGGGCCGCTGGAACAGCATGCTGACCGCGCTGCAGCAGTTCAAGGACGATTACGACAAGAATCAGCCCATGTGGCGCATACTGCCGGAGTTTTGCAAAAAGCATCCGCGCTACGAAAAGATGGGCCTGGCCGATCTGTGCCAGTACCTGCATGCGCTCTACGCCAAGCACGACATTGCCCGCCTGACCACCGAGATGTACTTGAGCGACCTGACCCCGGCCATGAAGCCCAGTGACGCCTATGCCCATATCGCGCTCCGCAAGACGGATCGGGTGGAGATCGACCAACTCGAGGGCCGCATCACGGTCGGGCTGGTGACGCCTTACCCACCCGGCATTCCCTTGCTGATTCCCGGTGAGGTATTCAACAAGAAGATCGTCGATTACCTGAAGTTTTCGCGGGAGTTCAATACGGCTTGCCCCGGTTTTGAGACCGATGTGCACGGTCTGGTGGAAGAGATCGATGCCGACGGCAAGACACATTACTTTGCGGACTGCGTACGGGAATAAATGCAGGTGTTAAGCTCTAGCCATGAGAATGGCTGAGCCCAACCCCCAGAGTTGCGCTCCCACAGGAGGCAACAATAATGAGTAGTCCGGATGTTCCGCGAGGGGCTGATGAGCAGTCTATGGCTTTGCAGCAGACCACGCTGGATCTGCAAGCGGTGATGCTGGAGAACCAGGCCATCCTGGACAACGTAGCGACCGGCATTGTGTTTTTGAAAAACCGCATGGTGCAGCGCTGCAACCCGCACGCCGAACAGCTGTTTGGTTATGCGCCGGGCGCAATGGTCGGTACCTCGACGCAAGCCTGGTACTCCAATCCGCAGGATTATGATTCCGTCGCCAGCGATTTTTATCCGATCCTGAGCACCAGACAGGCGCGCACCACGGAGCTAATTTTTCGGCGCCAAAACGGTGAGCTGTTCTGGGCCCGCATGTCGGGACGGATCTTTGACGGGGCCAATCCTCTGCAAGGCGGCTCAATCTGGGTGATTGAAGATAGCTCGGAGCGGCATGCTGCCGAGGCTGCCTTGCGCAGCGCCACGGCGCTGACCGGTGCCGTGTTCAACAGCGCCAATGTGTCGATCATCGCCACCAGCACCGTGGGCACCATCAATCTCATCAACGCCACGGCGCAGCGCTGGTTGGGCTATTCGTCTGAGGAATTGATCGGCAAGGCAACGCCTGCACTGATTCACGATGCAGGCGAAGTGCTGGCGCGATCTGTGGAGCTCAGCCGTGAAATGGGCTTTCCGATCATGCCCGG
>TBL_comb47_HYPODRAFT_10000379_pt1 | contig 58767 bp, 40 predicted proteins | sample TroBogypolimnion_40_FD_10682 | JGI IMG/M metagenome (IMG submission 10682)
GCTCGTCGGCGACGAATTGGTGCTTGGCCCCTTTCACGGCAAACCCGCCTGCGTGCGCATTCCGCTCGGCAAAGGCGTGTGCGGCACGGCGGCCGCGCAGCGCAAAACCATCGTGGTGCCGGACGTCCACCAATTTCCCGGCCACATCGCGTGCGATGCCGCGTCCCGCTCAGAAATCGTCGTGCCGCTGCTGCACGCCGGCCAACTCTTCGGCGTCCTCGACCTAGACAGCCCGCGGCGCGATCGTTTTAGCCATGCCGATCAGGCGGGTTTGGAAACTCTGGCCGACATTTTGGTGGCCGCTACTGCGGGATAAAATTCTTCCGCCGCATGGCCCCAGCAGGCTACTTGCTTTCCCCGCGCAATCTGAAAGCATCCGGCCTCAACTTATTTACCCATGAAATTTCCCCTGCCCCTGCTGACCGTCGCGTTGGCGTTGTCCGGTTTCCCCGTCGCCGCCACGCCCATTCCCGAAAGCTGCCGGACTGGCGGCATCGCCGTCGGTTGTCAGGCGTGGACATTCAAGGAATTTTCCGTGTTCGAGGCGATTGATAAAACAGCGGCGGCGGGCGGCAAAGTGATTGAATTTTATCCCGGCCAAAAATTCAGCGCGGACAAGGCGGACGTGAAATTCGACCACAACGCCAGCGACGAAATGATTGCCGCCGTGCAGGCGCACCTCCAGTTGCGCGGTATCCGCGCGGTCAATTACGGCGTGGTCGGCATCCCGAAAGCCGAAGCCGAAGCGCGGAAGATTTTCGTCTTTGCGAAAAAATTGGACCTCTACGGCATCACCACCGAATCGGTGGATGCGCTGGATACGATTGAAAAACTCGTCAAGGAATACGATCTCCGCGTGGGTTTTCACGATCATCCCCGTCAGCCTAACAATCCCGGCTACAAAATGTGGGATCCGAACTATGTTTTGAGCGTGTTGAAAAATCGGGACGCGCGCATCGGCTCCTGCTCCGATGTCGGCCACTGGGTGCGGTCCGGGCTGGATCCGGTGGCGTGCCTGAAAATTCTCGAAGGCCACGTCATCAGCGCGCATCTCAAGGACCTGAATGAAAAATCCCCGACCGCGCACGACGTGCCGTTCGGCACCGGCAGCTCCAACATGGCCGGCATTTTGGACGAATTAAAGCGCCAGCATTTCGCCGGCAACGCCTCGATTGAGTACGAATACAACTGGAAAAACAGCGTCACCGATGTGGCCCAGTGCATCGGTTTCGTGCGCGGGCACAGTCAATAAACCGGTCGCTGCCGTTTTATTTCGTTGCGAGCGGGCGCAGTTTGATGTTGCGGAAGGAAACGCTACCGTGGTCGCCTTGTAGCGCGATAAACCCACTGTCCGATTTGGCAAACAACGGCATTTTGGCGAATTTGGTTTTGGCAACGCGCGCGTTGAAATCGTCACTGCCGAGGACGTATTCAAAATATTTCACGCCGTTGATTTCGTGCACGCATTTTTCGCGGCTGATCAGCAAGCGAACATGATTCCACTCGCCCACCGGTTTGGTGGCGTCCAACGTCAGGCCGGTCTTCGGGTCCACCGGCGGCTGATACAGCGCGTACAGCCAGCCGCAGCGTTGTTTGTCCACGGCCTTCACGTTGTCCTCCAATTGAAATTCCGGGCCCGTCGCCCAGGTGGCGTTGCCGCTTTCGGTGACGTGGAAAAGAATGCCGCTGTTGCCGGCTTCGGAAATATTATAATCCAGTTGCAGTTCAAACCAGTCGAATGCCGCCGTAGTCACAATGTCGCCCGCGTTATGCGGATCGGCGCAAACCAACGCGCCATCCTTGATCTGCCAGCCGGGGCGGACGCCGTCTTTTTTGAAATTATGCCAGCCATTAAAAGTCGCGCCGTCAAACAATAGTTGCCAGCTGGCTGCTTTTTCTGCGTCGGTCAGCGTGTTGATCGCCGGGTCCGCGACCGCACGCAGCAGGCCAGCAGCCAAAACCAGCACCAAAGCGAGTGGGGAAAAATTTTTCATGGCGGCAAACTACACCGCCGTTGCGGCGGCTGGCAACGAAATACCAAACTGCTCACGGTGCGGCGTAACGAAAATTGAAACGTCCCGCCGGCATGACGGCACCGCGCGAATAAAAATCCATGGCCTCGACCGGCGGCGGCAAATTATCCGCCCATTTGAAATCCAGCGGCGTTGTGGTTTCGCTGGGATTTTCCTGCGCGGCGGCAGGGCCGGAAAACAGTACGGCCGTGGCGAATGCGATGAATCGTCGAAAGGGCACAAGGATTGGCGATCATGCATTTCGTTTGGCGACGAAATGATATTTCCCGGCGATGACGGTGAAGACGCGGCAATTATTTTCCGACCGCAAATATTTTACGCCGACCGCATGGTTCAGCGACCGGCCACTTTCGGTGATGGCTTCCGCTGCGGTCGCCGGCAGAAAAATCGTCGCCGTGGTGTTCGCCGGAATTTCCACCGTCAATTCAAATTGGGTTTCCGTGCGCCGCCATGCGCTCGCAATGCGGCCGTGGATGGAATCGTAATGCGCCTTGACCCAGTCAATCGGCTGGCGGTCGGGAATGCTGCCTGGCGTCGGCGGATGCGGATGAATGATGATTTTGTCGTAGCCCGGACCGTCGCTTTGGATTCCCGCCAAATCGTTGAGCATCCATTCGCACACGGCGCCGAAGGAATAATGTGCGAACGAATTCATGCTCGCGTTTTGTTTTCCGTCCGGTCCGCCGAACCCAAATTCTTTCGTGTAGCCATTCCAGCGTTCCCAAATCGTCGTTGCGCCCTGTACCACTTCGTAGCCCCACGACGGAAATTTCCGGCTTTGAAAATGTTTCACCGCCAAATCATTTTCGCCCACGCTTGTCAGCACCGGCAGCAACGGGCGCGTGCCGAGAAAACCCGTAGTCATGCCGGAATTTTTTTCGGTTTCGCCCGCCCGTAATTTGGCAGCGAGAATTTTTCCGGATTTTTCGCGCGCGTTGGCGGGCAGCAAATCCATGTACAGCGCCAGCGCGTAGGCGGTTTGATTGTCCACGGTCAACGCACCATCGGGCCGCAAATATTTTTCCGCGAACGCGGTTTTGATGTGTGCGAACAATGCCTGATATTCCGCCGCCGCCGCGTTCTGGCCAATAGCGGCGGCCATTTGCGCCATGAGCTTGGCCGAGTAGGCAAAATAAACCGTGTCCACATATTCCAGCGGCGTTTTCTGGCCAAAAGAGAGCCAGTCGCCCCAGTCGTTGCCGTGGGCGATGCCGAGAAAATGTTTGCTCGTGCGTTGACGCCAATCCATGAACTTCACCAAGTTCGGCCAGCAGCGTTCGATGATGCGCGTGTCGCCGTAAGCCTGCCAGACCGTCCACGGACAAATCACGCCTGCATCGCACCAGGCCGTGCCAAAATCCCAGCCGTGTTCAAACGGAAACGGGCAGTAGCCCGGAAACGTGCCGCTCGACCGCTGCGCTTCCATTACCTCGCGCAGCCATTTCGTGTAAAACGCGGCCACGTCTGCGTTGAGCGTGGCGCAGTGCGCATAAATTTGGGCGTCGCCCATCCAGCCGAACCGCTCATCGCGTTGCGGACAATCCGTCGGCAGATCAATAAAGTTGGCCCGCTGCGTCCAAACAACATTTTTGAACAGCCGATTCGCCACCGGATCGCTGCATTCAAAACCGCTCGTCAGCGGCGTGTCGCTGTGCAGCACGATGCCCGTGATCGCGTCTTTGCTGGGGACGCCGGGAAAACCGGTGACTTCAACAAATTGAAAACCGTGGAACGTGAACCGCGGCGTCCACATCTCGCCGTGCGGATCGCCGCGTAAAATGTAAGTGTCGGTCGCGCGAGCCTTGCGCAGGTTTTCCGTCATCAACCGGCCATCGGCATACAACATCTCGCCGTAGCGCAGTTGGATTTTTGTGCCTGTCGGGCCAGTCACTTTCAGCCGCGCGACGCCGGCAAAATTTTGGCCGAGGTTGAAAATATAAACGCCGTTCGTCGGCGAGGTGACGGCGACCGGTTGAATTTCTTCTATCGGCCGCACCGGCACGCCGGGAAACGCTTCGAGCTTGGGCGGACGCTGAAAACCAAGATTTATCGGCCGGCCTGCCATTTTGGGATCGCGGTTCGGCGGGACCGGATTTTGATATTCGTAAAACGTCGCCGGTACCGGGCCGTTTTCCGAGGCCAGAATTGCCGCGTCCCATTTTGACGCGTCAAATTTCGGCTGCGTCCAGGCGGGAGTTTCCTGCCGCGCATCGTAAGTTTCGCCCATCAAAAAATCAGCGGCGCGCACCGGGCCATCGCCGGTGACCTTCCACGATTTGTCGGTGGGAATTATTTCCCGCGTACCGTCGGCGTAGTCAATTTCCAATTGCGCCAGCAACGCGGGCGTCTTGCCATACGTGTTGCGCCCGAGATGTTCCGTGCCGATGCCGGTGAGCAGCCCGAAGCCCAGGTAGCCCGCGTACCAGCCGTCCGCGACCCACGCGCCGAGGGCGTTGCCGCCGGATTGCACGAGCGGCGTGACCTCGTAGGTTTGGTAATAAGCTCGCTGATGATAATCCGTCCAACCCGGCGCAAAATACGCATCGCCGACGCGCCGACCGTTCAGGGAAAATTCGTAAATGCCCAGCGCCGTTGCGTAAAGCGTCGCGCGTTTGATTTTTTTGCCGGCGGCAAATTCTTTGCGGAACTGGTGGGCGGGCGGCAGAAAAAGTTTTTCCGCGTTTTTCCAAACGGGCGTGGCATCGCGGAAGGAAATGTAATCCGCCGTCCAATCTTGCGGTTGCAGCAAGCCCATCGTCCACCGCGCCGGCGCGCTCCACGTCGGCCGGCCGGCCGCGTCCCAGACGCAAACTTTCCAGAAACATTGCATGCGCGAGGTCAGCGGCCGGCCGGCGTAGACCACGTTGACAGTTTTGCCGCCGGCCATTTTCCCGCTGTCCCACAAATCGCCGGCATTTTGCGCCAACCGCTCCGCGTTGGAGGCGACGAGAATTTGATACGCCGTTTGCTGCGCGCCGCGCTCGCCGGATTCGACGCGCCACGTCAGACGCGGCTGCGCTTCGTCAATGCCTAGCGGTTGCTCCCGATATTCGCACCGGAGGGCGACCGGTTGGAGTTTGCCGGCCTGCGCAGACACGAGCGGCAACGTTAGGGCGAAGGCGATGACGGCAAAAAGAATCTTGGTGAAACGCATAAAAATGGTGAGCGATTAGTTTGTCCGGTTTCCTCACAAACCGCCATTCTCATTTGCGGAACGAATGTAATTTTCCCCGCTCAACGCACGCGTGCGACCTACCGGAGCCAACGCACATTCGCTGTTTGACTCGAATTCCCGGTTGAATTAAACTAATCGCTCGTTTGATCAATTTATGAAAATCATCATCTGCGACCCCGTGTCGCCCAAAGGCATTGCGCTGCTCCAGCAGCGTCCCGAATTTCAAGTGGTTGTTCTGCCCAAACGTCTGTCCGAGGCGGAACTGTTGCCGCTCGTGGCCGACGCCACGGCGCTCGTCGTCCGCTCCGAAACCAAGGTTACGGCCAAAGTCATCGCCGCCGCGAAGCAATTGCGCGTCGTCGGTCGCGCCGGCGTGGGCGTGGACAATGTGGATATCGAAGCGGCTACGCAACACGGCGTGGTGGTGATGAACACGCCCGGCGGCAACACGATTACGACGGCGGAATTGACCTTCACCATGCTGCTTTCGCTCGCCCGCAAAGTGCCGCAAGCGCACGCGACGATGGTGGCGGGCAAATGGGATCGCAAATTATTTCAAGGCGTCGAACTCGCCGGCAAAACGTTGGGCGTGCTCGGCATGGGCCGCATCGGCACGGAAGTCGCCAAACGCGCCATCGCCTTCGGCATGCGCGTCGTGGCGTACGATCCGTATCTCACGGAAGACCGCGCCAAAGCCATCGGCGCGGAATTTGCGCCGGAAGTGGACCATGTTTATCGCGAGGCGGATTTTATCACCGTCCACATGCCGGTGACGAAAGAAACGAAGGAAATGTTGAACGCCGCTGCTTTTGCGAAAATGAAGCCGGGCGTGAAAATCGTGAATTGCGCGCGCGGCGAAATCATTTCCGAAGCGGATTTGATCGCGGCGCTGGAATCGAACAAAGTCGCCGGCGCGGCGCTGGATGTTTTTGCCGTCGAGCCGTTGCCCGCTGATCATCCGTATCGCAAGCAGGCAAATTTGATTCTCACGCCGCACCTCGGCGCGAGCACCGAAGAAGCGCAGGAAAAATGCGGCATTGAAGTCGCCGAAGTCATCGCTGGCTATCTGCTCACCGGCGAAGTCCGCAACGCGGTGAACCTGCCGTATCTCGATGCGAAAACTTACGAGCAAGTGAAGCCGTATCTGCCGCTCGGCGAGGCGCTCGGCAAATTGCTCGCGCAGCTTACGCCGGCGAACGCTGACCGGCTGCACATCACTTACGGCGGCAACGCGCGGCTGCTGCCGAATATTGACCCGGTAACGCGCGCGATTGTGCGCGGGTTTTTGTCCACCAGCAATTTGAAAGACGTGAACAACGTCAACGTTCGCAGCGTGGCGCAGAGCATCGGCATCACGGTCGAAGAGAAAAAATCTGACGAGCCGGTGACTTTCAACGAATGGGTACACGTTCAACTGTTTAGCGGCGCGAAAAAATTGATTTCGGCCGGCGGCACCTTTTTCGGCTCGCCGAACAACCCGCGCATCGTGCGGCTGTTCAGCCAGGCGGTGGAGATTCCGGTGTCGGGAACGCTGCTGCTGTTGAACAACGCTGACAAGCCGGGCATTGTGGGCCACCTCGGCACGCTGCTCGCGAAGCACAAGGTCAATATTGCCAACATGAGCCTGACGCGCGACACAGTCGGTGGCTTGGCTTTGATGGTGTTGAACCTCGACAGCGTTCCGCCGGCGGCGGTGCTGGAAGAACTGAAAAAAGACGCTGACATCAGCAACGTGAAAGTAGTAAGCTTGTAACTCTGAACTCTGATTTTGAACCAAAACACCAATTCGCAGTCAAACCAAACAAAATGAAATTGAATCTGATCCTGTCCGCCGCGTTGCTCGCCGGTGTGATGTCTGCCACTGCTGTCACGGATTCCGCCGTGACGAGCACCAATCCGGCGGCGGCGATGGCGGCCTTGTTCGGCGATCCCGTGATCGCGAAGGGCAAGGGCTTTGAAATCAAGCGTAGCGAGTTGGATCAGGTCTTGACCGGTGCCAAGGCGAATTACGCCGCGCAGGGCCAGACGCTGCCGCCCGGTGCCGAATTGGAAGTGCTAAACCAGCTCATTACCATTCAGTCGCTGCTCCAAAAAGCGACGCCGGCCGATCGCACCGCCGGTCAGACCGAGGCCGACGAGCAATACGCCAAGTTGCTCAAGCAGCTGGGTTCGACGGAAGTGCTGGAACGGCAATTGAAAATCGCCGGGATGACAGTCGCGGACCTGCGGGCCAAGGCGGTGCAGGAGGCGATTGCCAAAAACACGCTTAAACGCGAATTGAACGTCACAGTGACCGAGGAAGATGCGAAAGCGTTTTACACCAACCACGCGGCGGAATTCGAACAACCGGAACTCGCCCATGTGCGGCACATTTTGCTCCTGACCATCGACCCGGCCACCCGCGCGCCGCTGCTTACGAACACGATTGCAGAGAAGCACAAACAGATTGACGACCTCCTCAAGCGCGTGAAGGCTGGTGAAGATTTTGCCAAGCTCGCCAAGGAATTTTCCGAGGATCCCGGTTCCAAGGAAAACAACGGAGAAGTTCAGCCGTTCCCGCGCGGTCAGATGGCACCAGAATTCGAGGCTGCCGCCTTCAACCTCGCAAGCAATCAGGTTAGTGAAGTCGTAACCACGATGTATGGTTTTCACATCATTAAAGCTATTGAGGACAAAACGCCGGCCAAAAAATACGGCTATGCCGACACCATCCCGCAAGCGAAAGACACCGTAGCCTCCATTTGCAAAAAACAAGTGGAAAGCGAAAAAATCAAGGCCGCCGTGGTCCCATTCATCAAAAAATTGCGCACCGAAATGGCGGTTGAAATTGTGGACGCCAACCTCAAAGCGCAAGCTGATGCCGCCGACGTGCTGCCGGCCCCGGAACCTACCAAATAAAGTCGCCCGTCGGCGGCGGAGAAATTTATGAAAATTAAAATCATCATCGTTGTTTTGGCCGTTGCTGCCATCGGACTCGGCATCGGGCTGTTGACCATCAAGCAACAGGCCGAGAAACAACACGAGTCGGACACCAGCTCCATTCTCGATTTCTCCAATCAGGTCGTCACTGCCGACCAGCACATTGAAACCTTGCGGCAGGATAATCTCGCTCTGACAAACAGCCTGAACGCCAGCGTGCAGCAGGCAGGCCAGCTTTCCAACAGCCTTGCCGCCGCCAAGGCAACCGTGACTACTTTAGAAGAAACCCGTACCAAGCTTACCGCGCAAGTGTCCAGCCTCGACAGTCATGTCAATGAGTTGAACGCCAACATCACCGGCCTCAACACACGCATTTCCGAACTGGAATTGCAGAACAAGGCCCTTGACGAACGAGCCAACGAATTGACCAACGCCATCGCCCAGTTAAACATCATCATCAACGAAACCCGCAGTCAGCTGGCTGTGGCCAAGAACAACGGAGCCTTCCTCCAATCCGAACTGCAAAAACAAATGGCGCAAAAAGCCGAGTTGGAACACAAGTTCAACGACGTGGACGATCTCCGGGTGCAGCTCAACAAAATCAAAACCGAACTATTCATTGCCCGCCGTGCGGCGCTCATGAAAAACGACACCGGCCTCAAAAAAGGTGCCGAGCTGCTCCAGCAACACACCGTCACCGTTACTTCCCCGGGCCAGCCCGCGCCCGCTGCGCCGAAGTCCGTTTCGGTTCCCGCGAAACCGGGTGCTCCGGCGGCTGCACCTAAACGCGCCACGACCTATGACCTGAATGTGGAAGTCGGCTCCGATGGTTCCGTCCGCGCCATTCCGCCGCTTGGCACGCCGACCAATTCCGCTGCTCACTGACCGCGCGCCGCTGCCACCATGCCGACCTACGATTACCTCTGCGAAAAATGCGGCCACGAGTTTGAGGCCGTTCATTCCATGGCCGCTGCGCCGCTGAAAACTTGCCCCAAGGAAACCTGCGGCCTGAAAAAATGGGGCCGCGGCAAAGTCGTCAAAAAAATCAGCGCCGGCTCCGGTTTACTCTTCAAGGGCAGCGGCTTTTACATCACTGATTACCGCAGCGAAGGCTACAAAAAATCCGCCAAAAGAGATTCCGCCACTCCCGCCGCGCCCGCTGCTGCGCCGGAGGCACCTTCGGCAAAAAAATGAAAGGGCCGCGCCAGCTCTGCGCGATTTTTCCAGTCCTGCTGTTTCTTTCCGCTGTCCGCGCCCAAACGGGTTGGACGCCACCGCCGGAAGTCTGGAGCGTTTCCGGCCAATTTCAAGTCAGCGCCGTCAGCGGCTTTTCGCCACTGATGCACCAGTCGGTTATCGCCACCAATCCTGGTATTGTCCGGTTGAATCCCACGCTCGCTGCCGTTTCTGCGGAGCGACTCAAAACGGCTCTGGCCGGTGAACTTGGCCGAAAACCCGGCGAAGCCTGGCGCGGAAAAATTTTTGTGGTGCTGCATCCGGCGGGCATCGGTAATGATTTTCCCGCGATCACCGCCGAACCATTTTTGCAGCGGCGCGATTATCGGCTAGAACTGCCGGACATTTTGACCCGCCAGAAATTTGCCCGCTCGCTTGTCGCCGTGCAATTGCTCGAATTGGCGGATCGCGAAGCCGGCGGCACGGGCCATCCCGCCGAAGTTCCCGCGTGGCTCGCCGACGGGCTGGCGCGGAAAATCGTAGCCGGCGACCGCGAAAACACCATTCTCACTCTGCCCGCCGGCGTCGTGGACGGGCTCTCGCAATCGCGCAGCGCCGAGACCTTGCGCGGTTTTGATGCGTACGCCGAAACGCGCCAGACGCTGCGCGAGACGCCGGTGCTGACGTTTCAGCAATTGAGTTGGCCCGTGCCCGCGCAACTTTCGGGCGCGGACGGCGACGGTTATTTTGCCAGCGCCCATTTGTTCGTCGGTGAATTGCTGAGCCTAAAAAATGGCCCCGCCAAGTTGCGCAATTTTCTCGCCCGGCTGCCGGCCTGTGAAAACTGGCAGACCGCATTCTTTGCTGCGTTTCACGAGGATTTTTCGCGTCCGCTCGAAGTGGAAAAATGGTGGGCACTCCGCGTCGTCGCCTTTGCCGCGCACGCCGCCGGGCCGCAGTGGACGGCCGAGGTTAGCCGGGCGCGGCTGGACGATATTCTGCGCGTGCCCGTCGATTTCCGGCGCGCCTCGAATTCGCTGCCCGAACATGCGGAAATTTCCTTGCAAGAAGCTCTGCGCACACTAGTTCCGGCACAGCAGGAACCGGTGTTGCGTAACCGACTCCGGGATCTCGAATTGGCTCAGCTCCGGCTATTTCCCGCTTTCGCCAGCGTCGCGGCGGGCTACCGCCAGGTGCTCGCGGATTTTCTCGGCGATCGAAAAAAAAATCACGTCGTCGCCAGCGGCGGCAAGCATCCCGCGGCTGGCAACCGACAACCGAACCTGACCGGCATGGTGAAAAAATTGGATGCGCTCGACGCCCGGCGACATCGGGTGGAAAATAATTTGAACCTCCGGCCGGCGACCGGCAGTCGCTTCGCGTCCAGGTCATGACAGACCGGCAATTCATGCGGCTCGCCCTCCGGCTTGCCCGCCGCGGCTATGGCGCGACGTCACCGAATCCGCAGGTCGGCGCGGTCTTGGTCCAGCACGGGAAAATCATCGGGCACGGCTGGCACCGGCGCGCCGGTTTGCCGCACGCTGAAATCGAGGCGCTCCGCGATGCGCAAAAAAAGGGTCACAATCCCACGGGGGCGACGCTGTATGTCACGCTCGAACCCTGTTGCACCCACGGTCGCACGCCGCCGTGTACGGACGCCATCATCGCCGCCGGCATAAAAAAAGTCGTCATCAGCGCAACTGATCCCAATCCCTCGCACGCCGGCAAAGGTTTTCGCATTTTGAAACGCGCCGGCATCGAGGTCGTCACCGGAGTTTTAGCCGAGGAAGGTACGCGTCTCAACGGCGCATTCAACCATTGGATTTGCCAGCGCACGCCGTTCGTCACGGTAAAAGCGGCGATGACTTTGGACGGAAAAATCGCCACCGCGAGCGGCGAATCCAAATGGATTACCGGCGAACAGGCCCGTGCGTACGGCATGAAATTGCGGCAAGGCAGCGACGCCATTCTCGTTGGCGTGAACACGATTCTTGCGGATGATCCGAGTCTCACTATCAGAAGTCAGAAGTCCGGAGGCAGGAGTCCGAATAAAAACTCGCGGCTGCGACGGATTGTTTTGGATTCGCAAGCGCGGACGCCGTTGACAGCAAAGGTCGTGAGCGATGAGCAAGCCGCTCTGACCACCATCGTCGTCAGCAAACAGGCGCCCAAAAACCGCGTCGCCGCGCTGGCCAAGCGAGTGAAGGTCATGGTTGTGCCGGCCAACTCAAACCGAAAAACTAAAAAGGCAAAACTCGATCTGGCTTGGCTGCTACGCCAGCTTGGCGCGGAACAGGTGACGAGTCTGCTGGTGGAAGGCGGCGGCGAAGTGAACGCGTCGTTTTTGCTCGGTGGATTCGCGCAGCGCGTGGCGTTTTTTTACGCGCCGAAAATTCTCGGCGGTCGCGATGCCCGCAAAGCCGTGGCCGGTGACGGCGCGAAGAGTTTGAGCGAAGTGATTTCGTTGCAAGACGTCGTGTGGCGAAAGCTCGGCGATGATTTGTTGCTGACGGCAAAGGTGAAGGCACCTTAATCTGAACGGTTTATGAAAAACGAATTGTTTTCTTGCCGGTCACTTTATAAACATCATTCCAAAAAGAAAGCGTCCGCCAATCGTACTTTTGAGGAACGCATCGTTTTGATTCGGGCGAAATCTTTCAAGGACGCTCTTATTCAGGCAGAGAAAGAGGCAGAGCAATATTGCCGACAAATCAAAACCTGCACCTATTTAGGACATGTGGACGCGTTTATCATTCACGACAAACCGTTAAAGCATGGTTCGGAAATTTATTCATTGCTGAGGGAAAGTGGCTTGACCGAGGCAGCTTACATCCGGCGTTTCTTTGAGACCGGAAAGGAATACCAATCAGAAATTTGTTTTTAATAGAACCAGCGTTATCGCTTAGAAAAACTTGCAACCTGCAACCTGCAACCTGCAACATTGATATTTATGTTCACCGGCATTGTTGAAGAAGCGGGCGTCATCGAAAAAATTACGCCGACGAAAAAATCCATCGAGCTGACCGTGCGCGCCAAGGTTTGCGGACGCGGCGTGAAAATCGGCGACAGCGTGGCGGTCAACGGCTGTTGCCTGACGGCGGTGAAAATTACTGCGCGCGGCGGCACTAAGCTGATTCAATTCGATCTGCTCCAGGAAAGTTGGCGCCGGACGAATTTCCAATTCGCTCAAATCGGTTCGCTCGTGAATCTGGAACGCTCCCTGCGCGCGAATGGCGAGCTGGGCGGGCATTTTGTCACCGGCCACGTGGACGGCCTCGGCAAAATCATCAAATGGGAACGCGCCGGCAAGGACCACGTGCTCGACGTCGCCGCGCCTGCGGACGTGATGAAATATCTGGTGTTCAAAGGCTCGGTCGCCGTGGATGGCATCAGCCTGACCGTGGCGGCGGTGGCGAAAAAAAGTTTTCGCATCTGGATCATTCCGCACACCTTCGAGGTGACGGTGCTGCGCGAACGGAAGGTCGGCGACGCGGTGAATCTCGAGGCGGATTTGCTCGGCAAATACGTGGAGAAATTTCTGGCGGGGCGGAAGGCGTGACGGCCGGCCCAAATCTAGGCTTGAAAAATTAACCCGATTGACACAGAATAGCCATATAACTCAAATAGCCTAATTCCGTGAATTCGATCAAAGAAACCGTCCGCCTCGTCGTCAACGCTTCCGCGCAGTACGTCACGCGGGTGGCGCGTTCCGCCGAAGAAGTGCGGGCGGCGCAGGCATTACGGTTTGAGGTGTTCAACCTCGAACTCAACGAAGGGCTGGCGCACTCCTACGTCACCGGCTTGGATGCCGACCCTTACGACGCCGTCTGCGATCACCTGATTGTCGAGCATGTCCCCAGCGCCAGCATTGTCGGCACTTACCGGCTGCAAACGGGGATTAATGCCGCGAACAATCTGGGTTATTATTCCGAACAAGAATTTTCCTTCGCGCCCTTTGAGCCGCTGCGCGGCGAAATCGTGGAGCTTGGCCGCGCGTGCGTACACAAACAACACCGCAACTTGAGCGTGCTCGGCTTGTTGTGGAAAGGCATTGCCGACTACGCCCGCGAGCGCGGCGGACGCTACCTCATCGGCTGCAGTTCCATCACCTCGCAAGACCCGGCCGTCGGCGCCTCCACGTATTCGGAAATTTGCCGGAACCATCTCGTGGCGACTCCCTGGCGCACGCAGCCGTTGCCGGCGTATGAATGCCCGCTGGACCAGCTCGCGGAAGAACACACGCCCGTCCCCAAGTTGCTGCGCGCCTATCTGGCCGTCGGCGCCAAAATCTGCGGGCCGCCGGCTTTGGACCGGCAGTTCAAGACGATTGATTTTCTCACGTTCGTGGATTTTGAATCCCTCACGCCGGCGGCGCGCGAACGTTTTCTCGGTTAAGCCTGCTCATGACCTTGCGCGCAGCGGGAAGACTGGTTTGGTTCGCGGGCGAAGTGGTCGTCATCGTCCTCAACTATCTTTTCACCGTCGCCTTCGTTCCGACTGCCAACCGCCGGCTGGCGCGGGCCGCTTGGCTCAGCCGTTCCTCGCAGCGGCATTTGAAAATCTTCGGTTATACCGCTGACATTTCCGGCCCGATTCCCCGCCAGGGTTTGCTCATCAGCAACCACCTGAGCTACCTCGATATTCTTGCGCTCTGCGCGGCGGCGCCGGCGGTGTTTGTTTCCAAGGCGGATGTCCGGCGCTGGCCGTTGTTTGGCTGGCTGGCGGCGCTGGGGGGAACGGTCTTTATCGAGCGCGAACGGCGCACGCATGTGGGCGAGGTGAACCGCGAGATTGAAACCGCTTTAGCCGAGGGCGCGCTGGTGGTGGTGTTTCCGGAAGGCACGAGTTCGGATGGTACGGAGGTGCTGCCGTTTCGCGCCTCGCTGCTGGCGCCGGCGCTGCGCGGCGGGCATCCGATTGCGGCGGCGTGGCTGCATTACGATCTCGCCGATGGGGATGCGAAGCAGGAGGTTTGTTATTGGGGCGACCACACTTTTTTCCCGCATCTGATTAATCTGATGGGCAAGCGCCAAGTGCGGGCGACGCTGCGGTTCACGACGTTTGAGCGGACGACCGAGGACCGGAAGGAACTGGCCGCGCAACTGCGCGCGACGGTGCTGCAATTGCGCGATTGCAAAAAAATATAAAAACCGCTTGACTCGGTTTTGGTCCCGCTTAAAGTCTGACTCATCTCCGTATGAGCGAGGCGTTTACAGCAGTAAGCCTTTCCGGCGCAGCCGCGCCACCGCCGATTCGGGTTCGGCCACCGGCGGACGGGGCGGGTTTTTCGGGGCGGTCGGACGGGTGTTGGGCGGTTATTTCCGGTGCTTTGGCCGCCGTTGAGAGGTTATCCCTCAGGCCGGCCGGTCAATCCCCAGCCGCTCGCCGTCAATCCCCTGCCGTTGGGGATTTATCCCCAGCGACGGAAAGTCAATCCCCAGCGAGAAGGGATTCATCCCCAATGGCGCACGGTCAATCCCCAGCGGGAAGGGATTCATCCCCAACGGCGCACGGTCAATCCCCAGTGGAGCATGGTTACTTCGCCTGACTCTCCGCAAAAAACTCCCGCAAACACCCATATAACATTGATAAATAAGGTGAAAACGCGCATTGCGCCCACCTACCTTCAATCCCCCAAAATCGGCCTCAATGGGGTCTTAAAAGTCATTTTTGGCAACCGCTGGCAACTGAATATTCAGGTCAAACCAACTTTTCTCTTTGGATATTGCGGAGCGAATTTGGCGTTACGCGGATCGGTAATCACCAACTTGTCTCGATGATGCGGCGAAGGGCTTACCTGATTCCGACTGTGCCTGCCGGTCTTTTGACTTCGAAATATTTTGCCACGGCCTGACTGCGCGAACGAACCCGCAGTTTTTCGTAGATGCGGCGGATGTAATTGTGAACTGTTTCGTAACTCAAACCCAGAGACTCGGAAATTTCCTTGTAGAGATAACCTTTTGACAGCAGTTCCAAGACTTCTAATTCGCGCGGGGAGAGTTTTTGTTTGTCGCCTTCGTTTGCGGTTGGGACACGAAATGCCTGTACCACTTTCCGGGCGATGTGGCTGGTCATGGGGGAACCGCCATTGACCACCTGTTGAATGGCGGAGACCAGTTCTTCACGGTCGGCGCGTTTCAGTAGATAACCGCTCGCGCCGGCGGCCAGTGACTTGAACACCATATCGGTGTCCTGATAAGCCGTCAGCATGATGATTTCGGTGTCGGGATGCGCATCCTTGATTTGCCGCGCACATTCAATGCCGCCCATGCCGGGCATGTTGATATCCATCAAAACCACCTTGGGCGGCGACTGCTTTTGAAAATGGCCGACGGCCTCCTCGCCGGAAGAATACTGCCCCGTGCAGGTGCATCCAGGAAAACGATCGACCGCCTGCGCCAAACTGGTACGCACGCGCTCGTCGTCATCCACGATGCCAACTTGGATTGCCATATTCTTTCTTGGCAATGTTAACTTGTCGGCAGTTTTTTTCATGTGACCAGAACTGGTCTGATATGGGCATGCGGTCAGCCGGGTAAATTCGATTTGGACGACAGATTATCCAGCACGAATTCAACCCGCGTTCCCGCGTCAACCTGACTGTTAATTTCGCATCGCCCCCCGATGTTTTCCAGCCGTTGTTTCAAGTTTCGCAAGCCGCTGCCCCGGCTGCGGGGAGCGTCCATCTGAAAACCGTGGCCGTTGTCCATGATGCCTAGCTTGAAACCTCCGGGCACAAGTTCGGCACTGATTTTAACCTCGGTCGCGCGCGCGTGTTTGGTCGAGTTGTTCAGGGTCTCCTTGCAGGCAAGATATAAGTTGTGCCGGATTTCTGCCGAGAGCGGCAGCGGTGGGATTTCGATCGGCGCATCCCACCGAAAGCTGATTTCTCCGCGCGACAGGTATTCCTGTGCGTAGTCATTTAGATAGTTCAAAAAACTTTCAAGCGTGTCGTTGCCGGGGTTCACGGCCCAGACGACTTCGTCCATGGCGCGGGTGAGCGAACGGGCGCCGGCGGCGATTTTCCCAGCGGTGGCGCAGGCGCTCGATTCGGGCGGGATGTCCTGGCGGAGCGTGTCGCTCAAGACAGTGATTTCAGTGAGGCCGGCACCTAGGTCATCGTGGATGTCGCGGGCGATGCGCTGGCGTTCCGCATCCATGGCGCGTTGGAGTTTGAGGCGCTCGATACGGCGGCGCTGGCGCGCGCGTTCGATCTGCCAGACCGCCAGGCCGACGGCGGCCAGCGCCGCCACGGCTCCGGCTGCCTGCACGCTGCGGCGCTCGTAAAACCGTGGCAAGATTTCCACGCGGATGGCCTTGGTCATAGACAGCCAGTTTTCCTCCTGGCCCGATGCCTCCAGTTTGAATTGATAGTTGCCGGGTGGCAGGCGATTGTAATACGCCGTGCGCCGGTTGCCTGCATTCACCCAGTCTTTGTCCAAGTTCTCCAACAGATAGCGAAACCTCAACCGGTCGGGCGAAAGCAGGTTGGGCGAAGTGTAATGAATTTCAATGGAGCGTACACCGGACAAAATGCGCAGGCTTCCGTCGTCGGATAGATTCACCGGCTGGCCGTCGGCGATAATGTCTTCCACGAACGGCACATAAATTCTAGTGTCGCGCGGCGTCTTGGCTGGATCAACCACCGCCAGTGCGGGACCGTCGGCAAACCAGAGCTTTCCGTCCGAGCCCTTCGTAGCAGAATCCTGGCCGAAGCTGGAGCACGCCTTGCTGGGCAGTCCATCCACGGTCGTCAATCGCCACGCGTTCAAGCGGGCGAGGCCGCCACGCCGGTAGTCGAGCAGACTTTTGGTGGAGAAACCGAATAGTCCGTTCTCTGAGCTACACCAAATATTGCCTGCGTTGTCCTTCAAAACGGAAAATAAAAAACTGCTCGGTAGGCCGTCCGTGGCGGTCCAACTTTGGAAGTGATTTCCCGAAATCCGCGCCAGCCCGCCGCCATCAATCGCGGCCCAGACGGCGCCGTCCGGTTCGGTTAGCAGCGAGTGGATGGCAATGCCGCGCTCCGCCTCTTTTGCAAACTCCTCCAGATTATCATCGGGTTTGAACCGCTCAAACCGGTCCCATTGTTGCCGGAAGATACCGTGTCCGGATATCACCACCAGAATCCTGCCATCGCTGTCCTCGGTGATGCAGCGCATCGTTCCATTCGTCAATCCCTCGCGGTTACCGTAAAATTTAATGTTGTCCGCATTCCCCGACCAAACGGTTAATCCCGCCGTGGAACCCGCCCATAGTTTACCCTGTTTGTCTTGATACAGCGCGGAGACATATTGGCGGGCGAACGGTGCGTCAAACGCGGTTTCAAATCGGTCGCCTTTCAGCTGCATCAATCCACCACTGGTACCAACCAAAAGATTACTGCTCGCATCTTCCAAAATGGCGTAGATCTGAGAATTGGGAATTCCTTTCTCGAAGTCATAGTGCGTCACCTCGCCATCCCGCCAGCAAAACAAACCCGCACTGTCGGTCCCGGACCAGATGGAGCCGTCGTGGCGGATGCACACGGCCGTGATGACGCTTTGCTCGAATTCCGGGGGCAGATGCAAGGTGCTGACCGGGGGGCCGGGGCGGATCATCTTCAGCCCATAGGTGCGCGTGCCCAGCCAGATAATCCCGTCTTCACTTTCTTTCAGAAATAATCCGTCCGCATACGACCAGGGAAAATGCGGCTCCAGCGCCCGCCAGACTCCATTAGTCCGGCAGAAGAAAACTCCGCGCCCGGTCGTCCCGCACCAGAGCCGTCCGGAGTGATCTTCCAACATGGTATAGGTGCGTGAGCGGGTGGAACTTTGCGGCCAGGGATAGTTGGTGAACGGTTCCGTCCACTGGCCGTCACCCCACCGGAAAAGCCGTGTGCCGCTGTAGGTGCCGGAGGAGGTGGCCACCCATAGCCCGTTGCTATGCGACGGGGTGATGGCGTTCACAGTCCCTGGAACCCAAGAAGGTTTGGGGATTTGTCGGCAGCCGTTGGATTCCACGACGCAAACCTGGTTGTTGCAAAAAAAATACAAAGGCCCGGTGGGAGTGGCGGTCAACTGTTCGATGCGCGTTCCCGGCAGGCCGTTCGTGCGCGTAAAATATTGCGCCGACCCGTCGCGCCAGCGGATCAATCCGGCACCATCCGTGGCGATCCAGAGATTGTTTTGATCATCTTCGAGCAGGCTCAAGATGGGTTTTCCGCGCGTGATTTCTGGGCTGATGACGGTTTCAAAATGGCCGTCGTTGGCTTCGAGTAAAAAGCCGCGCACGGTGCCGACCAGCAGGTTGCCATTGCGCCGGACCCACAAGGAACGCGCGCCGGAATCGGCCAGCGGCGGGGAACTTTTTTCATCGAACACCACAAACCGTTCGCCATCGAAACGCGCGAGGCCGTTCGGTGTGGCCAGCCAAAGATAGCCGTCCGGTGTGTTGGCGATGGCGTTGATACGCGCGCTCGGTAGGCCGTCATCTAAGTCCCAGCCTTGCAGCAGAAAATCAGGAACGCTCGTCCTCTCCGTGGCCAACGCGCCGGTCGGCAGGAGCAGCAGCCAGCAACCAAGCAGCACCACGCCCGGAATCACGAGCCAGTTCCAAAGAGTTAGCGGACGGGAAGTCACCCGGCCAGCTTAACCCTGCGCCGATTTCGTGACAAGCCGGCCCGAAAATAGGGTGTGACCAGAATTGGTCTATTGTTCCCCCCGGCGAACGGGCGTAAAGTCTCGTCAAATCCAGCGTCCAAAAGAAAACTTGGTGCCATTATTGTTTGCCATGAAAGAAAAACCGAATTGCAAATGCCGTGCTTTCACCTTAATTGAACTTCTGGTGGTTATCGCCATCATCGCCATTCTGGCGGCCATGTTGCTGCCGGCGCTCGCCAAGGCAAAACAAAAGGCCTACACCATCAATTGCACCAGCAACCTCAAACAAATCGGCCTGGGCATAAACATGTTTGCCAACGACAATGAGGACTACCTCCCGCCGGGAAACACAGGCTATGGTCTCACTTCCGGGCAACCGTGTTACTACACCACGAACAATCCCTATTGTCTGCTGTATTACATTGCGTCCTACTTGGGCACGGCCAACCCCAGCGGCAATGCCAAACAAACCTCCAGCGTGTTTCTCTGCCCGGCTATGATGGCGGCCAATCCAACTTTTAAGGATAGTCTCACGAACCTATATGGTTATGGAGTTATCTCAACCGCTCCCGTATGGAGCCGAAAGGCCTCTGATGGTGTTACCATACAATGGAATCCTTTTGGTTATTATCCGAGTTCCAGTGGTCCTGGATCGGTGGCTCCAGCGCACAAGCTTTCCCAGATAAACCCGTCAATTTGGGGTGGCACCTTGCCGTGGGCGCTGGCTGACGTTGACCAGTGGAGTGTCGCTGGAACTGGTGGTGCGAATCCTTGGCCCGGTTCGTTGATTGCGCTCAAGCCGCCGCATTTAACCCGGCGTAGTTATCTTTTCTTTGACGGGCATGTGGATGCCATGCGTTTCACCGATTGGGGTATGTCCAATCCGTTTTGATCAATAAAAGAACCCGCTTGTAGAAAGTGCAAGGCTTATTCGCAACTGACCGAACCTTAAACAAATTAAATAATACCCCCTCAACCAAAACCAACCGTAAAACCTAATCAAACTAATATGAAAAACTGCATCCTGCATCCTCCCGGAGAATGTCATCAACGCCAGCGCATAACAGCCTTGTTCCCAATGAGGCTCGCCCTCGGCGCTCTGGCATTCGTCGGCCTCATGGCCACGGCTAATGCACAGACGACCTACATCAAGAATAGTTCAAGTCTCGCGCTTAACAATGCGGCTTCTTACACGGCGGGTAGTGGCGTGCCGAGTGTGCTCGATACCATTCAGTTTGATAATAACGCTGGCCTGCTCGCCAGTATCAGTTTGGGTGCTGACCTTTCCGTGTATGCCATTACCCAACCCACCAATGGCGTTACCCCGATCGGCCAATCGTTTTCAATCAACGCCGGAAATACTTTGACCATTGGCGCCGGCGGCATCCTCAAGGACGTAACGGCAAAAGGTTTCACCATTAGTTGCAACGTTGCCTTAAGCGCTAATCAGACTTGGAAGATCAACGCCACCACCGGCAGCGGTTTAGTATTTCAAGGCTCAAGTTTTACCGACAATGGCCATTCGTTGCTCATCACCAACATTCCCGGAGTGCAGGGCCTTTTCGATGTCCGGACTGCCGGGGCGATGACCTTTGGGCCGAATGTCTCCATCAATGTTGGCCAGTTGAATATTAATAACGCCGCGGCAGATGTTACACTGGGCGGTGCGAATATCATCAAGACCTTGCTGATTGCTGCAGGAACCGTTGAAGGATCCAGTTTTCCGGCGGATACGGGGGCAGCTACGACGAGCAATTTCGGGAGCGCCATAAGCGGCAACACCGTCACGTTTGGCGCGGGCACCGCGACTTCCGGAACCCTAATTTACAATGGAACTACGGCAGCCACGCCCAAGACCTTTACCATGACTGCTACCGGCACAAACGTGCCTACGATCAAAGTCAGCACGGCTGGCCAAACGCTGACCATCAGCAATATTGCATATGCAAGTGGCACTTCCCAGACCATTGATCGAAGCTGGTATTTCGGCGGGGCTGGCAATCTGACCATCATGGGCAAGATCACAAACTCCGGTTCTGCGACATACAAAATTGGCATAGTAAAAAATGACGCCGGCACGCTCACTTTGGGCGGCACGAACGGCTATACCGGAAACACCTTCGTAAATGGCGGCACACTGGCTTTGACCGGCAGCGGCTCAATTTCCAACACGCCCATGATCAATCTGGCGGGCGGGACGACCTTTGATATTTCAACGTTGAGTTCACCCTTTGTGCTCCAATCCGGCCAGACCATCAGCAACTCCTCTACCACGACGGTGACGCTGAATGGCAGCATTACCAACACTTCCGGCACCATCGCGGGCAGTTTCAAGTCCGGTGTCGTCCCTTTTACCATCCAGAATGGCACTTTGACCATTTCCTCCACAACTGTCTTCAAGCTTTCCAGCCTTAATCCTCGGCTCACCGTCGGGACGATTCTGCCGATTGTTGCCAAGGGCACAGGTGGCACCGTGGCCGGCACGGCTCCGAACACTACGCCGGGATCGCTTACGGTAGGTGGGGTGACGGGTCACTTTGCCATCAACAGCGGTGAGCTGGATTTCGTGGTGGATAGTTCAACGCCCGCCGGCATTGAGCCGCTCCATTGGGCGGCTTCTGGTTCCGGCACTTGGGACGCCGCCAACACGGGCAACACGATTTGGAAAGACAGCACCACGCCCACCGCGCTCACCACTTACTTTGTGAATGGAGACACGGTTCAGTTTGATGAAAAATACATCAGCGCGAATCAGGCCGTGACCCTGAACTCGACGGTTAGCCCGACCAGCATGGTGGTAAGCAATCCCACCTACAATTACACCGTTTCCGGCAGTGGCACGATTGGCGGCATAGGCAGTTTGACCAAGACCGGCGCGGGCAGCCTCACTTTGAGCACGTCGAATTCTTACACCGGCGGCACAGTCATCAGCAACGGCACGGTCGTCATGGGCAACGGGACGGCACTGGGCGGCAATGGCTCAACGGTGAGCGTCGCAAGCGGTGCGGTTCTGGATGTGAACGGCACGACCAATACCTACGCTCTGACCATCAACGGCTCGGGACCGTCCGGCGGTGGCGCTCTAATTGACGGCGTTGCCACGGCGGCGAATTTCTTTGGTTCGGTAACGTTGGCTGGCGACAGCACCATCAAACAGAATGGAGCTAGTTTTACACTGGGTTCCAGCGGTTCTTCCGTTCCAATCAACGGTAATTATGTCCTGACGGTCGGAGGGCCTTCTGGATTCATCGTGGATTTCTTTGGCAGCATTTCAGTGGGCAGTATCATCAAGGTTGATGCCGGCCAGTTGAAAATGGAATCGGCCAATACCTTTGCGGGCGGCCTGACTGTCCTGAACGGCAACGTCTCGGTAAAAAATGCGGCCGCGTTTGGCACTGGCCCTGTGACCATGCTGGATAACACCGGTAATAACGGCGCAAAGTTAGGTTTGGGTGTGACTGGGAATATTAACAATCCCATGATTGTGCAGGCGGGTAGCACCGGTCTGGCGAATATTGACAACTTTGGCGGCAGTTTCACGCCGGTTTGGGCTGGTAACATTACCTTAAGCAATGGTTTGACGCTCGTAACCACGGTGACGGGTTCACAGGGCTATACTTCGGTGTCAGGACCGATCAGCGGCCCGGGAACTCTGACGATTGCAAATACAGGTCCTACCGCTGCGGTGAAGCTCTATGGCACCAACACCTACACTGGAGCGACCTATATCACAGTCGGCTCACTGGCTTTATTAAACAACGCCTCCATTTCGAATTCGTCGATAATTAGTATCTCGGGTGGGGCTACCTTGGATGTGTCCGGCCTGACTTCGGGAATATTCACCGTCGCTTCGGGTCAGACATTGGCGAACAACGGCGAAACGGCGACTCTGAACGGAACGGTTGATGCTAGCAGCGGTTCAATTCTGGCGACGTTCGATGGCACAACGTCGGCCTTTGCTGTCACCAGTCTGATCCTCGGATCGGGCACCGCATTCACGGTCAATCCGACAACGATCCTTCCCGTGGGCACTTACACTTTGATTGCTTCTGGAGTCTCGGGCACAGCACCGGCGACGGTAAATATACTTCGCGGCGCAGGCTATCTCCAAATCATTGGTGGTGCATTACAATTGGTCGTTACCAGCACCGCGTCAGGAGTGACGGAACCACTTCATTGGGCCGGCACAGGTCCTGGTTTGTGGCAGGTTGCTACACCCACGAATGTGTGGAAGGACAGCGCGGTCTTACCCGTCTTCACCGGCTATGCCGACGCTGACTCCGTGCAGTTTGATGAGCAATTCATCAGCGCCGATCAAGTCGTGACCCTTAACTACATTGTCACGCCGGCGAGTATCGTGGTCAGTAATGCGGCTCACAGCTATACCTTCATCTCTACCGCCGGAAGTCCTGGGGCAATCGCCGGCAACGGTAGTTTGACCAAGACCGGTGCGGGCACGTTTCTGCTAAACACCTCAACGGGAACTAATGTCCCAGTGACTGTAAACGGCGGCACACTCAGTGGTATCGGAACCATCGGAAGCACTCTCACCGTGAACAATGGCGGAACTTTGGCGTCCGGCACCAATGGTGTTTACCGGTTGACGGTTTTGAGCAACCTGACCTTAAACGCTGGATCTACTGCCAGGTTCTCAGTCACAGGCGGTGCACCTTCCGTGAACTGGGTTAATCTGGGCACCAATGCCAATGTTACTTATGGCGGAACACTCTCAATCGTGCCGGCAGGCACGTTTAACATCGGGGACCAATACACATTGTTCGCCGGCATCAACACCACCAATGCCAGCAACTTTGCAAGCATCAATGGCAGCGCGGGCAGCGGGAAAGCGTTCGCCTTCACGAACGGCATTTTGAGCGTTGTGGTTGGCGGCCCAAGCGGTCCAGCTAACTTGACCAACAGTTACAGCGGCGGTGTCCTGAGTCTCTCCTGGCCTGCGGGTCAAGGTTGGAAACTACAGGCGCAGACCAACAATCTATCCATCGGGTTGGGCACTAACTGGGCTGATTTTACCGACGGCACTGTAAGTAGCACGAACATCACGGTGAATCCAGTCAATCCGACCGTGTTCTATCGGCTGAAATATTGAAAGATATTGGGTTGGGAATGGGGTGAACATGGGGCGTGAAACCGTCTGTGACTGGTTTCACGCCCCTCTATTTGCCAAAGTGAAAGCAATGCTAAACATCTGGACCGCTAGACGTGTCGGTTGGTTCTCGTTCTGTTTGCCAGAACTCATGTTGCTGATTTTGGTCTTTGTCAGCCTGATGACATCTGCACTACCCGCCGCCATATTCACTTGGCAGCCCAGCGGTGATGGCAGTTGGACGAATGCGGCGAATTGGTCTGGTGGAACCCTGCCGACGACCACCAGCGATACGGCAAATTTCAATACGGTGATTACCAGCCCGGCGACCGTGACGTTGGATGGCAATCAAAACATCAATAAAATCAATTTCTCCTCCGCAGCTGCCGTGGGCTGGACCATCAATCCCGGCACCCCTGGCAGTTCGACTCTGACGCTGGGCGGAGCGTCGCCGGGCATTGCGGTTTCTCTGGGCACCGGCGGGAGCGCGACCATCGGCGTGGTGATTAACAGCACCACGGGTTGGAGCTATTCGGGAAGCAGCGGCTTGAGTTTGACCGGAGCAAACACCTTTAACGCGCCGGTAACTATTCAATCCGCCACTTCAAGCGGAACTGTCGGAATGCTGACGATTAACAGTCTTGGCAATGTCGGCGGTGGGCCGAGCGCGCTCGGTGCTCCGTCCACAGCGGCTAACGGCGTCATCAGCTTGGGCAGATTGTCCAATCTCACTTATACCGGCCCCGCGACCACCAGTGACCGGCTATTGAAGTTTATTTCATCGAACGGTGGCCAGACGACGATCAACAACAGTGGTTCCGGCTTGCTTACCCTGACGGGTGGCATTGCCAACTCCGGCAATGGTGCAACCTTTATTTTGCGCGGTGCCGAAGACATCACCGAGAGCGGAGTTGTCAGTCTTGGCGCTGCCGGACTGCTCAAGACCGATGCGGGGACCCTGACGCTGACGGGGTCGAATACATTTTCCGGCGGCACAACCGTGGCAGCCGGCACTTTTTTGGTAAATAATTCTACCGGCAGCGGAACCGGTTCCGGAATGGTGACGGTTTCCAGCGGCGCAACTTTCGGCGGCACCGGCCATATCAGCGGCGGGGTGGTTTTTAACTCCGGAGCCAACGCCAGTTTCACGGTCGGTTCACCCCTGACCATCGGCGGCAGCCTGACGATCAGCAACAATCCGGTTCATCTCAACATTCCCTTCAGCCTGACCAACGGAACTTACTCGCTGGCGACTTACAACAACAGTGGAAGCACCGGCTCGTTTGGTGCTGTTCCCCTGGTTGACAGCGGCTCGCTTCCTACGGGGAAGGTGATTGCCGTTACGGCGTCCGGCGGCGCGGTGGTGCTGTCCATCAGTAATCCGGTGGTTACGTCTTTCATCTATTACGTTTCGACCAATGGTAATGATGCCTATACATCCGCCCAGGCCACCAACAGTGCCACGCCCTGGCGCACCATTTCCCATGCTGCCACCAACCTGAATGCGGGCGACACCTGCCTCATCCGGGGCGGCACCTATCGCGAGACGGTGGCCGTGCCGGTGTCCGGTGTCGCGAATGCGCCCGTCACCTTTCAAGCCTACAGCAACGAGGTGGTGACCATTGACGGCACCGATCCCATCTCGGGTTGGAGCACCTCGGGCGGCAATCTCTGGTCGGCGCCGATGAACTGGACGCTGGGCACGGGCGACCAGGTTTTCAGCAACCAAACGATGCTGCCTTCCGCGCGCTGGCCGAATGCCGGCAGTTCGTTTCCGTGGCAGAACAGTTCCATCAAGCCCTCGCCGGACTGGACCTATACCACCGCCGCCGGTTATGACGCAAACGGTGCCAATGGCTGGTTCAGCGACACCAACCTGCCGTCGCGACCGGACGGTTACTGGAATGGTGCCACCGTCAATATCTTGAACGGCAAAGGCTGGGTGATGAATCACATGACCGTGCTCGGTTACACGAATGGGACTCGGACGATTCAAACCGCTGATGCCAGCGGCAACAACGTCAATTACGCGCTGATCCCGGGCAACGAATTTTATCTCACCGGCGTGATGGGCGAGTTGGACAGCCAAGGCGAATGGTTTTACACGAACAGTCTGCTTTATCTTTATTCCACCAACACGCCGGCAGGCGTGACGGCCAAGCACCGGCAGTTCGGGTTTGACCTGCGCGGGAGGGCTTTCATCACCCTGTCAAATCTGAACTTATTCGCGTGCAACATTCAGAGTGACGCGAATTCCACCGACGAAACCTTTGACGGGCTGGTGATGCTGTTTCCCGGCTATAGTTCCGTGAACTCGGCCAATGCCGGCTTGACGCTGTATGACCGCAGTGTTTTGCGCAACAGTGAGCTGGCCTGGGATTCGTATAGCCTATTGACGTTTGCCGGTGATGACATCCGGGTCATCAACAACTATGTCCACGACTCCGGTTTCGTGCCGGGCTGGCCGGCGGCGGTGAATGTGGTTGCCGCGCCCTGCTACCGGAATTTATTTAGTCATAACACCATCACCAATACCGGGCGCGAGTCAATCGGAGCCATCGGCAAGGCTTCCATTATCGAGTATAACGACATGTCCAATCCCTTGAAGCTTGAGAGCGACGGCGGGGTTTTGCACATCACTTATGAGGCGGGCAATACGGTAGTTCGCTATAATCGTCTGCACGATGCGCCGGGGCCGAAGGGACACACGGGTGTGAGCAGCGGATTGGGGTTCTATCTGGACTCCCAATGCTCCAACTGGATTGTGCATCACAATTGCATGTGGAACGTGCCGTTTGGTGGCATTCAGGTCAACCCGCACCGCAACTTTAACCTATTCTATAACAACACGGTCTGGGGCGCGAACACTTCCCTCAGCGGCGGGTTAGTGCCGCCTTCTGATGGTCCGTCGGGTGTCTGTTTTTTTAACAATCTTTTCAACACCATTCCCGGAGGCTCGCCTTGGACTGACTGCGACCTGCGCTACAATTTCTACACCAACACCTCGTTTGTCGCCGCGTCGAATGGCGATTTCCGGTTGCAAGCTACCTCGTCCGCGATTGGCGCCGGCACGGTGATTCCCGGCGTGACGGACGACTCTACGGGAACGGCTCCGGACCTGGGGGCATTTGAATATGGCGGTGCGAACTGGGCTACGAACACCGGCTGCAGCCCTAACCCGCCATCACCTGATCCCACCTATAATTTTACTAAAATGGCTTTTGCCAATCAGATCGTGGACGGGAGTTTTGAGAGCGGAAGTTTCGCGCCGAACTGGGCCACCAATGCCGGTAGTTCACTCATCCTTCTCTACAGCAGTGCGAGTGCGTGGACCGACACCCGTCTGCACATGGGTTATTATTCGGTGCAGTTCAATCCGGGCACATCGGGAATTTCGCAGACAATCACCGGCCTGCTGGCCAATTGTGCCTATCAGATATTCGCCGGCATTGAGATCACCAATCCCGCCTGCACCGCCGTCTTGGGGGCGACCAACTGCGGCCCGGTCAGCGCAACTCTGGTGATTCCCGGGGATCCCTTAAACACGAATCTCTGGACCATGTTCACGCTCCCGTTCACCACCGGCCAGACCAACACTTCGGCACAAATCTATCTGAATGTAACTATTCCCAACGGCGCGACACCGGTTTACGCGGACGATTTAAGCGTGCAGGTCAATACCCTCGGCGCAACCAATGCCGCGCCGTATTCGTCACCGTCGTCACCCGCCGGGCTCAGCGGAATAACGAACGGCAATTTTCAGCTTTCTTGGACAGCCACACCGGGAGCGACTTATTACTCGGTTCTGCACGCGACAACGAGCGGCGGGCCTTTCACCATTCTTTTGACCGGCTTGACCACCAATATTTATACCGAAACCAACCCCGTGCCGTTTGCAACGAACTATTACATTGTGACCGCCGGAAACGCTTTTGGCGTCAGTTCCAACAGCGCTCAAGTCAGCTTCGCCTATATGCCGGCTCTTTATTTCCGGTATGCGGCGACAACAAATATTTGGAATAGCGCCTCGAATTATTGGGGGACGGCGAGCGGCGGACCCTACACCAACTTGTGGACGGATTATGACACGGCTACGTTCGAGGGGACGGGCGGCTTGGTGTACATCAATGGGATTGGTGTGAATGTATATTGCAACCTCAGTTTCAACGTCAATGGTTACACTCTGGCGGCGACCAATGCAGGCGTGTTGAATTTGCGCGGCTCCAATGTCTGGCTGAACGCGTCCAACACGGTGCAATTCTCAGCGCCCTTGGTGACGGATCCGGGCAGCCTGTTGAATTTCAATTGCCCCAACGGCAACACGGCGGTGGTGCTGTCGGGCACCAATACGATCGGTGGTCAGATCAACATCACCCAAGGCAAGGTGCTGTTGAACTACAGCTATGTCCTGACCGGTTGCGCTGGGGTAACGGTCGGCAATGGCGGATCATTGCAGGTGGGGAACTCAGGAAGCTTCACTATCAATGGCATTCCGGTGAGCATTGCTGGGGCGGGCGTCAACGGCGGGGCGTCGGCGTTGCAGGGCTTTTCGAGTTCTGCCTGCGGTTGGGGCGGACCGGTAACGCTGACCGGCAACAGTTCGATTGGTGCGCGGCAGGGAGCCTTCACCGTGAGCGGTGTCATTTCCGACAACGGCAGTGGCTACGGCGTGACCATGAACAATAAAATCGGCGTTTATGCCTCCGGCACCGTCATTCTATCGGCATTCAACAACTATGGAGGGGCTACATCGGTGGCGACCGGAACCTTGCTGGTCAATGGCATCCTCGGCAGTGGCGCAGTCACCGTCAGCAACACCGCGACGCTCGGCGGTGGCGGAATCTTAAATGGGCCGGTAACTGTCCAAAGTGGCGGCACGCTGGCTCCGGGAGCCGGCGGCATGGCAACCCTGACGATCAGCAATACGCTGACGTTATTGGCGGGTAGCACCAACTTGATGCAAATCAACGGCTCGACTTTGGCCGGTGACCAGATTGCCGGCGTGTCTGCCGTCACTTATGGCGGAAGTTTGATCGTCACCAATATCGGCGGCACCGCGGCGCTCACCAACGGCGCGCGCGTGGTGCTGTTCTCGGCGGCCACTTACAATCCGTCTGCGTTTGCGTTCACAAATCTGCCGCCGCTGGCCACCAACCAGTTTTGGGATGTGAGCCAACTGGCCATCAACGGCTCCCTTCAGGTCAAATCGGTCGTGGTTCCGACGCCAGTAATCAGTCGTGTGGTCTTGACCGGTGGCAGTTTGGTCATTCAAGGCACCAATGGTCTTCCTGGTTCGGGTTATTCCATCTTGACTGCGACGAACCTCAGCTTGCCTTTTACGCAATGGTTGACGAACACTACCGACGCCTTCAATGGCTTTGGATGGTTTAGCAACGGGCTGCCGTTTAACTCGTCGGAGCCACAACGGTTTTACCGGGTGCGAACTCCTTGAGCTTCCCTTTTCAAAATTCATCCCGTCGTGAAGTGACCAGAATTGGTCTATAGGGTGCATACCGCCATGACATACAATGCTTACAACCAAATTTCAGCATGAAGTTTCAAAACTTATTGTCCATTGCCTCATTGGCGCTCTGCCCCAAACGGACGCGGCGGGATTGCGTGTCGGGAATTAGAATGGTTTTGAGTCTGATGGTTCTGCTCGGGTCTGGACTGACCATTTTTGCGCTGAACCCGATTCTACCGCCAACCGCTTTTATTCCCGACGGGGAACCGCATGTGTTCGAACTCAACGGACAGAAGCGGGTGTTCTTGTATGGCTCGCGGGATGAGCGGGTCACGGGATATTGCGGCTATGGCCATGATGTTTGGTCGGCCCCTGTAAACGATTTGACGCACTGGACGAACCATGGCGAGATTCTTAACGTGAAGCAGGCGCAAGCCATTGGATACGGCAAGGTCGACAAGGAGTTTTTTGCAGCACCGGACTGCGTGTATAATCCGGTAACCAAGAAATATTACCTGTATACCTTTCTTGGAAAACCTTACTTTGCGGATGGGCAGCAGGGGCCGGCACCCGGATCTGCCAATTACGTTCCAGGCTATGAAGGGTTTGGTCCCAAATGTCTGGTGGCCTCGTCAGACAGTCCCCTTGGTCCTTTTGACCATCCCATCATGTGCGATTGGCCTGCGGCCAATAGTGACGGCGCATTTGATCCTTCTGCCTTAGTGGACGAGCAGGCCGATGGTTCGGTCAGGGTCTATGCGTTCTGGGGTATGAGACGTGGTGACCGCTGGGCGGAAATTGATCCGACGGACATGCACACCATCATAAACGGCAAATCCCGGCAACCCGACCGCAACGCCTGGCACCAAACGCTGGATCCGGCGGGTAAGACGTCGCTGTTTGAGGCTTCCTCTATCAAGAAAGTTGCGAACGACCGTTACGTCTTCATTTACTCCTCCGGCGAACAGCATCCGGCATTGTCTTACTGTTACAGCAAAAGCCCGGAAGGACCGTGGACGTATGGCGGGCAGATTATTGTCAATAGCGTCAATTGGCTTCGGGGTAACAACCATGGCAGCATCGCGGAAGTCAACGGGCGGTGGTATGTCTTTTATCACCGGCTCACCTCGGATGTGTTTAATCGCCAGGCCATGTGTGAGCCCATTGACGTCAAATTCGCTGGCGATAAAATTATCATCCCCACCGTGGAAATGACTTCGCAAGGCGTGGAGACCAATGGCCTGAATGCTTTTCAACGCTATTGGGCTGGCATTATGTGCTGGCGAACCGGCCATGCCTTCGTGGATGGCAAGGAGCGGCAACCAGACGGCTTGAACCCGGTTGTCGGCATCGATACTACCAACACTTTGCTTGGCTTCAAATATCTCAACTTCGGCACGAAGGCCATTTCGGACCAGGATGAATTCAAGCTGAGACTGAATCTTTTGGGGCTGCGAAAGGCAACGCTATCGGTGTTTGTCCGTCAGCCGGGCCATCCGGGCGAGGAAACCCGTCGGATTGAAATCGCTCACTTTAACTTGGATGAATTCACCCCCAAAGACGGCGGCTACCATGACCTTCTACTTCCCATTGTCAGTCTGGATCACAACGCCGCGCTTCAAGCCAATGGCGGACTCAAAGGTAAATGGGAACTGATTTTAGGAATCTCGGGCGAAGGTGGGGAACTGTGTCGTTTGAAAGAATTTGCTTTTCAAACAACAGGAACGCCATTGGCTGTCTTTAATGCAACGAATGTGTCTCCCGCGAAATCCGGGACTCCGCCTCCCGGCGAACCAACCAATGCGAAGGAGGCAGCAAAACAATCGCAGCACACTTCCAACATCACGCCGGATATGTTGGAACGGGAAGCAAAACGAAAAACGGCGATGACCCGGGATCAGTTGGCGTGGGAGGAAGCGCTCGAGGCCAATCTGGGTTACTTCTACCTGCCCCTTTATTACAAGGACAAGGATGCCGGAAATGAAACGGCATGGGATTATGTCAAAGATGATCCGGCCCTGCCGCGAATGCTCATGATCGGCGACTCCATCTCACGCGGCTACACCTTGGCGGTTCGCCATGCGCTGGCCGGAAAGATAAACGTCCATCGCGCGCCCGCCAACTGCGGTCCAACAGCCTCTGGTTTGAAGAATCTGGACATCTGGCTAGGCACAGGCAAATGGGACATCATCACTTGGAATTTCGGGATACATGATCGCAAAACCGATCCGAAAGTTTACCAGCAGAACCTCGAAGTGCTGTTGCAACGGCTTCAGAAAACCGGCGCAAAAATCATCTGGGTGCGCACCACACCCGCGCCGCCGTCCGGCAAGAATGCTGAAGAGTTCAGCGATGCCCAGTGCGAGCAAGTCAACCGAATCGCTGATGCGCTCATGCAGTCTAACCATATTCTGGAAGTGGACCTCTACGCGTTGATGAAACCGAAATTGAAGGAGTTCCAACTTCCCAACAACGTGCATTTTAAAGAGACGGGCTACCAACTCATGGGTTCAAACGTGGCCTCGGTCGTGAGCGTTGAAATGGCCGACCATTCTTTGGCCGCACTGGCGGAGACAAATCAAAATGTCAGAGCCACATTATTGCCTACGTTGCCACCGATGCCGGAAATTCCAAAACCGCTGCAGCCTGGTTCCATGGCGCTTGGTGATCCGAAGGATTTTTCCGAGACCAAAATGGATTTTCCCATCGCCGCCGGGCCGTTTGCGCCGACCTGGGATTCCATCAATACCAATTATCATAGCAGTCCCGCGTGGTTGCGCGACGCCAAGTTTGGCATCTGGGTGCATTTCGGTCCGCAATCCGCCGGGCAGAGCGGCGATTGGTATGCGCGGAAACTTTACGACGCCACCAAGCCGGCCTACACAAACCACCTGAAAAATTATGGCCATCCCTCGGAGGTCGGTTACAAGGATATTCTGCACAATTGGAATCCGAAAAAATTGAATCCGGCCGAACTCGTCCAAGCTTACCACGATGCCGGCGCGCGCTTCTTGATTATCCAAGGCGTGCATCACGACAATTTCGACAACTGGAATTCTCACTATCAGCCGTGGAATTCAGTCAACCTCGGCCCGCACCGCGATTTGCTCGGCGAATGGTCCGCCGCCGCCAAGAAAACTGGAATGCGCTTCGGAGTTTCATTCCATCACGAATACACCTGGTGGTGGTATCAGACTGCATTTGGCAGCGATCATACAGGACCGAAAGCGGGTGCTCCATACGATGGCAATCTGACCGAGGCCGATGGCAAAGGGAAATGGTGGGATGGCCTAGACCCGCGCATGCTCTACACCATCAACTTGCTGGAGTATTCCAACATCAACAACGGCAACATCGGTATTGCCGCGAGTAAGGGGATTTTCTCACGGCATCTGGACTACGCCAAATGGTATTCGACGTGGTGGGCGCTGCGCATCATGGATGTGATCGAGCAATACGATCCGGATTTTATTTACACTGACGGCAACTCCACTCAGCCATTCAGTGGCGACCACAGTGGCTCGGGTTTCAAGTGCGACGCCGCGCCGCGCGTGGTGGCACATTTTTACAACCACTCGTTGCAAAAGCGCGGCCAGGTAGACACGTTCAGCATCATTAAATTCCATCCGCCGACCAACGGTATCGTGACGACACAGGAAGGAACTTTTCCGCATGACGTTAAGACCGACCAGCCGTGGATCGGCGAGAACGCCGTGGGCGACTGGTTTTACGCGCCGGATTTCACCTACGATGCCGGCGCGGTGATTCGGTGTCTGCTCGAATACGTTTCGCGCGATGGCAATTACGCTGTGTGTGTTTCACTTCAGCCTGACGGATCGCTCGATGCGGGTAGCAAAAAAATGTTGCAGGAAATCGGCGACTGGCTGCGGGTGAATGGGGAAGGCATTTACGGCAGCAAAGGCTGGGTGAAATTCGGCGAAGGCGACGACGTTTCTGGCAAAATCAAAATCCTGCCCGCCGGCCAACTTGGTCGCAAGCAGGCGGAGTTCAAGTTCAGAGCGGATGATTTTCGTTTCACAGTTGGCAAGGATGGTTCGCTTTATGCCTGGTGTCTGACGATGCCTGAGTCGGGCACGACGCTTAGAATTAAATCGCTGGGAACGGAGGCGAAACTTTTTGCTCCGCCGATAAAAACCGTTGCCCTGCTGGGCGGCACAGAAAAGCTGACGTGGCGGCAAACTCCCGAGGCGTTGGAAGTTGATTTGCCTGAAACTTTGTCAGGGAATTTCGTGTTGGGCCTGAAAATAAGCCAGTGATCGGCAACCCGCGAAAATCACAATGAAATTGCCCCAACTTTTTACCATCCTGGCCACGCTGGGCGTGTTCGCGGTCGGCACGGTTGCCGCGCCGTTTGATCCATATTGGATCGGTGCTGTTTCCAACCGGCACGACCTGACGCTGCCGGAATGGGGACCTTATACCAAACGCTACATCGGCATCTCGCATGTGCCGCCGGACAATCAGGGGCTGCGCTTTGACGTGAGCGTTTTTCCCGGCGTGTATCGGCGCAAAGTCACATTGCCGAACGTGATGTTTGAGAATGATTATCACCCGTGGGAAGCCGAACCGGACTTGAGTTATTTCTCGTTCCGCCACGAAATCGAATGGAAGGATCAAGTGTATGCGGACATCTCGTATTCGCGCATTGACGAGCGGTCACGGCTCATCCGCGCCGAGTGCGTGAACAGGACCGGCCTGCCGCAAAGCCTCGTGCTGCACTTGCTGGCCGAAATGAATTTCCCGTCGCTCATCGAGTATGCGCCCAACACTCCACTGCTGCCGGGCGTCGTCGAATCGCCACCGGGAGCTGTCTGGCTGGGTGCGCTCGATTATCGGGAGTTGCACTTCGCCAAGCCGCGGCCACAGGACGATCTGGTTTACGACGGCAAAGTGCGCGGCGAAATCCGCGCCAACGACTTCGTCAACGGCTGCGGCCTAGGCGACAAATTTGGCGCGCAAGCGGGCGATTTGGCGGAATATGAATTCAACGTGGATCATGACATCACGGTTGCGCAGTTGGTGGTTCGCTATCGGATGAAGGCCGGGGAAAAGGTTTCGTTCCAATTTAGTGGATTGGTGGATGAAACGGTGAATTTCACTGGTAGCGGAGCATTGGAAACCCAGATTATCAAGGCGGGATTGGTCGGCAAAGGAAGGCAGAAGCTGAAATTGGTTTCCGAGGGCGGCAAGCCGATTGAGCTCGATGGCTTCGCGCTCGTGAGTGCCGCCGATGTGACGCAGGTAAAATTTCACACCAAGGTCTGGCATCCCAAGCCGGTGATCGAACGTGGGCCAATGACGAACAGTATCATTCTCAAATATGCCGACGTGGACTACTACTACGGCATCGCCTGGAATTACCGCGAATCCGAAGTCCGGCAGTTTCTCTGCCAAGATCTGGATGTGTTTTTCCAGACGATGACGCAAAACCATGTAGAGTCGGTTTTGGAAGGCGAGGGCGATGGGCACTTCACTGATGTTTTCCTGCGCCCGATTAACCTGGCACCGAATTCGCAGCGGGTGCTTTACGCGCAAGTCTGTTGCGGCACGCGTGCGGAGGTGGAACAGCGGCTGGCTGCACTGACGCTGGACGAGCCACATTGCGAACCTATTTTCCAAACCAACCGCGCCCGGCTGCCGGAACTCGCGCCCGCGCCGCAGGGGACAAATTACCTGTTCAGCCAGCAGCGTATGGCGGCGACGCTGCTCGCAAACGTCGTCTATCCGGTCTATACCCAGCGCGGCTACATCAAGCACAACACTCCAGGGCGTTGGTGGGACTGCCTCTACACGTGGGACTCCGGCTTCGTTGGTCTTGGTCTTGCCGAGCTCGACACGCGCCGGGCACTGGAATGCCTGAACACCTATCTGATGGAGCCGGGCGCGCAATCGGCATTCCTGCATCACGGCAGCATGGTGCCGGTGCAACATTATTTGTTTCTGGATCTGTGGAACCGCACGCAGTCGCGCGACCTGCTGGAATACGCCTACCCGCGCCTCCGCCAATACTACGAGTTCTACGTTGGGCGGCTCGGCAGCTCGACGATGCGGAAATTTAACTCCGGCATCCTGAGCAGCTTCGATTATTTCTACAACTCCGGCGGCTGGGACGATTACCCGCCGCAAAAGTTCACGCGATATCAAAAGCTCGGCTCGCGCATATCGCCTGTGATCAATACTGCGCAAGCCATCCGCATTGCGAAAATCATGACCATGGCGGCGGATGCGTTTGGAAAAACCAACGACATCGCCGTGTATGACGCGGACATCCGTTCGCTGACGGAGTCGTTGCAGAAAAATGCGTGGGACGAGGCGGCGGGATATTTCAGCTATGTGGTGCACGACAAGGACGGCAATATCGAAGGGCCGCTGAAATATTCGGACGGTTCAAACTTCAACATGGGCATGGACGGCGTGTATCCACTCGTCGCCGGCATCGGCACGCCTGCGCAAACGGAGGCGATGCTCTCGCACCTGAAATCGCCGACGAACCTCTGGAGCCGCATTGGCTTGAGCGCGGTGGATCAGTCGGCACCGTATTATCGGAATGACGGCTATTGGAATGGCACGGTCTGGATGCCGCACCAGTGGTTTTTCTGGAAGACGATGCTGGACCTCGGCGAGAGCGATTTTGCCTGGCAGATCGCGCGCACGGGACTCGACGTTTGGAAGAACGAGGTCAACACCTCCTACGACTGCATGGAACATTTTGTGATCGAGACGGGACGCGGCGCGGGCTGGCACGAGTTCGGGGGGCTTTCGACGCCGGTGCTCAAGTGGTATGCCGCCTACTGCCGTCCGGGGACATTTACCACCGGCTTCAACGTCTGGATCACGCGCGATGAGTTTTCGGAAGACAACTCGCGGCTGGTGGCGGAGTTGAAACTGTATCGGGATGAAACCAGTCGCGATCATTGCACGGTTATCGCGTGTCTGAATCCAAACTTTGATTATTCCGTGCGCTGGAATGGCAAACCGCTCGTCCCTAAAGAAATTTACAAAGGCCTATTAAACATCGAAATCCCTTTTTCCGATGGCCCAGGCCGGTTGGAAATCAATGCCCATTGATTAAACTATTTATCATGAAAACATCTGTAATAAGCATCGTTTTTTAAAAACGAAAGAACCCGTGAAGATCTTTTCAACAATACTTCTTTCGACGGTATTCGTTGCCGCATTTACAATGCCCGGGTTTGGCGGCAGCGGAGCGCAACCGCCGTCACATTTGACCTGCGATTTGCTGGAGCGCACCGATCTGGTTTTTTCCAACGGCTATCCGAGCCCGTTTTCATTGGCCAATTATTTGCGCGACCCCGTTCATTTGCAGGCGCCCGCCATTTGCTCGCCGGCACCGGATTTTGGCTGGGTGGTGAATGACGCGCGCAACGATATTCTGCAAACTGCTCATCAAATCCAAGTCGCGTCCAGCCTGGAAAACTTGCAAAACGGCCAGGCGGATGTCTGGGATTCGGGAAAAGTTTTGGGCGACGATTCCACCGCCGTCCAGTTTGGTGGTCGGCCGCTCGGCACCAATTCAATTTATTGCTGGCGCGTGCGCACTTGGAACAACGGCGAAGCCGCTGCGTTTTCCTCGCCCAAAATGTTTGTGACCGGCCCGCAACTCTACGCGCATGGCACGGCAAGGTATCCCTTGCAGAAAACCGATGAGCTTCCGAAGTCCGAGGTGACGGTGACCGATAAAATTTCTTTCGTGGATTTTGGCCGGGCGGCTTATGGGCGCCTCCGTTTGCAGGTCAGCAGTCCGATGTCTACGGTGTTGACCGTGCGCCTCGGTGAAGTAGCCAGCCAAAATCATTTGAACCAAAATCCCGGCGGCAGCCGGCGCTCTCGGGAAATCAAAGTCCCGATTGAGCCTGGAACCAAAGTTTACACCGTGCGTATTCAGGCGGATACGCGCAACACCGGTAAGGCCGCCATCAAGCTTCCGGCTTATGTCGGTGAAGTGATGCCGTTTCGCTATTGCGAGATTGAACAGGGCGAAGTGCCGGTGCATTTCACTGGCATCACGCGCGAAACGCTGCATTATCCGTTTGATGACAGCGCCGCCGTCTTTCACAGTTCGGATCAGGTGCTGAATGACATTTGGGAGTTGTGCAAATATTCCATCAAGGCGACGAGCTTTGCCGGAACTTACGTTGACGGCGACCGCGAGCGCATTCCGTATGAGGCCGACGCTCTCATCAACCAGAAATGCCATTATGCCGTGGACCGTGAATTCAGCCTGGCGCGGCATACTGCGGAATACTTGATCAAAAACCCCACCTGGCCGACGGAGTGGCCGTTGCAATCCATCTGGCTGGCGTGGAACGATTATCTCTTCACCGGCAATATGGAATTCCTGCGGAAATATTATTCCGACCTCAGGGCAAAAACCTTGCTGCCGCTGGGCGATGAATCCGGTCTGATCAGCACGCGGACAGGTAAACAAGACAAGGCGTTGTTCGCCGCCCTTCACTTCAAAGGCCCGGAGCTGCGCGACATCGTGGACTGGCCGCAGTCCGGCGCGGCGGGTGTTGGTAAAAGTGAGCCCGGCGAAACCGACGGCTACGTTTTCACCAACATTAATACCGTGGTGAACGCCTACCATTTTCAGGCATTGGAACAAATGTCCCGGTTGGCAGTGGCGCTGGGGAAAACGGACGACGCCAAAATGTTTTCCGACCGCGCCCAGCTTGTGCGGGCAAGTTTCAACGAAAAATTGTTCGATGCGCGCCGTGGTGTTTACACGGATGGCATCGGCACCGACCACGCGTCGCTGCACGCCAATTTGTTCCCGCTCGCCTTCGGTCTGGTGCCGCCGGAAAGGCGTAATTCAGTTCTGAAGTTCATCCAGTCGCGCGGCATGGCATGCAGTGTTTATGGCGCGCAGCATTTGCTCGACGGTTTGTATCAGGCCGGCGCAGCGGATTATGCTTTTGAATTGCTTACCACCAACAGCCTGCGCAGTTGGGCGCACATGACTTACGATGTCGGCACTACTATTACGCTTGAAGCCTGGGACGACCAGTTCAAGCCGAATCAGGATTGGAATCACGCTTGGGGCGCTGCGCCCGCGAACCTCATTCCCTTTCAACTCATGGGCGTTCAGCCGACGGAGCCAGGCTGGAAAAAGTTTCAGGTCAGGCCGCAACCTGCTGATTTGAAATTTGCCTCCCTGACCCTGCCGACCATTCGGGGATCGATTGAGATTTCCCTGACAAATCAGCCCGGAAAGCAATTCGTTTTGAAACTAACTTCGCCCGCCAACACGATGGCCGATGTTTGGTTGCCGGTGTCCGGAAGTGAACCAAAGGTCGAGCTGGATGGAAAAATCCAAACTGTGGTTTTAGCTGGCAATTTTATCTATCTGCCCGCCGTGGGTTCGGGAGCGCATGCCTTGTCCGTAACGTTTGGTCACCCGATCGTTAATAGCTCCAAACCGTCCCTGCTGGGCGCGTCGGTGACAAAATGATTTCAACTACCACATTTATGTTTAGTAAATACAAACGCTTCGTGGCTTGCCTGTTTCTGCTCGGAACTCAGGCTGTTACCATTCAGTTAAAGGCCGTAATGGAAACAAATTTCATTTCCGCCACGGTCGATACCACCAAGCCCGGCGTGGCTATTCCTGATGATTTCCTCGGCTTGAGCTTCGAGGCGGCGGCGCTGCTGCCGGATGAGAACGGCCAGCGCTATTTTCGTCCCGACAACCAGCCGCTCGTCAATTTGTTTCACACGCTCGGTATCAAAAGCCTGCGCATCGGCGGCAACACGTCCGACCGCGACGCCGTGCGCCTTCCAGCCGATGCCGACATCGACAGCCTGTTTGCTTTTGCGCGTTTGGCCAATGTGAAAGTGATCTATTGTTTGCGGCTTTGTAAGGGCTCCCCGGCGGAAGCGGCCAAAACGGCAAAATACATTTCCGACCGTTACGGCGATTTGCTGGATTGTTTCTCTATCGGTCAGGAGCCAAGCGCCTATCCGGTGGAGGCGGTCGACCAGCGCCCCGCCAGCGAACGCATGGGGGTCAACGCTGAACACTATACTTATTCCGCCTTCCGTGACGAATGGCGGCGGTTTGCCAAAGTTATTTTGGAGACGGTTCCGAATGCAAAGTTTTGCGGGCCGGGCGTTCACAACCAGCCAAAATGGACCCGCGACTTTCTGGCTGATTTTGGTCAAACCAATCATGTTGTTTTGGTCACGGCGCATCAGTATCCCGGTCTTTCTGGCAATAAGTTGCCGTCCCCTGAAATCGGTCGGGCGAAAATGCTGTCGGGAGAATTTTTTGGCGTTTACCAGAAATTGTTGGACGGATCCATGCCGTCGGTGCGCTCGAACTCCCTGCCGTTTCGCCTTGAAGAAGCCAACAATTATTACAACGGCGGAGCCAAGGACGTCAGCGACACCTATACCGCCGCTTTGTGGGGGTTGGAATACCTGCATTGGTGGGCCTCGCACGGTGCGGCGGGCATCAATTTTCACACCGGCGATCGGGTGGCTGCCGGGGCCAACATCACCACCGCGCGATACACCGCCTTTGTCACCGTCACCAACGGCATCAGTGCCCGACCGCTCGCCTATGGCATCCAAATGTTTGACTTGGCCGGACACGGCCGCTATGTGCCGGTCAAGTTTGAACCTGCTTCCTGCCCAAACCTTTCCACCTTCGCCACGTTGAATGAGGACCGTTCGCTTTCCGTTACGGTGATCAACAAAAGTTATGGCGGCGATGCCAAGGCGATGGATGTCAACCTGTCCGTTGAAGGTTATCAGACAGGAAAAGTGATTCAACTTTCCGCCCCCAATGGCGATGTTGCGGCTCGGTCCGGTGTGTCTCTGGGGGACAGTGAAATTAGGATTGGTGGCACTTGGAAGGGAAGGTGGAAGCCGCTGCCCCCGACAGATCATGGCAGGTTTCAGTGCGTGGTTCCCGCCACCAGCGCCGTGGTTATTTTGTTTACATCCCCACCCATTTAATTGGGATCCGCTGGGTTGCTGGCGCAGTCGATATTTAATGCGATCCGCCCAATCCCAGTCCTCCGCCTCCCGCAATTCGTGTCCGCGTTGCTCACAATAGGATATTTGTTCACTGCGCTCAACAATGACGAATCGCGCGGCAAATTCACGGCCTCCATTTACGAATGCCAATTCCCGCGCGCGGACGCCGGCGCTCATGCTGGCGGCGGCGGCTAACGCCACCGCCACGCCAGCACCGGCCAGCCTGATACGGTTTCCACGGTTGGTTCAGCACTGGCGAGGAGAGCCCAGGGGAGCTCCCCGCAGCCAGTGGTGAATAACCGTGCCGGGCAACCTGAAAAAGTTGTGAAAGATTTGCCGTCGGAATATAAACGATTTCGGCGGCATCGCCCCAGGCGGATCACGGTCACGGCCAGCCCGTCCCGCGAGGACCATGTGAAGCATACCGGACCGCCTGCGGCGTCTGTCTCAAAGTCTGAGAGAATAATAGCCCATGAGGCTCCTTGTATCAGGTTGACTCACGACAGCGCTACGATGCCAAAAATGAAAGGAAAAAGCATGAAACCTTGGCAACAAATCACACACTACGCCGGCTTCGACTGGGCGCGCGATCACCACGCGGTGGTTATCGTTGAGGGGGCGCGTGCTACCATCCACAAAATCGTGGTGAGCGTGAAAGGCGGCGGCATCAAGGCGGATGACGTGCGCGCCCTGAACCACGTCCGCGAACGCGAAGGGGCGGAAATCGGCTTGTTCATTTCTTTGGAAACGCCGACGAAGGGCATGATCGCCGACGCCGCGAGCGCGGGCTTTTACGCGAGCGCCACCGGCAAGAAATATCCCCGCGTGCAACTGCTGACGATTGAAGGTTTATTGTCCGGCAAGCAACGCGCCGAGCATCCCGACCACGCGCCGGACTTGAACTTCAAGAAAGCCAAGGCGGAAAGTAACGCGGCGCAGAAGGAATTGATTTGAACCGAAACCAATGGATGGAGGAGCAACATGTTCAAACGGAATCTCAAAAAAATATGGGAGGTTTGCAGTAAGGAACACCCTGTTACAAGTCGCATAGTTGTAGTTTTAGGCTTGGTCGCTGTATTTTTTTCCATCGTTAACGGCTATTTGACTATGTCAGAGAATTACCACAAATATAAAAACCCTACCCCTCCCACAACGAACATTGTCACGGTAGTAAACACCCAACCAGCTCAGCCTGAAACCAAAACGGTAAACGTCAATGTGGTGAAAAACCCTTCGCTAGTCGCGTCAAATGATCTCGCACGATTGGTGCCGTCCGGGGCTTCCAAGCCAGACGTTGACCAGACGCTCGCGAAGGTGGACGCCATTCTGCAATTGAGCGGAACGGAATCGGAATTGTTTACCGCGCTCACGCTGGCAAGACAGTTGGAAATGAATTATCCCGAAAATGAGAAGGTAGCGGCCAAGCTGAAGGTCGTGCAGGCGGAGGTTGACTATTATACAAGCTTTAATGAAGGCATAGCCTTGGTGCTGGCAAACGAAAGGCGACAGCAATCAATTGCCATGGCGGAAGGTAGGCTCAACATACCCGTTACAAACCGTTACTCGCAATATACGCTGGCCCAGCGCGCGAGAGGTGAAGAACGAAGAGCGGAGCAAAAAGCGGAAACCGAACTGGTCTCGCAAAGATTTGAAGCAAACCTCAAACAATTGAGAGAAGCAAATCACCCGCCAGCGACCCTAGGCGCTTTGAAACATATTCTGATTTCATGGGAACAGAGAAACGAAGGCAGCGTGGTTCTCAAAGAGATTGAAGGTACGTTGAATCAATTGACAGAAAAGAAATAACGCGCCGAACATCCCGACCACGCGCCGGACTTGAACTTCAAGAAAGCCAAGGCGGAAAGCAACGCGGCGCAGAAATTTATGCTTTGAAAATAGCCCAGCCATTTATGGCTGGGTAAAGCGTCCTACAAACCAAACCAGTCCCGTCAGGGACGGAAGAAAATTGTCTGCCGTCCCGGGCGGGACTTGATTGGTTGTTAACGAAATTCCCAGCCATGAATGGCTGGGCTATTTTCACGGAAACATTTTCATCGGAACATTGATTTCAAAGATTCGCGTCATTATTTTGAAACGACCATGCACTCCTTCAACTCCTGCCTGATGCATTGCGTGTTCTCCACCTCGGAACGGCGCCCGTGGCTAACGCCCGCGATACGCGAACGCCTCTGGCCGTATCTCGGCGGTATCGCGCGGGAGAATGACATGAAGGCGCTTGCCATCGGTGGCGTGGCGGATCATGTGCATTTGCTTTTGAGTCTGCCCACGACGCTGTCCGTTTCCAAGGCGATGCAATTGTTGAAGGGCAATTCGTCGAAATGGTTGCGCGAGACCTTTCCCGAACTCCGGCCGCAAGGTTTTGCGTGGCAGGAGGGGTTTGGCGCCTTCAGCATCGGCGTGTCGGGCGTGGCGGATACGGTTCAGTACATCCAGACGCAGGAGGAACATCATCGGAAGAAAAGTTTCCGCGAGGAGTTGGAAGTTTTCCTCAAGAAGCACGGGTATGATTCCAAGGCGGAGACGTTGGATTGAAGTTCTTTCGTCCCGGATGGGACTGGAATAGGTGGTGGATAATTTACCCAGCCATGAATGGCTGGGCTATTTTCAGCACAGCCAGCAGCAACGCGGCGCAGAAGGAATTGATTTGAACCTCCCGGCTGGTTCTCCGGCGGCAATCACAAGACCACTTCGGTGCCGACGCCTTGGTCGGTGAAGATTTCCAGCATGACGGCATGCGGCACGCGGCCATCCACGAAGGAGACTTTTTCGACGCCGGATTTGATGGCGGCGACGGCGCTGTCCACTTTGGGAATCATGCCTTTGTCCACGATGCCGGCGGCTTTGAGGCCGGGCACTTCGTCGGTGTGCAAATGCGCGATGAGGGTGGAGGGATCCTTGAAGTCGCGCATCAGGCCGGGCACATCGGACATGAAGACGAGCCGTTTGGCGTAGAGCGCGATGGCGCACATGGCGGCGGCGACGTCGGCGTTGCAGTTGTAAATCTTGCCGTCCTCGCCGCGCGCGGTCGGGCTGATCACGGGGGTGAAACCGCTCCAGATGCATTCTTTCAGCGGCGCGACGTTGACCTCAATGACTTCGCCCACGTAGCCGATGTCAATTTTCTGGCCGGGATTTTCTTTGTCGTCGAGGAACAGTTTTTTGCATTTGAAAATGTCCGGTCCCGCAAAACCGACCGCCAGGCCGCCGAGCGCGTTGATGGTTTTGACGACTTCGGGATTGATTTCGCGCGACAGTACGTCGTCCACGATCTGCACCGTGGCCTCGTCGGTGACGCGCTGGCCTTGGATGAAATTCGCTTTCAGCCCGGCTTTTTCCATGGCGCGGGTGATGGCTTTGCCGCCGCCGTGGACGACGACGGGATTGATTTCGACGGCTTCCAGAAAGACAATGTCGCGGGCGACGCCGTTGCGGATGCTTTCGTCGGGCGAATCCATGAAACTGCCGCCGTATTTGACGACGAAGGTCTCGCCGCTGAATTTCTGGATGTAGGGCAACGCTTCCATGAGCGTCGCGGCTTTGGCAATGAGGTCTTGCATGATGACGCCAAAGATTTAGCCACAGATGAAAGGCGGATGAAACACTGTTTTTCAAAAATCGGAGAAAGATTTGATTCGTAACCGGTTTTGGAGATAATTCGTCCTATTCCGCAACAAATGAAAACATCCAAATTCGTTTCCTTTCTTTCCCGCCTGCTCGTTTTGACGGTGGCGCTCGCGGTGTCGGCTGGTGCCGCGCCCAAGAAAATTCTCTTTTTCACCAAATCCAGTGGCTTCGAGCATTCCGTCATTTCGTGGAAAAACGGGCAACCGAGCTTCGCCGAAAAAATCCTGCTCGACCTCGGCGCGAAAAACGGCTGGGAATTCACCTTTTCCAAGGACGGCTCCAAGTTTAGCCCGGAATATCTGGCGCAATTCGACGCGGTGTTTTTCTACACCACCGGTGATTTGTGCAGCGAAGGCACGGACAAGCAGCCGCCGATGACGCCCGCCGGCAAGCAGGCGTTGTTTGATTATGTGCGCGGCGGCAAAGGTTTTATCGGCACGCACGCGGCGACGGACACGTTTCACACGGCGAACGAAGCCAAGAAAGGCCCGGACCGCTATGCGAATCACGGCAAGGATGCCGATCCGTATGCGTGTTTCATCGGCGGTGAATTCATCATCCACGGCGCGCAGCAGGTGGCGACGAACACCGTCGTGGACCCGAAATTTCCCGGCTTTGAAAAGGTCGGCGACAGCTTTGCGTTTCAGGAAGAATGGTATTCGCTGAAAGATTTTGCGCCGGACGACCACGCGCTGACCGTGATTGACGCGCCGCACATGAAAGGCTCGATGTACGAGCGCCCGGCGTATCCGAACACTTGGGCGCGCAAGGAAGGCAGCGGCCGGGTTTGGTACACCGCGCTCGGCCATCGCGAAGATGTCTGGACGAATCCGACCTTCCAGCAAATTTTGGTCGGCGGCATCAAATGGGCGCTCGGTGAGGTCGCAGCGGATGTGACCCCGAATCTGGCCACCGCCGCGCCCGGCGCGTACACGAATCCCAAATATGTCGAACCCAAGCCGGCCGGCCCCGCGCTGAACACGTTGACGGCGGCAGAAAAAGCTGCGGGCTGGAAACTGCTGTGGAACGGCAAAAATTCCGACGGCTGGCGCAGCGCGAAATCGGAAAATTTTCCGACGCACGGATGGTTTCTCAAAGACGGCGTGCTGACGGTGCATGAAAACGGCGGCGAGGAATCTGCCGGCGGCGGCGACATCATTACGCGCAAACGCTACGCGAATTTTGAGTTGCAGGCGGATTTTCGCTGCACGGCGGGCTGCAACAGCGGCATCAAGATTTTTGTGCAGCCGAACATTTCGCCCGTGGATAAAAAAACCGGCAAACCGTCCGCCGTTGGTTCGGCGATCGGGATGGAATTCCAGATTCTCGACGACCTCAAGCATCCGGACGCAAAGCTCGGCCGCGACGGGGACCGCACGATCGGCTCGCTGTACGATTTGATTCCCGCGCCGAAGGACAAGAAAGTCATGCCCATCGGCGAATGGAATCACGCGCGGATTTTGTCGCAAGGCAAACATGTCACGTTCTGGCTCAATGACGAGAAGACGGTGGAATTTGAACGCGGCTCGGAGGCATTCCGCGACGCGGTGGCGAAGAGCAAATTCAAGGACATTCCCGGTTTCGGCGAATGGGCCAACGGCCATATTTTGTTGCAGGAACACGGTACCGAAGTTTCCTTCCGCAACGTGAAAATCCGCGAACTGCCGGCCAATTAATTTCCGCATTCATTCACCACCCATCATGACGAATATGAAAACCAACCCAATTCCGCCCACTGCCGTCGCTTCGCTGCGCCGCCGGGCTTTTCTCAAAGGCGTCCTCGCGACCGGTGCCGCCTCGCTGTTTGCTCCGCAGTTGCTGCGGGCGGCGGGCGCCAACGACAAAGTCAATCTGGCCTGCATCGGCATTGGCAATCGCGGCTGGGAAGACATCGAGATGTTTCACAAGACCGGCTTGGTGAATTTTGTCGCCCTGTGCGATACGGATATGGGCGCGCCGCACACGCAAAAAGCGTTGCAGCTGATCCCGGACGCGCGACGTTTTCAGGATTTCCGCCAGATGTTCGACAAAATGGGCAAGGACATTGATGCCGTGTGCGTGGCGGTGCCTGATTTTTCGCATTTTGCCATTGCGATGCACGCGATGTCGCTGGGCAAACACGTCTATTGCGAAAAACCGATGGGGCACAGCTTCCGGCAGGTTGAGCTGATGATGGCGGCGGAAAAGAAATACAAAGTCGCCGCGCAGATGGGCAATCAAGGTCATTCCGAAGCGAATTATTTCCAGTTCAAGGCATGGACCGAGGCGGGCATCATCAAGAATGTCACCAAAATCACCGCGTACATGAACAGCGCGCGCCGTTGGCACGGTATGAAGGTGGATGGCTTGCTGCCGGAACAGCCTGTGCCGGAAACGCTCGATTGGGATTGCTGGCTCACGACGGCGCAGCAGCACGCTTACAACAAGGGTTACATCAACGGCGACTGGCGGTCGTGGTTCGATTTCGGCAACGGCGCGCTCGGCGATTGGGGCGCGCATATTTTCGACACCGCGCACGAATTTTTGCAGCTGGGTTTGCCGACGGAAGTCGAGGCAGTGAAGCTGGATGGTTACAGTCCGTTTATTTTTCCGCAGGCCTCGACGTTGGCGTTCCGTTTCCCTGCGCGGGGTGAGAAGCCGCCCGTGGAACTCACTTGGTACGACGGCCAGCAGAATCTGCCGCCGTTGCCGGATGATTTGGGCGAATCCGTGGTGGACGCCAATATTCCGCCGCCGTCGAAGGGTTCGATTGACACCAAGAAACGCCCGCCGGGCAAGGTCATTTATGGTGAAGGGTTGACGTTCAAAGGTGGTTCACACGCCGCGACATTGCAGATCATCCCGGCCGACAAAGCCAAAGACATGGCTGATAAATTGCCGCATGTGCCCAAGAGCCCGTCGAATCACTACGTCAATTTTCTCCGCGCCTGTAAGGGTGAGGAAAAAACGCGTTCCAACTTCGCGGTGGCCGGTCCGCTTTGTCAGGCCATGGCGCTCGGCGTCATCGCGCAGCGCGTGAACGCCAAGTTGACGTTTGATCCAGTAACGAAACAAATTACCAACCACAAGCTCGCGAACGAGTTGCTCGCCGGCGTGCCGCCGCGCAAGGGTTGGGAGCAGTATTACCAACTGTAAGCAGTTGTGAAAAAATAGTTTGTCGCGAACGCCGTGCAATGGATTTGCCCGGCGTTTTCGTTGGTGTCATTTAGTTAAAAAAATCACTCGGCCGAAAATACCCGGCGCGGATGCAGTCGCCGGCCCGACAATTTCACTTGGAGGGCCACGGAGATTTTCCTACATTGCCGCCATGCCTGAAATTGCCAAATTTGTGAATCGCGGCGCCGCGAGCATCACCCCGGCCGTCGCCGAACAAGTTCTCCGCCTGCTGCCGCAATGGAAACTGGAGTTCACGCAGATCAATGCCCCGCAGTTTCCGCACTTGGTAAATCAGCTTGGTTTTCTGGCCGACGCGGTCGAGGATGCCGTCGAAGGTGCTTACAAAGACCTGCCTTACGTCGCCGTGGCGCAGGCGGTTTTCGCCCTCGTTTACGCGCACAAAAAAATCGGCGTCATTCCGGATGCGCTGCTGGATCTTGGCCGCGCCGACGATTCCAGCGTGGTGCGCGTAGTGCTGATCCAAAATGAAAAAGCCTTCGCCATCTACGCCGGCAAGCAAGGCGTGAACTGGCGGCAGATCACCAGCCAAGCGTGAAATAAATTCGCCTCCTTCTCCGCATTATCACCATCCAAAAATGGAAACGAGAATGAGGCTGCGGAAAAAGCTTCGATAATTTATGTCAATTCCCCTCGTCATGACCGTCATTAGCCCGGATCGCACCGGGTTGGTCGAATCCATCGCGCGCGTCGTGGCCGACCACGGCGGCAATTGGCTCGACAGCCGCATGTGCCGGCTGGGCGGCGAATTTGCGGGCATCCTGCGCGTCGAAATTCCGGCGGCAAAGAAAGTCGCGTTGCTGGCCGCTTTGCAAGCGTTGCAGCAAAGCGGACTACAAATCGTCGTCCGCGCTGACCAGCCCGGGATGGTCGCTGCGCCCGGCCGGCAGACGAAACTGGAAATTGTCGGTAGCGACCGGCCCGGCATCGTCCGCGAAATCACCAGCGCCCTCGCGCGGGCGAAAGTGAACGTTGAGGAATTTTCCAGCGAAATTGTCAGCGCGCCGATGTCCGGCGAACCTTTGTTCCAAGCCGCAGCGCGGTTGCATTTACCGGCAGATTGCGATGTCGCGGCGCTGAAAAAAGATTTGGAAAAAATTGCCGCTGATTTGCTCGTGGATGTTTCATTTGTGGAGCTTGCCGGGAAGTAGGTTTGCCACCGAGGCGCTGAGACGCCGGGTTTTTCAACTTTTCCCTGTGCCTCTGCGTCGCGGTGGCAATTTTTTCAAATCTGATTTACTCTTCGCGCGATGTTTGAACTGCTCAAAACCGACACGACCACGAAAGCGCGCCGCGGCCGCCTGACCACGGCGCATGGCGTCATCGAAACCCCCGTGTTCATGCCCGTCGGCACGCAGGCCAGCGTCAAGGCGCTCGACCCGCGCGAGCTGCACGAGATGGGCACGCAGATTATTCTCGGCAACACCTACCATTTGAATCTGCGGCCCGGTCTGGAAATTATTACCGCCGCCGGTGGTTTGCACCGATTCATGAATTGGGAAAAACCGATTCTCACCGACAGCGGCGGGTTTCAGGTTTTTAGTCTGGCCAAAATTCGCAAAGTCAAAGAACACGGCGTCGAATTTCGTTCGCATCTCGACGGTTCGCTTTTATTCATTGGGCCGAAGGAATCAATGGAGATTCAGCGCGTGCTCGGCTCGGACATCGCCATGGTGTTTGACGAATGTCCGCCGCACGACGCGCCGGCGAAAGAGCAGCGCCTCGCGGTCGAGCGCACCATCCGCTGGGCGCGCGAATGTCGCGAACAGCCGCGTGCCGCCGGCCAGAAAGTTTTCGGCATCGTGCAGGGTGGCAGCGACGCCGCGTTGCGCGAGCAATGTGCCAAGGCGTTGGTCGAAATGGAATTTGACGGCTACGCCATCGGCGGCGTGAGCGTGGGCGAGCCGGAGCCGGAAATGATGCGCGCCATCGAGTTGGCCGAGCCGCATTTGCCCGCGCACAAGGCGCGTTACGCGATGGGCCTCGGCACGCCGGCGCAAATGATCGAGCTGATCGCGCGCGGCGTGGATATGTTTGACTGCGTGCTGCCCACGCGCATCGCGCGCACCGGCACGGCGGTAACGCACACCGGCGCATTCGCGCTGAAAGGCGCGGCTTACAAAACGGATTTCGGCCCGATTGAAGATGGCTGTGAATGTTACGCCTGCCGCACATTCACGCGTGCCTATCTGCGGCACCTGTTGCGCGCGAATGAAATTCTCGGACTGCGGATGGTGAGCGTACACAATTCGCACTTGTACTTGAAAGTGATGACCGAGGCGCGCGCGGCGATCGCAGCGGGAACGTTTGCGGAGTATTACCGGAATTTCATTGCCAATTACAAACCGTCGCAAAAAGTTTTGGCGGCGCGGAAATTGGCCAGCGAGGAACGGTGATTTTTATCCCGGCAAAACATTTGCCCTTTCGTGCTAAATGTGGCACTATTTTGTCATTGTAAAAGCAAATATTGCAAACCTATGAGCAAACCAAAAATTATCGCCTATTTGAAACCGTCCTGCGGCTGGAGTCAGGGAGTGCGCGCCATTCTCCGCAAATACGACCTGCCGTTTGAAGATCGCGACATCATCAACGATCCCGCCCAGCGCGCGGAAATGATTGAACGCAGCGGGCAAATGCTGAGTCCGTGCGTGGAAATCAACGGTCACATGCTGCCGGACATCAGCGGCGACGAAGTGGAAGCGTGGATGCTGGCCAATAAAATTGTGACGCCCAACGACCGGGTGCCGGATGCGCCGACGAATCAGGCGTGCAGCAAGCACACGCATTTGTTTGCCGCGAATTGATTTTTTGGGGTGGGAAACCAGCCGCGCCGGATCGCTTCCGGCGCGGTTTTTTATTGGCGGGAAGTAATTCGCCGCTTGACGTTTGGGCGGTCTGGCCGTTTACTTCTCGGCGATAGGCGCAATTCATGCTCGAGCAATTCAAAAGCCTGTTTTCTAATGACATTGGAATAGACTTGGGGACAGCCAACTCTCTGGTCTATGTGCGGGACCGTGGAATCGTCCTGCGCGAACCATCGGTGGTGGCCATTCAGGCGGGGACGACCAATGTTCTCGCCGTCGGTGATGAAGCGAAACGCATGCTGGGCCGTACGCCCGGCAACATCGTGGCGATCCGCCCGATGAAAGACGGCGTCATTGCCGACTTCGAAATCACCGAGGCCATGCTCCGTCACTTCATTCAAAAGGTGCATCACCGGAAGCTCATCGCCCCCCGCGTTGTGGTCGCGGTGCCCTCCGGCATCACCGAAGTGGAAAAACGGGCCGTAAAAGATTCCGCCACCCATGCCGGCGCGCGTGAGGTGTATTTGATCGAGCAGCCGATGGCGAGCGCCATCGGTGTTGGTCTGCCGGTGCATGAACCGGCGGGCAACATGATCGTGGATATCGGCGGCGGGACTTGCGAAATCGCAATCATCTCCCTCGCCGGCATCGTCTTCAGCCGCAGCCTGCGGGTGGGCGGAGACGAACTCGACGCCACGATCGTCGCGCACATGAAGCGCGCCTACAACCTAATGATAGGTGAACGTACCGCTGAAGAAATCAAGATCCGCATTGGCTCCGCCTTTCCGCTGGAACAAGAACTGACCATGGATGTCAAAGGTCGCGACCTCGGGTCCGGCCTGCCCAAAACCTTGACCATCCGTTCCGAGGAAATTCGCGAAGCCTTGCAAGAACCGCTTTCGAGCATTCTCGAATCCATCCGGATCACGTTGGAACGCTGCCCCCCAGAACTCGCCTCCGATCTCGTGGATCGGGGCCTGGTGATGGCTGGCGGCGGCTCACTGATCCGCGGCATTGATCGCCTCGTGGCCGGCGAAACCGGCCTGCCGGTCCATCTCGCCGACGACCCGATGAGCGCCGTCGCCGAGGGAACCGGCCGCGTGTTGCAGGAAATCGAATTCCTGAAACGCGTCGCGACCAACGCCAAATACTGATTCTTCCCGGGAGTTCACCGCCGACGGCATGGGCCGTGTAGCGGATGTTCAAACAACAAAATTATCTCGCGCTCGGCGCGGTGGTGATCGTGGCGCTCGTACTTCTGAGCCTGCCCACGCGAGCTACCTCGCGCCTGAAACTCGCCATCGGCAGCTGGTTTCTCCCGCTGTTCGGCCTCGCCAGCGCGGGCCAGCAAATTCCCGCCGACCTGGCCGATTCCGTTTTGCCTCGCCGCGAATTGCTACGGCAAATTGATTCTCTTCGCCGCGAAAATCAGCAGTTGCAGGAACAGCAAATCCAGACCGTCGCCATCGCCCGCGAAAACGACCAGCTCCGCGCGCTCTTCAACTGGCAAAAACAATCGCCGTGGAAACTCAAACCCGCCCGCGTCATCATGCGCGACCCGGCCAACTGGTGGCGCACCGTGCAGATTGATCTCGGCACGCGCGACGGCCTCCGCGAAAATCTGCCCGTCGTCACCGAAGCCGGTTTGATCGGGCGCATCAGCTCCGTCAGCCTCACCCACGCGCAGGTGGTGCTGGTGGGCGATCAGAATTGTCGCGTCTCCGCGCTGGTGGAAAACCCGGCGCGCGACATGGGCGTGCTCATCGCCGGCGGCACACTGGACACCTCGCTGGTGGAACTCACCTATCTCGCCAGCAGTGCGAATTTGAAGCCGGGGCAGGACGTCGTTACCAGCGGCCTCGGCGGCGTGTTTCCCAAAGGCATTCCCATCGGCCAGATTGTGGATGCGCGCGCCGTCGAATACGGCTTGTACACGCAGGCGCGGGTGAAATTGAACGCCAATCTCGGTTCGCTCGAAATCGTTTGCGTTTTATTCCCATGAAATTTCGCGTCAGAAAAATCGTATTTGCCAGCCGCCAAAATCGGCATGTGGCGGGATGTCTTTGCAATCAGAAGGCGAAATGCTTCTTGCGGTCGGCAACCACATGAATGTGTTTCCGCCCATCTTAATTTTGTCCGCCGCGTTTCTCGCGGTGTTTGGCGAAGCGACATTTTCCGCGCCGCGCCAATTATTGGGCGCGCAGGTGGATTTGTTGCCGGCGCTGATGGTGTACGCCGCGTTGAACAGCAGCGTTTTTACCGTCGCCCTGCTCGCGGTGTGCGGCGGTCTGTGGTTTGACACGCTGTCGGCGAACCCGCTCGGCGTGAGCATCCTGCCGCTGCTGGCCATCGGCTGGCCGATGGCGCTGCGGCGCGATTTGATTTTGCGGGATTTGCCGTTCGCGCAATCCGTGCTCGGGGCGGTCGCCAGCGCGTTGGTGCCGGCGCTGACGATGCTGCTGCTGTTGAGCGGTGGCGCGCAATTGCTGCTGGGCTGGGGCACGCTCTGGCAGTGGGCGGTCATGACGACCGCCGGCGCGGTGGCAACGCCGTTTATTTTCGCCCTGATGAACTGGAGCCGCAGCATGCTGGGTTATCAGGAATTGCCGGAAAGCAGTTTCCGTCCCGACCGCGAAATCCAGCGCAGCCGGAAAAAATTGTAGCCATGAAATTCGCCACTAAACTAACGCGCGCCCGGAGAAAATTGGTTTCTTGGTGTCCGCGGGGGCTCGGTGGCAAAAATTGAAATGTTAGTTTTCGACGAACTGAAAAAGAACGAACCGCAGCTCCGCCTGGTCGCGGTGGGGCTGGCGGTCGGCTTGGGCATTTTGTTGGCGGGCTTGTGGTGGGTGCAGGTCGTTTCGGCGCGGGAATATCAGGCGAATCAGGAAACCCAATCGTACCGCACCATTCGCGTGCCGGCGGTGCGCGGGAAAATTCTTGACCGCGAAGGCCGCGTGCTGGCCGAGAATCAGCCGCGTTATAATCTCAGTTTATTTTTGGATGATTTGCGCCAGCCGTTTTACCACACCTACACCAATCTCTGGGCGGCAGCGCGAGCGCAGCAAAAACTGCGGGTGGCCGCCGAGGAAAAAAAACTCGGCCGCGCGCTGACGAAGGCGGAACTCAAAGCCTATCGGTTGCCGGCGGAATATCTGGAGCAGTTGCAGCAGGAAGCGCGCGACCGCGTGGCGGCCGGCATTTTGACGCAGGTCGGTGAAAAATTGGGCCAGCCGATTCCGTTCGACGCGAATGATTTCAACAAACACTACGCCAAACAGCGCGCGTTGCCGTATCCGGCGTTGAAAAAAATGGATGTCGGCCAGATTGCCCGGTTCGAGGAAAATTACACCAACCGCCTCGGCGCCAATCTGTCGCTCGAATCCGTGCGCACTTATCCGAACGGCACGCTGGCGGGCCATCTGCTCGGCTATGTGCTGCGCGATGACGAGGCGCAGAGCGGCGAGAACGCTTTCTTTAATTATTATTTGCCCGATTACAGTGGCAAAGTCGGCGTAGAAGCGGGCTTCGACGAAGTGCTGCGCGGTCGCGCCGGCGAGCAAGACGTGCTTGTGAACAGCCTCGGCTATCGGCAGTCCGAAAGCATCGAGACGCAGCCGGAGCCGGGTTACAACGCCGTGCTGACGCTGGATTTTGATTTGCAGAAAGCCGCCGAGGAATCGCTCCTGCGCCATCGCGGCGCCGATGCGCGTGCGGCTATCGTGGTGATGGATGTGCGGAACGGCGACGTGCTGGCGCTGGCGTCTTCGCCGGCGTTCAATCCGGTTTATTCGGAAAATAGTCCGGCGCGCATGGCGGATGAAAAACTTCGCCCGGCCATCAACCGCGCCACGCAGGAAAATTATGCGCCGGGTTCCATCTTCAAAGTGGTCGTCGGCCTCGCTGCATTGGAGGCGGGCTTGAATCCGGAAAAAATTTACACGGTGGAGCCGAATCCGGAGGACCCGGCGCACGGCTGCATTTATGTCGGCAACTTAAAAAAACGCGATACCGCCATTCCCGGTCCGTATAATTTCAAGCGCGCCATCGAGCGTTCCAGTAATTCCTATTTCATCCAGGTCGGTTTGCAAACGGGCATCGAGCGCATCATTGCTCTGGCGGAGAAATTTCATTTCGGTGAAAAAAACCGTTTACCGACTCGCCAGGAAACGCCCGGCGATTTGCCGACGCCGAAACGGTTGCAGCAGCATTGGCGCGACGGCGACACGGCGAATGTGTGCATTGGCCAGGGCGAAGTCGCGGTGACGCCGCTGCAAATGGCGGTGGCGTACTCGGCGATTGCGAACGGCGGCACGGTGTTCTGGCCGCGGCTAGTGGCGCGGATCGAGCCGCAGGACCCGGCGGCGCGCGCGGGCGGAACGAATTTTCCCGCCGGTCTGGTGCATGATCACATCGGCGTGAGTGCGCGGAGTTTGCGGATTTTGCATGAGGCGATGCTGGCGGAAACGGAAGATGTAGAGGGCACGGGCAAGGCGGCGGTGGTGGGACCGGAGATGCGCATTTGCGGCAAGACCGGCACGGCGCAGGTGCAGGATACGGCCAACCGGCTGACCGGGTACAATTTTTGGTTCGCCTCGTTTGCGCCGTATGCGAGTCCGCGCTACGCCGTGGTGGTGCTGGTGCAGGCGGAAGGCAAAGGATCCGGCGGGCTGGTCTGCGCACCGATGGCGCACGATGTGTACGAGACAATTTTGAAAAAAGAAAGAGCCGCCGCCGGAAAAATTCTGGTGGCGAATTGAAATGAAAAACCTCTGCTCATTCTCACCGTCCGCCTCCTTCTCGAATGCGAGGAGGACGAGTAGGAGCATAAAATAATAATGTTTCCGACGAACACCATTCCGCGCGAAGGGCTCGACCGGCTGCAAATAGCCGCCTTGATCGGGCTGATGTTTCTCGGCGCGGCGTTCGTGTACAGCGCCACGATGGCGAGCGACGCAGCGGGCGGGGTGCCGTGGTACGATCAAAGCTGGGTGCGGCAGCTCGTGTGGTACGCGCTCGGTTTGGTCGCGGCGGGGGCGATGTGCGTGGTGGATTACCACACGCTGGCGCGCTGGTCGCTGGTGGGTTATTGGCTTTCCATTTTGACACTGGTGGCGGTGCTGATTCCGTTCATCGGCAAGACGCATGGTTGGGGCGCGCGGCGGTGGATTGACATTGGATTTTTCCAATTTCAGCCGGGCGAATTTGCAAAGTTGGCGTTCATTCTGGCGGGCGCAAATTTTCTCAGTCGGCCGGCGCATGAATTACGCGAGCCGGCGGTGTTTGGCAAAGCGCTGGGTTTAATGTTGTTGCCGTGTGCCTTGATCATGAAGGAACCGGATTTGGGTTCCGCGCTGGTGTTGTTGCCGACGGGATTGGTGATGATGCTGGTCGCCGGGACGCCGCCGCGTTTTCTGGCGTGGCTGGTGGGCGGCGTGGGTTTGCTGGTGATGTTGCTGCTGGCGGATGTTTTATTTGCGCCGCCGGCGTGGCAGATTCACATGCAGGAATATCAGCGGCAGCGGCTGTTAGTTTATTTTGGCCGGGATTTTGCGCGGGCGGGGGCGACCAAAGCCGAGCGCCAGCAGGCGGCGGAATTGCAGCGCAACAAATCCTATCAGTCGCGACAGGCACTGATTTCGGTCGGTTCTGGCGGGTTGCTGGGGCAGGGCTGGGGCCAGGGCCGGCAGACGGCGCTGAGTTTTTTGCCGCCAAGCGCGGCGCACAATGATTTCATTTTCTCCGTGATTGCCGAGGAGGAAGGATTCGTCGGTTCCGTAATGGTACTGACGCTGTATGCGGTGGTTCTCTTCTCTGGATTGAGAATCGCCGGCCAGGCGCGCGATCGTCTGGGCAAACTCGTGGCGGTGGGCGTCGTGACGCTCCTGTTCAGCCATGTGTTCATCAATATCGGCATGAACATTCGCATCGTCCCGGTGACGGGCATCCCACTGCCGCTGTTAAGTTATGGCGGGTCTTCAGTGCTGTGCTCGTTGATCGCGCTGGGCCTGATGCAAAACATCCACATCCATCGAAAGGGATATTAATTATGAGTTCCAACAACTTCTCCCGGCGCCGTCGGGGAATGCGCTTCAAGCCGAAAGGCGGCCTGAGCCCCGCGCACCAGAAAACGGACCGCGAAGCCGTCGAGGCCCGCGCCGACGTGGTCAGCGAACAGGGCGGCAACGAGCGCCTGTTTGAAAAGCGCCATCTCCACGAAATCGAGCGCGCCGAAAATCTTGCCGCCGGCTTGCCGCCGGAAGGCAAACCGGAGTTGCCCGTCGCGACGACGGAAACCACTCCCCACGACCATTCCGCTGCGCCCGCGCCCGCCGCGCCTGCCGCCGAGGAAAAATTCGAGCCGGTCAAACTCGTGGAGCCGGCCAAGGGGTTCATCGAAACCATCAAGGACGCCGCCGCGAACATTGTCAAAAAAGTCCAGCGCCTGATCCGGCCGGAAAAGAAAATCCACAAGGAAGTCATCATCAACGCCGAGACGCTGGAAACGCGCGTCGCGGTGACAGAGGAAGGCAAGTTGGAGGAATTCAACATCGAGCGCACCACCGAGGAGCGCCTCGTCGGCAGCATTTTCAAAGGCCGCGTCCGCAATCTCGAAGACGGCCTCAAGGCGGCGTTCGTGGACATCGGCTTTGAGAAAAATGCCTTTCTGCATTACTGGGACATCGTGCCCAACCAGTTCGACTCCGGCGTGGAAATCGTCGAGCGCGAAAACTCCGGTCGCCGGCCGCAACGTCCGAAGATCACGCAGAAGGATATTCCACGTCTGTATTCGCCCGGGTCGGACATCATCGTGCAGGTCACCAAGGGGCCGATCAGCACCAAAGGCCCGCGCGTCACCACCAACCTCGTGTTGCCCGGCCGCTTCCTCGTGTTGCTGCCGAACTCCGACCAGTCCGGCATTTCCCGCAAGATTGAAAATCCCGAGGAACGCAAGCGCCTCAAAAAAATCCTCCGCGAACTCGCCATTCCGGACGGCATGGGCGTCATCATGCGCACCGCCGGCGAAGGCCAGCAGAAACGTTACTTCGTGCGCGACCTTGCCTTTCTCATTGAGGAATGGAACAGCGTGCAGGAAAAAATCAAGAAGCAGCCCATGGCCACCTGCGTTTTTCAGGAACCCGATTTGATCGAACGCACCGTGCGCGATTTTCTCACCGAGGATGTCGAGCGCATCGTGGTGGACAATGCCAAGGCTTACGAACGCATGCGCGAGATGATCGCCAAAATCTCCAAACGCTCCATCGGCAAAATCAAGTTGTACAGCGAAGCTCAGCCGATATTCGACCGCTTTCAGGTCAGCAAACAATTGGAAAACACCTTCTCGCGCCAGGTCCACATGAAAGGCGGCGGCTACATCGTCATTGATGAAACCGAAGCGCTCGTGGCCATTGACGTCAACACCGGCCGACACAAGGGCGGCAAGGATCAGGAAGCGCTCATCCTCAAAGTCAACCTCGAAGCCGCCGATGAAATTTGCCGCCAGCTCCGCCTGCGCAACATGGGCGGCCTCATCGTCCTCGACTTCATTGACATGAAAGGCGGCCGCGACCGCCAGCAGGTGTACAACCGCGTCCGCGACGGTCTCCGCCGCGACAAAGCCAAGACCCACATCCTGCCCATCTCCCAACTCGGCCTCATGGAGATGACCCGCCAGCGCCACAGCGAAAGCGTGCGCGCCGCCGTGTATGACGATTGCCCCTATTGCAAAGGCCGGGGCAAAGTCAAGAGCACCATCACCATGAGCGTGGAGATTCAGCGCAAGCTCCAGGAACTCCTCAAGAAACGCACCCGCGACGAGACCGATTTCCAACTCCGCATCGTCGTGCATCCCACCGTGCTGGAACGCCTCCGCACCGAGGACGAGAAACATCTCATCGAGATGGAGAAACGCTACTTCGGTAAGCTATCCTTCCGGGCGGACACCGGCATGCACGCTGAACAGTTCAAAATCGTGAACGTGGAAACGAACGAAGAACTCGCCAGCGTCGGCGCGTAAAATAAATTCGCAGACTGCAAACGCCCCGCGAGCAATTGCGGGGCGTTTTTTATTTTGGCAAAGCGTCGCAGCTTATTTTCATATTAGGCAACATCGTCAACCGGCGTTGGCTCCGGCGACTTTTTAGGCCTCGCGGTCATCTGGCATCCTCCTCAATATCCGTCCTGCGGCGTGCCATCAATGGGCTAAAGGGAGAATTCGGCGCATGGGCAAACTCTTGTGCGCCGCCCTCATCCGGGCCGACAAGCTCGACTCGCACCAAAGAAACGTCTGGCCGCTTGTTGTCGTTGAAATAATCCACGCACTCAACTTTCGAGGCGGCGGACAACTCATCAACATACAACTTGTCCTTGTGCTTCCAATGCACATGATACTTGAATATCTCTTGTTCCATAAACGCGAACGATGCCTAACCAAAAAAACTGAGCCACCGCCGACTCGTGGCATGAACCGCGACAGCGGAACGGACAGCGCCAACGGCGGTTGGGTCAGCTGTTGGGTATTGCACAGAGAACCGTAGACGTTGAAATTGGCTTTTCACCGCAAAGATTTAGTCCTCGAAAGTTGATTCCAGTCAATGTAAAAACACTGGG